>Ga0209345_10004327_pt1 | contig 13814 bp, 13 predicted proteins | sample Cruoilmetagenom7_FD_187294 | JGI IMG/M metagenome (GOLD analysis project Ga0209345, IMG submission 187294) | Oil polluted marine microbial communities from Coal Oil Point, Santa Barbara, California, USA - Sample 7 (SPAdes) (version 2) | ecosystem: Environmental > Aquatic > Marine > Oil seeps ...
CGCGTTCCTGAAGGATTGGAACATGCTGCGAAATTGGGTTACAAACGTGTTATCGTCTTCCCTTATTTCTTGTTCACAGGGATTTTGGTTCGTCGTATTTACGATCAAGCCAATGAAGTCGCAGCCCAGCATAAAGACATTCAATTTGTAAACGCACCTTATCTTAAAGATCATTCTTTAGTGATTGATACTTTTGTGGACCGTATTGAAGAAATGCTGACAGGTGACAACAATATGAATTGTCAGCTGTGTAAATATCGCGAACAAATCATCGGGTATGAAGGTGATGTGGGTGTGGCCCAAGTCGGTCACCATCATCATGTGATGGGTGCGGGTACAGATGGGGATCACGATCATGGACATGGTCACGGACATCACCACCACCATCATGGGGATGAGTCTTAGGCTGGTCTCTTAAGATGAGCACTTTATTCGATACTTACATCATGGTTGATTGGTCAGCTGCTTCTACCCCGAAAACCGGGGTGGACAGTATTTGGTATAGCGTAATTGAACGCCGCGATACAAAGCTGATTGAAACGGCGCTTAAAAACCCTGCAACACGAGTTGAGGCCTGCACGGACCTTGTCGATATTTTGAGCGACCTTTCATCACGTGGTCTAAAAACCTTGGTCGGCTTTGATTTCTCGTTTGGTTATCCGCATGATTTCCCAGAAGCGTTGGGCCTAAATGATACATCATGGCGCGGCGTGTGGAGAATGATGTCTCAGCGCATTCAAGATGGAACAAAAAACGAAAATAATCGTTTTGATGTGGCGACAGAATTTAATAAAAAGCTCAGTGGGACGGCGGGGCCTTTTTGGGGATGTCCCAAGGCCAAGCAAACCGAGTTTTTAGAAACCCGCAAACCGTACATGAATCAATTGACCAACGAAATGCGTTTATGCGAACAACGTATTAAGGGCGTGAAATCAGCTTGGCAGTTGTTGGGTACGGGCTGTGTTGGATCGCAAACCATGATGGGAATTGCGCGCCTTGAACATTTGCGAAACCATCCGTGGTTGGAAGGCCAAATCAAAGTTTGGCCGTTTGAAACGGGCTTGAAATGTCTCAACTCAGGTGATCTTAGCGCCATTACGTTTGCCGAGATTTATCCATCACAAATTCTGGTGCAAGGTCATGATGGTCTGCCCAAAGATGCGGTGCAGGTCAGTACCATGGCGCGCCATTACGCAGAACTTGATCAATTTGAGGATTTAGCCATGTTGTTTGCAGGTGATGAAACCTTGTCTGATCTTGATCGTGAAAGTGTTGAGCGTTGCGAGGGTTGGGTGCTGGGTATCGGTAAAAGCCCACGCGATCAGGCCTTATCTTGGTTAAAGACCTACATCAAAAAACCAAACGATATTTATCAAAAGTCCCAAGAGATGATCGAACATGACATTGATGTGTCTTGTTTTGATAAAGACATGCAAGATGTTGCGATCAGAATGATCCATGCCTGTGGTGATGTAAATTTACGCGATAATATTGCCTACAGCCCGGGTGCAGCAGATTTGGGCCGTGCAGCTTTACAATCTGGGTGTCCGATTCTAGTGGATGTGGAAATGGTCTCACACGGTATTATTCGCAAAAGATTGCCTGAAAATAACCCAGTGATTTGCACATTGAACGATGCGCGCAGTCCAGCAAAAGCAGAAGAATTGGGCACGACGAGGTCCGCTGCTGCCGTCGAGTTTTGGGAGGACTGGTTAGAAGGTTCTGTCGTTGTCATCGGCAATGCACCGACCGCACTTTTCCACCTTATTCAAGGCTTACTGGAGGGTCGTTTCAAAAAACCAGCCTTGATTGTGGCTTGTCCGGTGGGGTTTGTGGGTGCCGCAGAATCAAAAGAATGTCTGATGGCATTGGCTGATGACTTAGAAATCCCCTATATTACTGTGCGCACAAGACGTGGGGGTAGTGCAATTGCAGCCTCTGCCCTAAATGCGTTGGCAAAGGATGGGATCACCCAATGAATACAGCATGGCTACATATTATCGGCATTGGCGAAGACGGGCTTGAGGGCCTGAACTCCGTCACACGCACCCTTGTTGGAACAGCAGAAATGCTGGTCGGCGGTGAGCGTCATCTTGATATGGTGAACTCCAAAGCTGAGAAAGTATCTTGGGGTTCTGGACTTAACCACGGCATTGATGCGATTAAGGCAAACGCGGGGAAATCTGTTGTTGTTCTCGCAACCGGTGAACCTTTATGGTTTGGTATCGCAACGACTTTGTTGCGCCATTTCAACCGCTGTGATGTTATGATCCACCCAAGCGTGGGTGCTTTCTCATTGTCTGCTGCGCGCATGGGATGGGCGATTCCTGATGTCGCTTGCATGACCGTTCATGGTCGCCCCCTTGAAAGCTTAAACCGGGTGATCGCACCGGATGCTAAAATATTGCTGTTGAGCCGTGATGGTAAAACCCCTGTCGAAGTTGCCGATTTGCTTTCTAAATACGGATATGGGGGCTCGCATATTACTGTGTTTGAACATATGGGCGGGGATCAAGAAAACCGTCTTGAAGGAACAGCCACGGGATGGACGGCAAAAGTTGCTGATCTTAATACCATTGCGATCACTTGCGTGGCTGCAAGCGATGCACGTCGTTTGCCCCAGACGGCTGGCTTAAGCGATGACTTATTTGAACACGATGGGCAGTTAACCAAACGCGAAGTTCGCGCGGTTACGCTGTCAACATTGGCCCCGCAGATGGGTGAATTGTTGTGGGATGTGGGGGCGGGCTGTGGTTCGATCTCCATCGAATGGATGCGCAGCCACTCGAAAAATAAAGCCATTGCGATTGAACAGAACGATAAACGCAGATCGATGATCGCGCATAATGGGGCGGCTCTTGGTGTGCCGACATTAGAAATTGTGGATGCCAAAGCGCCAGAAGGTTTAGCGGGTCTTGAAATACCAGATGCGATTTTTGTGGGCGGTGGGATCTCGACCCCCGGCTTGCTCGAAACCTGTTGGAACGCACTGCCTAAGGGCGGACGTTTGGTTGCCAATACAGTAACACTTGAGGCGGAGCGTGAAATGTTGCACTTTGCCGATAATTTTGGTGGTGAATTCACACGGATTGCCATCTCCAGACAAGAAAGCGTTGGACGATTAAGTGCCCTAAAGCCCATGGCCCCGGTACTGCAATTGTTTGCGCGAAAAGGATAAATGAAAATGAGTGGCACACTCTATGGTCTGGGCATTGGTCCGGGTGATCCTGATTTGATTACCTTAAAGGCCTTGAAAATTCTTCAAAGCACGCCTGTGATTGCTTATCCAGCCCCTGTTGGTAAACCGAGTTTGGCGCGTTCTATTGTCGCATCTCACCTGCCCGGTGAACAAGTCGAAATCGTTATTGAAACACCCATGGTACCGGGCGAATTCCCCGCCAATGATGTGTATGATAAATATAGCGAAGAAATAGCAACGTACCTTGATGCGGGCCGTGATGTGGCTGTTTTATGTGAGGGAGATCCGTTCTTTTTCGGATCATTCATGTATATTTACGCACGCCTGTCGGAACGTTTCACATGCGTTGTGATCCCAGGCGTGTCCTCTGTCATGGCAAGTGCGTGCGCCATCGGTATGCCGATCACGTCGCGTAACGATGTGCTGACGGTTTTACCGGGCCCGCTTCCTTCAGAAGATTTATTAAGACGTCTACAAGACTGTGATGCAGCCATCATTATGAAGGTTGGGCGTCATTTATCCAAAATTACAGATGTGTTAGGCACACTCGGCCTGACAGACAAAGCATATTATATTGAACATGCCTCGATGGAAAACCAAATGGTGCTTCCCTTAGATGAGGTCAAAATGGCAAAGGCTCCGTATTTCTCAATGATTTTAGTCCATAAACGTGGTGAGGCGTGGAAATGAAAAATTCCCCTGTATTAATCGCTCTAAGTATTGGCGGTTATGAACTCGCCGTAGAACTTTCAAAAGAAATGGGTGGATGTGAAATCCACGGGCTGAAAAAGCGCCTGCCAGATTGCGCCATTACATTTGAAGACACCTTGTTTCATTTACGTGGACTATTTAAAGCTGGACGTCCCATCATTGGGATTTGTGCCAGTGGTATTTTGATCCGCGCACTCGCCCCCTTATTGGCTGACAAATGGGAAGAACCACCTGTTGTTGCTGTGGCTGAAGATGCGTCATGTGCTGTTCCATTACTCGGCGGGCATCACGGTGCAAACGAATTGTCGCGCTGGATAGCAGATATCCTTGATGGCACGGCCGCGATCACGACAGCAGGTGAATTGACATTCGGTCTGGCCCTTGATGAACCACCCATGGGTTGGCGCATTGCAAATCCGGATCAAGCCAAAGACATTGCTGCGGCCCTGATTAACGAAGACCCAGTCGCGCTTGAAGTTGAAGCGGGCGAGACGGCTTGGTTGGACGAAAAAGGGCTGTCATTCGTAGATGAAGGTTTCCCACGCATTCGTATTTCGGACCGCGATGTGGAACCAGACAGCAATGAATTGTTATATCACCCGCCAGTTTTGGCATTGGGTGTTGGATGTGAGCGCGGATGTGCGCCAGATCATATGATCGAACATGTCAAAAACACATTGGCGGGTGCTGGTTTGTCGGCACAATCTGTTTCTTGTGTGGTTTCCATTGATGTGAAATCTGATGAAGCTTGTGTACATGCCCTTGCTGATGAATTGGGCGTGCCAGCCCGTTTCTTTAATGCAGAAGAACTAGAAGCCCAAAGTGCGCGTCTTCAAAACCCATCTGATGTGGTTTTTAATGAAGTTGGATGCCACGGTGTTTCTGAAGGTGCAGCGCTGGCAGCTGTTGGTGAAACAGGCACATTGGTTGTTGGGAAACAAAAAACCGATAAAGCCACCTGCGCTATCGGGCAATCACCCTCAGATATTAACCCAGCTGTTTTAGGTCAAGCCCAAGGTTATTTGTCGGTTATCGGCATTGGTCCGGGCAGTGATGAATGGCGCTCGCCTCAATCCACCCAAGCTTTGCGTGATGCAACTGATGTTGTGGGCTATGGTTTGTATTTGGATTTGGTTGAAGATTTAATCGAAGGAAAAGACCGCCATGAAAGCGGATTATCCAACGAAGAAAAACGCGCCCGTATCGCATTGGGTTTAGCAGCTCAGGGTAAACGGGTTTGTTTGGTTTGTTCTGGTGATGCAGGCATCTATGCCTTAGCAACCTTGGTTTTCGAATTGATGGACAAAGAAGACAAGCCTTCATGGAACCGTCTTAAAATTGATGTGGCACCGGGAATTTCAGCCCTTCAAGCTTGTGCTGCACGCATCGGCGCACCGATCAATCATGATTTCTGCACGATCTCTTTATCTGATTTGTTGACGCCTTGGGAAGACATTCAACGCCGATTAAAAGCAGCGGCTGATGGTGATTTTGTTGTGGCGTTCTATAACCCAAGATCAAAACGCCGTGTCACGCAAATCGAAAAAGCCCGCGATATTTTGCTGACGGGTCGCCCTGCTGAAACGCCTGTTGTGCTGGGTCGTAATTTGGGCCGCGCAACTGAAAGTTTGGAAGTCATCACATTGGGTGAGTTGACATCGGATCACGCTGATATGTTGACCATGGTTTTGGTTGGCTCAAGCCAAAGTCGGATCATGACTCGTGGTGTCAAGCAATGGGTTTACACACCGCGTGGATACGAGAAAAAAATGAATATTACTGATAAAGGGGCAGCATAAGATGACTGTTTATTTCATTGGTGCGGGACCGGGTGCACCTGATTTGATCACTGTGCGTGGTCTCAATATTATCAAAGCTGCGCCTGTTTGTTTATATGCAGGTTCCTTGGTGCCAGAAGGAATTGTTGTTCAGGCTGAAAAAGCCGAAGTCGTTATCGATACGGCACCAATGCATTTGGATGAGATTATTAATGAAATTGAAAAAGCGCATAAAAAAGACCAAGACGTCGCACGTGTTCATTCCGGGGATCCCTGCCTTTACGGTGCAATTGCAGAACAAATGCGTCGCCTTGATGTGTTGGGTATAGATTATGAAGTTGTACCAGGCGTGTCTGCCTATGCTGCAGCTTCAGCATCTTTAAAGAAAGAACTGACTTTACCGGATGTCTCGCAATCCATCGTTTTGACCCGCACGGCTGTACGTTCATCAAAAATGCCAAATAACGAAGATTTAGAAAGTTTTGGCAAGACTGGTGCGACGTTGGCCATTCATTTGTCTGTAAATAACCTAAAACACGTTGTTGATACGCTTAGTCCTTATTATGGGGAAGATTGTCCTGTTGTGGTTGCGTACCGCGTATCATGGCCGGATGAGGCCTTTATTCACGGCACGCTATCAACTATCCGCAAACTTGTGAAAGCCAGCGGGATCACGCGCACTGCCTTGGTGTTGGTGGGTAAGGTGCTGGGTGACGAGGCGGAATTCACCGACAGCAAGCTTTATGATGTGGACCATACCCATGTTTTGCGTGAAAAGAATGCCACTTAGTCGGCTATGAAGATTTCTTTGCGCATTATCGCTTTGATGGTGCGCAAAGTTAATCCGATTATAATGATAGATGTGATCACGAAAAGCCCACGTGAACCAATGATAAAAAAGGAATATCCGGTTAATTTTCCCATAAGATAAGTGGCGCTTGTAAAGGCTGCGAGCGGGAATGTATAAGCCCACCAAGACAAAGAAAATTTAAGGCGGGCGAAGCGATCAATTTGACAAAGTGATAACAAGAAAAAGAAAGCTGCCCAGTAATACATTAAGCGTGCAAAGACATCCAATTCCCCCGTTAATGAAAAATAAGAAATAAAACCGACGGAGGGTGGGGCAAGAAAGATGAATAATGTGGGTAATAATTTGTCGGGCATTGGGTTATGGAAAACCAGCCTGTTCATAACCAGCGTCAGTAAAATAACCCAGAACAGTAGGCCCCATGCAAAAAAGAACCATGAGATTTCAAGCGGCGCATGTTCTACACCTACGATGGGAACGATAATATTACCCACAGCAGGGATAAACCATGCAGGTGTGCTGTGGATTACTTCATATCGCGTGTGTTTTATCCAACTGTTAATAACTGCCATTGACAAGAAAAATTGAAAAAAAGCTCCTGTCGCCCACAAAATAAAAGAGAGATCTCGATCTATCGGTAAAAAGGCAACCCCTAACAAAAGCAAGCTGATGCTGGTTGCAGGGAAAAAACTGATTTTAATCGGGTGATACCAATCTGAAAGAACAGCTTGTGGATACCTCAATGATTTAAGGGTATAAGTCGCAAGAATGATCAGATAGATTGCCAAGGTCCCATAGGCGAGAGTTTGAAAAACCATATTATTGTCGCCGAAAAACCATTGCATTTTATGCGAAGCAATGGTCACTCCAGATAGGCCCATGGTGGTGGCAAACATGGAAATGGGGAAGTGTTCAAGGCTTGAGCTTTTATCTGTCATAACTGGCCTAACGCTTTTGATATGAAATATTTAATTAGCTTAAGCTTATATACAATAATTAAAATAAAATCAATGAATAAATGAAAATGGATACAAAGGCTACTTTAGCGACCTTTTGCCAAAACTGTATATAGGCTTTAATCATGTTTAATTTAGATAAAAAAATGGAGCCTCAAGAAGAGACTCCATTTTTAACATGCATTAATCGAAAAACTATTAAGCACTAAGTTGCTTAGGCAGCTCAGAAATAGCAGCGTCGATCATGGCATTGGCTTTTTGCGCAGAGATATTGTCTGACAACAGCGCTTGGGCTGCTTTCATGGCAACGTTCGTTGCATATTCTTGTACTTCGGCAATCGCGCCAGCTTCAGCTTGTGCTATACGAGCTGTAGCCGCCTGTTCACGACGCTTAAGTGCATTTTCCAGATCAACTTTCGATTTAGCTTCTAGGCGAACCGCTTCTTCTTTCGCACGCTTCAAGATTTTAGCAGCTTCTTCTTCCGCTTCTTGTTGCTTACGTTTGAAGGAGGCCAGGAGTTCCTGAGCTTCTTCGCGAAGTTTTTCAGCTTCGTCTAGCTGTCCTTTAATCGTATCAGCGCGATCATCTAGTGCAGTTGCCAGCATACGACCTACTGGTTTTGCAATAAAGACCATCAGAACGATGAATGCTAATGCAACCCAAAAAGTTGGGTCATGGAGCATTCCGCCACTTTCGGCGGCAGCGTCTGATGCGGCGTGTGCTACACTAATCATCAGTTTTGCTCCATTGCGTTGGCTACAGCGGTTTCAATCGCTGCATCGTCTAATTTAACACCAGAGAGTTTTTCAACAGTTGCTTTCGCAACGTCAGTAGAAACTTCTTTGATATTTGCGAGCGCTTTATCTTTGGCTTGCGCAATGCGGGCTTCAGCAGCTTGAAGCTCAACATTGAGCTTGTCTGCTAAGGCTGTTTGGGCTTTGGCCGCTTGTTCGTTCACTTGATCGATCACGACTTTAACTTCGTCTTGAGCTTTCGAGCGAGCATCAGCTAGCGACTTTTCATAAGCTTTGGCAGCTTCGTCTGCTTCTTTTCTAAAAGCAGTAGCCTTTTCCAAATTGTCATCAATGCGCGACTGGCGCTCATCAAGAACTTGGGCGATACGCGGTAGTGCCACCTTAGCCATGATCAAATACATAGCTAAGAAGGTGATCACCAACCATACGATCTGTGGTGCATATGTCGATATATCTAACTGTGGCATATTGCGCTCCTTCCAATAAAGTTCGAAAGGTCATCGCCTAAGACGACAACCCCAAGAAACTTAGATTATCTACTTCTTAGGTGAAGAGGATAAGGAAAGAGATAAGCAATGCGTACAATGCAACAGCTTCAACAAGTGCGAAACCGAGCATAGCAAGGCCGAATACTTGTGAACGTGCAGCAGGGTTGCGAGCAACTGAGCCGATAAGTGAAGCGAAGATGTTACCAATACCAGCACCAACGCCAGAAAGGCCGATTACAGCAAGACCAGCACCGATCATTTTTGCAGCTTCGAGTTCCATAGATCTAAATCCTATAAGAAAAGTAAAATTGAAACTTATTTGGGTTTGAGCTTCGTCATTACCTGAAGACAACAAACCTGAATAAGTCGCGGTAGTTCTACACTTAAGAATGTCTTAGTGTAGGTGAATGGAGTCATTCAGGTAGATGCAAGTCAATACGGCAAAGACGTAAGCTTGTAAGAATGCCACCAAAAATTCAAAACCTGTTAAAGCAACGTCCATAGCGAACGGTGCGATACCAGCAACGCCAAGCGGCACGATGAATCCAGCAAATACTTTCATCATTGTGTGACCTGCTGTCATGTTCGCAAATAAACGAATAGACAGTGAAACCGGGCGTGATAAGTAGGAAATAATTTCAATCGGTACCAACAGGGGAAGCATTACAGCAGGAACGCCCTTTGGTACGAAGAAAGTAAAAAAGTGCAAACCGTGGCGTGCGATACCGATCAGCGTAACACCAATAAACACAGTCATTGCCAATGTAAATGTCACGGCAACGTGGCTTGTGAATGTGAAGCTGTATGGCAGCAAACCAAGAAGGTTGCCAAATAGAACAAACATAAATATTGAGAAGATGATCGGAAAATACTTACGACCTTCATTACCCACGTTATCTCGGACCATGTCCGCAACGAAGGAATAGCTTAGCTCAGCCATTGACTGCCAGCGACCTGGAACCAGGCTACGACCGCTCATACCCATGATCAAAAAGATGCTGACAACAGCAACTGTAGCAACCATTAATACGGCAGAGTTTGTAAAAGAGGCGTCAATACCAGCGACCTCAATTGGAACGACGGTGTTGATCTGAAACTGATGCAGCGGATTATTTGACACTGAGCCCTCATCTTTGCTCTCAAAGGAGCGTAAATCTTTTAATTTTCGTTTTTTCCATCTTTTTCAAGGTTATCTTTATAGCCAGCAGCCATACCGAGACCTTGAACCGTCCGAAAAACATTCACCATTCCAGCAGCTGAGCCCAAGAAGAAGAACAAGACCATCAGCCACGGTTTAGTTTCAAACACATAAGTGTCTAACGTGTAGCCAATTGCAACGCCAACCGCGATACCTGCAACCAGGTCCGTGCCACAGCGCAATGCAAGTCCTAACCCCTTTGTCGGTTCGTTGGTCGCTGCCTTCAAACCACGAGGCGCAGTAGAATTTTCTTGCGCCTGCTTTAAACGGGTGTCGAACTCATCAAGTTTAGAACGGTCTTTCTCGTCACTCATCTTCTTAAAATCCAAGGATTCATGGGAAAAAAAGCGTGAGATAAACCCTAGTCCCCCACTCCCCGACAAGACTGTCGAATGTGCGTCGCAACATATATAGGCCTCACTGTCGTGTCAAGGCCCCAAATATGCCTTGTAAGTCATTGATTCTAAAGACCCGAAAGTGGGAATACCACTTCCATAATGCTTGAGTCCCCAAGGAATCGCAAATATGCCCCTTTTAATGGGGGCTGCGATTCCTTGGGGACTGCGATATACATTTTTATCTTGTTTGCAAAAACATGCTTTTCCATCGTTTGCTATGGAACAACTGGAATGTGTTTAGTTTTAGTTGATTAAGTTTGGTGATCTTGTCTCAACTTCTCTAACCGCTGTTGCGCAGGCTTTTTCATCAATTGCAGAACGCACAGCTTCTTTTTCACCGCGAACATTCGCAAGTTCAGAAGCTTCGATCCCATCACCTGTACCATAACCTAGCCAAAATGCTTGCATTTGGCTTGATTTGACGCGCTGTTCTTGTGCTATTACAAGTTGGTTTTCTCTACGTGCAAGGGAATTGATCTCAGCTGTGAGTTTTTGACATGAGTATTGTTCATATTTGAGACTAGAAGTATACGCCCCTGTGATTTGGGATGAAGCTGTGGGCATATTAGCACAACCAGATAAAACGATTGAGCTGCTCAGCCCAATGAGCATCATAAGAAATCGATATTTCATGAACTTTTTCCCTCTAAGGAGCTGCTTAAAATCATAATTTTAGCCAAGTTAAGCAATCTTAAGGGGAAAAGCAAGTTTGATTGTATTATTAAACATGAAACAACTAAATGCACCGCTAAGCTGGTGCTGGCTTATGTTTAACTGATCCAGATGCCTTCGGCTTTTGCAGGTATGAGTTCATCATTAAAGGTGATGGTCACTAAGAAGTCTTCATCTGTATCACTGTATTTTGTTTTGAAAACAAGCGCCGGGCGACCGTTGCGTTTAAGGCTTGTGATGAATTCTATTTCAACAACGCTACCCATTGTCTCCAGAATTTGCTGGCGATTGTTTGTAAAGGCATCAGGTGTCACAGCTTCTTTTATGGCCTCTTCAAAGAAAGAACAAAACAGCTCGTACTCGCCATCATCTTGAGCTTTTAGCAATCCCTCAACCATAGGCACAGCGCGTTGAAGTGCTTGCTCTTGTGTTGCGCCTAATTTACCAAAATAATTTTCCATGGTGTCTTTTATCCTTTAAAAAGTTAAAAGGGTTATGAAAGGTTTGAGGCTGATTTTCAATAATTAACTGATCCAAATTACCAGAATTGTTACCCATACCTATTCTTGATTAAACACCATCTAACTCACCACCAGTTCTTCGGCTTTTTGCAAATCGACAGATACCAACTGTGATACGCCGCGCTCTGTCATGGTGACACCGAACAAGCGGTGCATTCGTGCCATGGTCATGCGGTGATGAGTGATGATGAGGAAGCGGGTGTCACCATTGGCTGACATTTCTTCCAACATTGTACAGAAACGATCCACATTTGCATCATCAAGGGGGGCATCGACCTCATCCAGCACACAGATGGGAGCGGGGTTTGTTAAGAAGACACCGAATAATAAAGCAAGTGCGGTTAAGGCTTGTTCACCACCTGAGAGCAGGGAAAGAATTTGCATACGTTTGCCGGGCGGTGAGGCCATGATTTCAAGGCCGGCTTGTAAGGGGTCTTCATCTTCGATCAATTCAAGGTGGGCTTGACCGCCACCAAACAAGCGAATGAACAAATCTTGGAAGTGTTGGTTTACTTCATTGAACGACGTCAACAGGCGTTCGCGTCCCTCGCGGTTCAGCTCGTTAATACCTTGGCGCAATTTTCCGATGGCTTCTAATAAATCGGCACGCTCGGACGTCATGGTTTGCACTTGGAGGGTGAGTTCTTCCAGCTCGGTTTCTGCGCGTAAATTCACCGGGCCCATAGTGTCGCGTTCACGGTGTAATCGCTCCACTCGTTTTTCAGATGTTTCAAGGTCAGGCAGTTCCGATCCTTCATCAATTTCGGCTATTTCGCTGAGTTCTTCTGGTTTGCAGTCCAAACGTTCGCGGATGCGTTCCGCCAAACTCATGCACAGCTGTTTACCTTGTTCAACGTGCGATTCAGAACGCACGCGTTCTTCGCGACATTTAGCCAATTCGATTTCAGCATGGCGGGCATGTTGGTCAACATCGCGCAAATGGCCTTCGGCCTCAGCCAATTTATCAGCGCAGGTTTTTCTTTGTTCTTCAGCTTTTTGGATGGCATCGAACAAGGATTGGCGTTTTTCTTGAATTTCATCCGGGCGTGTTGCCAGTTTTTCAAGTTCTTTGACCAAGTTTTCTTTGCGTAGTCCGAGGTCTTTAATATGTTGGCTGGCACGTTCGGTGCGGCTTTTCCATGAATTGATTTCTTCAGAGATTTCTTTCAAGCGGCGTTGGCGTTCCTCACCTTCGCGCATGATGCGCTCAAACGCGCTTTGATGATCCATCAAATGATTGCGACGCCCGGATAATTCTTCGCGAAAATGCGCGAGTTGTTCTCGCCCCTTATCACCAACAGGCAGTTCGTTTAAGCTTTCGCGTGTCTCGATTAAATTTTCTTGGAGTTCTTCAGCTTCAGTCGTGGTGTGTGCTAATGTTTCGTTTAAATTGGCAAGCTTCCCATCCACACTGGCTGCTTTGTTTTTTAGCTCCGCCAATTTGTTTCGAAGTTGGCTGAGTGCCTGCGAAACCGTGCGCATGTCTTCACGAAGGGTGCGTTCTTTCTCACCAGCTTGAGCCTCCATCGCTTTAGCTTGGTTGAGACGTTCCTCGGATCTGTCAGCCTTGGCACGTGCTTTTTCCCACTGTTCGCGAATTTCATTGAGACGATTTTTTTGTTTAAGCCGAATCGCAGCACCACTGGGTGCACCCGGTTTGGTAACAAACCCATCCCAACGCCACATGCCGCCATCCTTGGTCACAAGGCGTTGACCTTGGTTTAAGTCGGTTTGCAACAGGGATGCTTGTTCAGAATTCTCACACACACCGATTTGTGATAAACGGCGCCCCAATTCAGTTGGTGCTTGAACATAAGACGCCAAAGATTGAATACCTGCAGGTAAGGGGCTTGTGGATGAAAGGGCCGGAAGGGGCTGCCAATGAAGCGGGGCTTGATCGTCGCGGGGCGCGGACAAATCTTCACCAAGAGCACAGCCAAGGGCAGCTTCAAACCCCGGTTCAACCGTGATGTCATCTAAAATCGGGCTGGCATCATCGTGCTCGCTTGGATCTAGCAGTTCAGCTAGGGCATCTTCTTCGGCTTCTAATTTACTCAAAATGGATTCACAGGCCCTGAATTCTTCAAGCATGGTTTGTGTGGCTTGTTGATTTTCAAGGCGCGCGTGCTCAGCCGTTTCGATTGCTTCTTCGCTCAACAAAAGTTTTTCTTCACTGGCTTCAACGCTGGCCTCGGCCTCCATCAAATCATCCTCAGAAATACGTCCTGCTTCAAGTTCTGTTTTCTGTGTGATGAGATCGGATTTGCGTTGTTGTAATTTTCCAGCTTGTGTTTCTAATTCACTTAAGCGTCGATCAAGGCTTGTGCGC
>Ga0209345_10004328_pt1 | contig 13814 bp, 10 predicted proteins | sample Cruoilmetagenom7_FD_187294 | JGI IMG/M metagenome (GOLD analysis project Ga0209345, IMG submission 187294) | Oil polluted marine microbial communities from Coal Oil Point, Santa Barbara, California, USA - Sample 7 (SPAdes) (version 2) | ecosystem: Environmental > Aquatic > Marine > Oil seeps ...
ATCACCTCTTCCATCCCATGGGTAACAAGTCCTTTCTTTCCATAAGATCCATCGTCTGTCATGATGACCACCTCATCGGAGTGTTGCCGAACCTGTTCTTCAAGTATGATCAGCTCTTTTTGCCGGGCAGCAAGAACAGAAATTACCTTATTCCCGGCTGCTTTCATGGCCTCAACAATGGGTAGCAGGGGTGCTACACCCACACCACCACCAGCTGCCAGCACTGTCCCAACTTTTTCAATATGGGTTGGATGACCAAGGGGACCTACTACATCATTGATGATGTCACCAACTTCCAGGTTGTACAGCTTGATCGAGCTGACACCAACCTTCTGGACAATGATGGTAATGGTCCCCTTATCTAAATCTGCCGCTGCAATAGTCAAAGGGATCCGTTCGCCCTTGTCATTTAGTCGAAGAATCACAAAATGCCCTGCTTTCCGACTTCTGGCTATATAAGGGGCCTCAATAACAAGTTTTACGACCTGGTCTGAGAAATATTCCTTTCCAACAATTTTATTCATCTGGATGACTGTAAATTTCTTTCTTCAAAAATACGTTATAAATTTACTTTCATAGGAATGTTTTCAAATGATTTTTATCATCAAATCCGATATGTTATAATTTTGTATTTTTATTGAAATAAATAAAAGAGACCAATATCATGCAAAATTTTAAATCTGTCGATGAGATCCTGGAGATGGCCATTAAAGATGAACAAAGGGCTGCCAACCTTTATTCAGACCTGGCCAAAAGAAGCCGGAACGATGAGATGCGGAGAACATTCATGCAATTCTCGCAGGAGGAACTGGGCCATAAAAAAAGGCTGGAAAGAATTCAATCCAGCGGTGAGGTTGTTGTTTCCGATGCCAAGGTTCAGGATCTGAAAATCGGTGATTACCTGGTGGAAGTCAGCACTTCCAGGGATGACCTTAGTTACCAGGAAGCCCTGATCATTGCTATGAAAGAAGAAAAAGCTGCTTTCAAATTGTATTCCGATCTTGCTGCAAGGACAGATGATCCAGCCACAAGGGAGGTGCTTTTGATGCTTGCCCAGGAAGAAGCCAAGCATAAATTACGATTCGAGATCGAATATGATGACGAGATCTTAAGAGAAAATTGATCGCTGATTTTACTTGTCCAAATTTATCAGGGCAGGGCTGGCTGGTTCTTTTGTAAATCTGTCACATCCTATCTAATTATCTACATATCAAAAAGTTTTATACTTTTGTAGAGACTGCCGGAACTACCAATTGTTATGAAACAGGATAACTTTTCTTTTCTTGGGAATATTGATATTGATATTGTCGAATCCCTCTACCAGGATTACCGCAAAGATCCCCAATCAGTAGAGGAAAGCTGGCAGCAGTTTTTCAAAGGTTTTGATTTCGCCCGGGAGGAATTCAAAGATCAATTTGCCGCTGAGACGCTGGATAAGGAATTCAAGGTGATCAACCTCATCGATGCCTATCGAAAGCGTGGACATCTTTTTACAAAAACAAACCCGGTCAGGACACGCCGCAAATACTTTCCTACCCTCGACCTGGAAAATTACGGGCTGTCAGAAGAAGACCTTGACACAGTTTTTCATGCAGGGAAAGAGTTAGGTATGGGTCCGGCTTCTCTGCGCGAAATTGTCGATCATCTCCATCAGACATATGCTTCAACTGTTGGTGCAGAGTATATGTTTATCCGCACTCCCGAAAAAATAAAATGGTTGAGCACCCGCATGGAGGAATCCCGCAACCTAACTGATTTTACTGTCCCTCAGAAGAAGGAGATATACATGCACCTGAGGAATGCTATCGGTTTTGAGAAATTTGTCCATAAACGGTTCACCGGCCAGAAAAGATTTTCACTGGAAGGTGCTGAAGTTCTTATCCCTGCATTGATTGGAGTAATTGAAAGAGGGTCAGCACTTAATATTGAGGAGTTTATGATCGGAATGGCTCACAGGGGACGATTAAATGTGCTGGCCAATGTACTGCAGAAACCATATGAAAATATATTCAAGGAATTTGAAGGGGAAGAATACGAATCGGGCATATCTCTGGGTGATGTAAAATACCACCTGGGCTATGTAAATGACATCACCACCATCGCAGGAAAGAAGGTGCGCCTTAATATGGCTCCCAACCCTTCTCACCTGGAGGCTGTTTCACCTGTTATCGAAGGACTCGCAAGGGCAAGGATAGATCATAAATATGGGGGAGACTTCAACAAGGTGGTACCCATTCTGATCCACGGAGATGCTGCCATAGCTTCACAGGGAGTAGTATACGAGGTCATACAGATGTACAATCTCCCAGGCTATAAAACCGGCGGGACCATCCACCTGGTGATCAATAACCAGGTCGGCTTCACCACCAATTACCTGGATGCACGTTCCAGTACCTATTGCACGGATATTGCAAAAGTAACCAAGGCACCCATTTTCCATGTCAACGGGGACGAGGTGGAGGCACTCCTGCATACCGTAAAGATCGCTATGGAATACAGGCAACACTTCCAAACGGATGTATTTATCGATATCCTGAGCTACCGCAAATACGGGCATAATGAAGGCGATGAGCCACGGTTCACCCAACCTCTTTTATACAAGGCCATCGCCAAGCATCCCAATACCCGGGATATCTATGCAGACTACCTTGTGGAATTGGGAATCTATTCTAAAGAGAACATCAAACAGGCTGAACTTGACTACGATGATATCCTGGATGGGAAACTTAAAGTTGCCAAAGGACTTAAGAAGGTCTATATACAACGCTTTCTAAAAGAGGACTGGAAGGGATTCAAATACGCTTCCCAGGCTGACTTTAGCAGACATATAGACACCGGTGTCACAAAGGAAAAACTACTCATGGTTGCTGAGGGGATCAACACCCTGCCTGAGGATAAACCCTTTTTTAATAAAATCACCAAGCTGGTGGAGGAGCGAAAAAAGGCCATTGCAGGGGACCGGCTGGATTGGGCCCTGGCGGAATTGCTGGCGTATGGTACCTTACTGACAGAAGGGTTCCCGGTACGTATATCGGGACAGGATTCTATTCGGGGGACCTTCTCTCACCGGCATGCCGGGTTTGTGATCGAGGATACAGACCAGCAATATGTTCCCCTGAAGCACTTGAAAGAAGCCAAAGCATCATTCGAAATATACAACTCGCCCCTGTCAGAATACGGGGTACTGGGATTTGAGTACGGCTATGCACTCGGCGTCCCAAACGGTCTGACCATATGGGAGGCCCAGTTTGGAGATTTCCATAATGTAGCCCAGGTGATCATCGACCAGTACATCAGCTCTGCAGAGGAGAAATGGGGACTGATGAACGGGCTCGTGTTATTCCTGCCACATGGATTTGAAGGCCAGGGACCGGAGCATTCCAGTGGCCGAATAGAGCGGTTCCTGTCAATGGCAGCCAGGAACAATATGCACCTGGTAAACTGCTCAACTCCTGCTAACCTATTTCATGCATTGCGCAAACACCTTTATGCCAAATTCCGCACCCCTTTGGTCATCTTTACACCCAAGAGCCTGCTGAGGCATCCCGAATGTGTTTCTCCACTTGAAGATTTTGAGAATGACACTTTTCATGAGGTCATTGATGATCCTGATGTGGATATAAATGAAGTAAGGCGGGTGGTTTATTGTTCAGGTAAGGTATATTATGACCTGTTGGCCAGGAAAAAAGAGTTCAATGCCAGGGATGTGGCCCTGATCAGGATAGAACAACTGCATCCCTTCCCCATAGATGAAGTCAATAAGATCTGCAAGAAATATACAAGTAATTTATTATCGCTCTGGGTCCAGGAGGAGCCCGAAAATATGGGACCATGGCGGCATATCCAGCAGGCCATGGGCGCCATCAGGCCTGAACCGGTAACCCGACAACCCAGTGGGAGTCCAGCTACCGGCCTGCAGCGGGTACACTTGATGGGGCAGGAAGAAATTATCCAAAAGGTCTTCAGGCGCTGTGATTGTGAACTTAAAAATGTTTATTGCGGCCTCCAGTGTGTCGTTGGAAAATCAAGGAAAGAAATCCTTAAAGCACATCAATATTTCCAGAAGAATTAAGAAATTCCGTAACAATTTATTACATTTCGATTCCAAAGCACTGCTATAATGATCATTGAAATAAAGGTTCCCAGTCCGGGTGAATCCATCTCGGAAGTCGAAATTGCCTCCTGGCTGGTACAGGATGGAACATATGTGGAAAAGGACCAGGAGGTAGCCGAAGTAGAGTCAGACAAGGCCACCCTCCCTTTAATAGCTGAAGAATCCGGCAAGATCAAGATTTTGGCAGAAGTGGGAGAAACCGTAGCAGTTGGTAAGGTGGCCTGTACCATTGATACATCTGCCAAAGCCCCTGCAGGCAAGAAAAAGCAAGCCGGGGAAGAAGCCGAATTTTCTGGTCAAAAAGAAGTAGCACCGGCCAAGGAAGAATCCAGGACCATTCTCAAAGGCAAGCCGGAAAGTGCAGGGGATGAGGCAAACTCAAAAGTCAAGGTCTCTCCGGTAGCAGGAAGAATGATGAAGGATAATGATTTGTCTGTAGACGATATTGTAGCGGGACTCAAACGCATTACAAAAAAGGAGGTTCAGGTGGTGCTGGATCAACAAGGGGCCTTTTCTCAGCCATCTGCCTCTAAAGCTGCCAGCCGTGATGAACACAGGATACGCATTAGCAACCTCCGTAGAAAACTCGCAGAAAGGCTGGTTGCAGTCAAGAATGAAACGGCCATGCTGACCACCTTTAACGAGGCTGATATGAGTGAAATAATCCGGCTCAGAAAAACCTATCAGGCAGCTTTTGTGGAAAAACACGGGATCAAACTCGGGTTTATGTCCTTGTTTGTAAAAGCCGTTACCGGAGCGCTGGCAGCATTTCCCAATGTGAACTCCCGCATTGAAGGGGAAGAAATGGTCTCCCCGGAGTATTGTGATATCGGGATTGCAGTCCAGACTGACAAGGGACTGATGGTACCCATAATCAGGAATGCTGAAGTACTGAGCCTTGCCAACATCGAATCACAGATCCTGGAGCTGGCAAACAAGGCACGGGCCGCCAGGATCAGTATGGATGATATGACTGGTGGCACTTTTACAATCACCAATGGTGGGGTTTTTGGATCCCTGCTTTCGACTCCGGTTCTAAATCCTCCTCAATCTGCTATTCTGGGGATGCATAATATTGTTGAAAGACCTGTGGCAGTGAACGGACAGGTGCTTATCCGTCCGATGATGTATATTGCCCTGTCTTATGATCACCGGTTGATTGACGGTCGTGACTCCGTCAGTTTCCTGGTAAAAATCAAGGAACTTCTTGAAAATCCGTTAAATATGTTGTTCAGTACCGGTGATCCTGACCGTACTTTGTTAGGTCTCTGACCTTTATTTCAAAATCATGCTTCTGAACTGTACTTATCATCTCAATCCCAAAGAAAAGCCTGGCTTCTTGCTCGACCGTAAGTTTAACAGGGTATTCAAGAATGAAGATACATTGGCCTACCACAGCAAGCTACGGCGTTATGAACCCACTCCTTTGATCTCACTTTCACGGCTTGCAAAAAGCATGGGAATTAAGGAATTATATATTAAGGATGAATCCCGTCGGTTCCGGCAAAATACTTTTAAAACCCTGGGAGCGAGTTTTGCCATACATAGATACCTGGAGGCCTATCCCGGCAAACATATTTTCTGTGCTGCCACTGATGGCAACCACGGAAGGTCCGTAGCATGGGCTGCAAGGATGAAAAAGCAAAAGGCTGTTATCTTTGTCCCTGCCGATACGGCCATTTCCCGGATTAAAAATATCAAAAAACAACGCGGAAAGGTGATTGTGGTGGACGGAGATTATGATGCAGCAGTGGCTAGGGCAAAGGATGAGGCTGAAAAGAATGGGTATGTACTTTTACAGGATACGTCCTGGGAAGGTTATGATGAGATCCCGACCCTTATCACATCAGGCTATAAAACCATGATGCTGGAACTGGAAGAGCTATTACATGCGCCCAGGGAACCACTCATAGATTTTGTATTTCTTCAGTGCGGGGTAGGAACATGGGCTTCATCTGTCGTAGCCTATTACCGTAACAGGTATCCTAAAAACATGCCCAGGATAGTTGCTGTAGAACCGCTAAATTCAGATTCCCTGCTTGAATCAATAAGGCAGGACGGGGTTTCAAAGACGAAGGGATCCCAGCAAACACTGATGTCAGGTTTGAATTGTGGAACCCCCTCCCATCTTGCCTGGAAGATATTAAAAGATGGCGTAGACCTCTTCCTTGCCATTCCTGATGATTACGCCATCAAGGCAATGCAAAACCTTTACTTTCCCTTCAGGAATGACACGCAAATCTTTGCAGGAGAAGCAGGGGCTGCCGGACTCGGTGGTCTCACAGCACTTGTCTACGAAGAGTCACTTGAAGAAGTAAAAAAGAAGATAGGGTTAAACCGCCATTCCAGGGTCCTGGTATTTAATACTGAAGGAGTTACCGACCCTGATAGTTTTGAGGAACTGATCATCAGGGAGACGGATGTGTAAGCGGGAAAATTAGTCCAGCGTCACGGTAGACCTCCCTTAATTTATCAACCTCATTTTCCCAGCATAATTCATTTGCTGCAATATGCAGGTTCTTCTTCCATTTTTTTCTCTTCTCCTGCGAAGACATCATCTCTTCAACCTGCAAGGCAAGTGACTCAGGGTCACGGTCCCGAACCACCTGTCCGATCTCAAAATCTGAAACGATCTTAGACATCTCCGGAAGGTCAGATACCAGTACCGGTATCCCCGCCTGTATATAATCGAATAGTTTGTTGGGAAGGGCATAATAATAATTTAATCCGATATTTTCTTCGAGGGATATGCCCAGTGCTGCCTGTCGTGTATAGGTCCCGAGCTTTGCAAAGGGGATCTTTCCCATAAATTCAACACGCTGCCCCAGGGATAAAGAATCCCGTAGCTTGACCAGTTCCCCTGTGATGGTCCCTTCACCGAATATCTGTAAGCGGTACAAATCAAGGTATGTCATTGCCCTGATCATGGTTTCCAGTCCCCTGCCCATATTTATTGCACCCTGGTATATAATGAGGTCAGGCTGCTTATTTTCCTTCTGCTTATATAATTCCTGCGGCTGAACTGTTCCCATGGGCAGGTTCCTGATAACAGCTAGCTTAACCCCATATTTATCATAATATGCCTTCGAAATAGACTGGCATACAGTATAACCATGTTGAATCTTTGGCAATAGGGCTTTTTCTAATCTCATCCATACCCGGCGTACAAATCTCCGGTCCACCAACTCAGGCAACTCTGTAAAGTATTCATGGCTGTCAAATACCAGGGGTATGCTTTTAATTCTTGCTACAAGGAAAACAGCCGGCAGCGTATCCAGGTCATTCGAGACCAGCATGACCGACCTCCTGAATAGCAGGAAAAAGAATAAGCGGAAATTTACACAAGCATAAAATAAAAACCCTTTCTGGAATACCGGACTGAGGCGGCAGGTCCTGTAGGGCCGTTCCGGGATCACCTGGCTTCCTGGCCTCCTGAAACCAACCAGCACAGGTTTAACTCTGGTTTCCAGCAGGGTCATGGCAGTCCGGTGGACCCGCTGGTCTATCACCAGGTCATTGGTCACCGCAATATAAATGCTACTTCCATCCAAATTCCAAAAGTTTACTGTTTTTTAAACATAAGGAATAAATCTTTTAACGCAAAGCAGGTCGGTGGATATTGTTTATCTTTGGCTGGTATTCATTCATCATGCCAGATATCCGTCAGAACCATCCTCTCAGGGATCTTAATACTTTCCATGTTGATGCCGGAGCCAGGTATTTCTGCGAATGCCGGAGCATCAAAGATCTCCGGGAACTGATATCCTCTCCTGAATTTATAAAAGGCCCCAGGCTGATACTCGGGGAGGGCAGTAATATCCTTTTTTCTGATGATTTCGGGGGACTGGTGATCCGTCCGCACATACTCGGCAGGGAAATCATTGATGAAGACCGGTCCACCGTAAAAATACAGGTTGGCGCTGGGGAAAACTGGGATGATTTTGTAGCCTGGACTACCACCTGGGATTTTGGAGGGATTGAGAACCTGTCACTTATCCCGGGCTCTGTGGGATCTAGTCCCATACAGAACATAGGTGCTTATGGTGTGGAAGCAGAGCAGGCTATTGAAAGGGTATTTGCTATCGATATCCTTACAGGCCAGAAACTTACTTTCGAAAATGAGGCTTGTAGGTTCAGGTACCGGGACAGTATATTCAAAGGTTCATGGAAACATAAATGCATAGTCACATCAGTGGTTTTCCGACTGGCTAAGAAGCCGGAACTGAATACCGGATATCAGCAGGTTGCAGATATAATGGCAGGCAAAGCCATGCAGAATGTAGAGACTATGCGGCAGGTTATCACAGAGATCCGGGAGTCTAAATTACCTGATCCTGATAAGCTTGGTAATGCAGGAAGTTTCTTCAAAAACCCCGTAATCCCGGAAGAGGAATATGAATTGTTGTTTAATAAATATCCTGAATTACCTTCCTACCCTGCAGCTGCGGGTGCCAGAAAAATCCCTGCTGCCTGGCTGATTGAACAATGTGGATGGAAGGGGAAACGTTTAGGTGATGCCGGGACCTTTGAGAAACAGCCACTGGTACTAGTAAATCATGGCAATGCGACCGGAAAACAGATCCTTCATCTAGCAAATAGCATAGAGGAAGATGTGAGGGAAAAATATGGGATAAAATTGGAAAAAGAGGTGAATATTGTTTGATCAATCCCCAAAAACAACCGTTTTGTATGCTGCCTCGAGTATTTCCTCAGCAGTATCTTTGTCCCCTGCTTCAGAATAGATCCTTATTATGGGTTCTGTCCCAGATGACCGGATCATGACCCATTCATCATCATTAAAATAAAACTTGGTCCCATCAAGTTCTTCAATAGATTCGACCTCAAATCTACCGAATGATGCATATTCCCCAAGCCTGCATTTCTCCATAATCCTTAAACGTTTTTCCTTGGAAATACGAATGTCCCGGCGGCTGCAGGCAAAGGGACCTGTGATCTTGTAGATCTCCTGCAATACGTCATCGATTGACTTCCCTGTCTCAGCCATTAACTGAAGAATGGTCAGGGCCATCCAGATACCGTCTCTTTCAGGCAGGTAGCCCTGAATGGCAATCCCTCCGGACTCCTCCCCTCCTACCAGCACCTCATCTGTCAGCATGATCTTGCAGATGTCCTTAAATCCAATGGGAACCCTGGTGATCATCAGTCCATAGCTCAAACTAAGTTTTTCCACCTTACTGGTAGATGAAAAACCGGTGATCACCTTGCCGCTTAGTTGCCGGTACTTGGCCAGGTAATGTATCAGCAGCAGGATGATATGATGAGAAGAAATGTATTGACCGTCTTTATTGACCAGTGCTATCCTGTCTCCATCCCCGTCTATGGCAAGTCCCACGTCAACATCCCCTGATTTCCTTATATACGAGCTCATCTCATGCAGATTCCTTTCAAGAGGTTCTGGGGGTATATGTCCAAATTGGGGATCAACAGTACAATGGAAAAACCTGGCTTTTCTGATGATCTTTTTGATTACCCGCTGTCCACCCCCGTACATGGCATCGAAGGCAATCTTGAGTCCCGCATTATTAATCTGTTTCAAATCAAAATGATCCTTGATATAGTTGAAATACAGTACCTCGAGATCAATGTACTTGATCAACTCCAGCTCGATGAATACATCCCATCTGAGCAATTCCAGGTCAAATTCATTTTCCATGGAGATCAGGTGCTCTATATCTCTCAGGTCACCTGCGAGCAGTGAGCCACCATAACTCCCTTTAAGCTTGAATCCGTTATAGCGATAATCATTATGGCTGGCTGTGATCATGATACCAAGGCTGGCCTCCAGTTCTTTTACCGCAAGGCTCACCATGGGTGTGCTGACAAAATCTTCTGTTATTCTAACCCGGATACTCTTGGCGGCCAGCACCTTGGCGGCAGTTTCAGCAAACATTCTGCCGAGAAACCGAGTATCGTATCCGATAACAACCTCCGGGTTGCTGTACTTCCTTAACAGCCATGTAGCGGTTGCGCTTGTTGCCTTTGCAACATTGGCAACAGTAAACTGGCTGGCAACTATACCCCTCCAGCCATCAGTGCCGAATCGAATTCTTTCCATACAGGTTTTGACGTGATTTCCAACTTAAATTACGCCTTTTTTTTTTGAATTTCCAGCCTGATGGTGATGATTAATTGAAAATTTTCCGCCGATTCAAGGCATTCTGGTATGAACGTGCGTTTTTGTTATGTTGAGAGAGGGTATTGGCAAAATTATGAAAACCCGAAAAATCCTCCCGGGCACACATATAAAGGTATTTATGCCTTTCATGATTCAGGACCGCATCGATGGCAGACACGGAGGGAATAACAATCGGTCCTGGGGGAAGTCCACCCTGCCTGTAAGTATTATACGGTGATTCAATGGCCAGGTGCTTCTTTAAAACCCTGGTGATAGTCATATCCCCGGTAGCAAATTTTACCGTGGGATCTGCCTGGAGCCGCATCCCCTGCTTTAATCGGTTCATGTAGAGTCCGGCAATACGTGGCTCCTCTTCCGTCTTTAATGTTTCTTCGTCGACAATTGATGCCAGGGTCATAACCTCCATAGGACTTAAACCAATGTTCCGGGCACGGGCCAGCCTTTTTTCATTCCAGAAAATCCTATACTCCCTGACCATCCTTTCCAGGAACTCGGAGGGGGATGTATTCCAGTAGATCTCGTAAGTATTAGGTATGAACACCCCGTAGACAGTTTCCACTGTTAACTGGTGCTCAGCAAGGAGCGCAGCGTCAAAAAAAACGGATAGTATCCCGGGCGCATCTGCTTCTATCTGTGTGGCCACTGTTTCAGCCAGTTTCTGGGGCGTTCTTATATTGTTGAATACCAGTTGTACAGGTTCCTGCTTGCCTGATCTGAACAGGCCAACAAGTTCGTTATTGTTAAGGCCGTGGCGTATCCTGTACTTACCAGAGTGGACATGATTTGGATAGTTTTTCTGGATAGCCAGCCACCTGAATGAGCTTGTATCTCTTAAGATATCATGTCCGGCAAGTAGCTGAATCACATCCTCAAAACCGGAACCGGTAGGTATATAAATATCCATCTCCCTGTCATTGGACAAATTCACATTGCTGCGCCAGACCCTATTATACATGCTGCCTGCAGCCACCAGTGTGGTCAGGAGCAGCACCAGGAAAAATAAAATCACAATGGTTCTTCTCATCCCGATTTTTGATAAAAGAATACAATAATAATGAAGCCTCAAAAATAATATAACATTTATTTATACAGGCTTATTACTTTTTAGGTTATATAAAAACCCTCCATCCATTGCAAAAGCAACCGGTGGAGGGTTAAAAAAAAAAATGTTAACTCATCTTAGCGAGTGCATTCTTCAGGCGTATCATGGCCTTTTCAAGGTTCTCATCTGAGGTTGCGAAAGATATCCTGACGCAGTCTGGTGCACCAAATGCAGAACCTGGGACCGTTGCAATATGACCTGATTCAAGCAAATACATGCAAAGGTCACCTGAATCCCTGATTTTCTTTCCTTCCACTGATTTTTCAAAATAAGCACTCATATCCGGGAATACATAGAAGGCTCCTTCAGGTACAGAACACTTCACCCCTTCAATACCGTCGAGATGGCCGAGTACCAGGTCCCGCCTGCGCCTGAAGGCCTTATTCATTTCCCTGGTAGGTCCCTGATCCCCGGTCAATGCTGTTATAGCTGCTATCTGCCCAACTGTGGTAACCCCTGAGGTGAACTGCCCCTGCAGCTTGGTGACAGCTTTGGCAATCCATGGAGGAGCGGCCATATAACCGAGCCTCCAGCCCATCATGGCATATCCTTTTGATACCCCGTTCACCAGTACCACCCTGTCCCTAACACCGTCAAACTGTGCAATGCTTTCATGCTTTCCTACATAATTGATATGCTCATATATCTCATCGGAAATAATGATGATCCGTTCATGTGGTGCTAGCACAGCCGCAAGGCCTTCCAGTTCGTCTTTTGAATATACACAACCTGATGGATTGGAAGGTGAACAAAGCATGATGGCCCTCGTCCTGGGTGTAATGGCTTGCTGTACCTGCTCAGGGGTGACTTTGAAATCATTATCAATGTCTGTATCAAGAAAAACATTGGTCCCTTCAGAAATCTTCACCTGTTCAGCATAACTTACCCAGTACGGAGCAGGAATGATGACCTCATCCCCTGCGTTAATGATGCTCAGTAGAACATTCACGATGCTGTGCTTGGCCCCGTTGGAAACGACTATCTGATCAGGTGTATAATCAAGTCCGTTCTGTTCCTTCAATTTTTGAACAATTGCCTTTTTCAATGCTGGATAACCGGCAACGGGAGGGTAAAATGAAAAATTATCATCTATTGCCTTCTTGGCCGCCTCTTTAATGTGATCGGGGGTATTGAAGTCCGGTTCCCCCACACTTAAATTAATTACATCGATCCCTTCTGCCTGAAGATCCTTGCTTCTCTGGTTCATGGCAATGGTTGCAGAAGCAGTCAACCTGGCCAATCGATCAGATACCTGTTCCATAGAATAGTTACGGTTAATATTTTACAACTAGAATGATTGATTTATTATGAATTTCCAAAAATACGCTATTCAAAAGAATATTAATTAATATTGTATTAAAGATTCTACTAAAAAAATATCAAAATGGAAATCCTGCTCGAATTATTGAAATACACCCTTCCAGCCCTGGTGGTGTTTGTGACCGCTTTTGTCATGTTTCGAGGCTTCTTAAAGCAGGAAGAGATGAAGTTGCAGATACAGGCATCCGACCGAAACCGAAAGACGGTTTTGCCTATCCGGCTGCAGGCATATGAGAGGCTTGCCCTGCTGCTGGAGAGGATATCTCCGGAATCCATCATCATGCGCGTAAACAAACCTGGTATGACAGCAAATCAGCTGCATTCGGAATTACTTACCTCTATCCGGACCGAATTCGATCATAATATTTCCCAGCAGGTTTATATCAGCAATGAGGCATGGGACCTGATTATAGTCGCAAGGGGCAAGGTCATCAACCTGATCAATAATGCTACATCCCAGGTAAAGGATGAAGCTACTGCCCTGACCCTCAGCCAGAAGGTGTTTGAGATGACCATGGAGCTTACCGATCAGCCCATTTCCGAAGCCATGAAATTTCTCAAAAAGGAGATGGAACAGTTCTATTAATAGAGAATCGCTAACAAGTTTGTAGGAATACCATCTAAAAGGTAATTTGCATTCTGATAACGCTCTCTGGTGTCGTGAAATGATCTATTTTCTGGCTTCAGTTTTTGGCAGGAAATCCTCCATAATCCAAAGATCGGAATCTCCAGCTCTTACATTAAAGGCTGTAAAAGCGATTTTTTTTCCATCCTTGGATTGGGCAATCTGAGAATGATGCCAATTATCAAGGCCAGTTTTAATTTGTGTTGGTACGCCTCCATCAAGTGACACCGTCCAGATTTTCCAGCCCGATGAATATACCATCTGTTTTCCATCATTCAATATAATAATTTCATTATGGGAATTAAGAGATTTCACTTTTACAATTTCCTTAGGTTCTCCCCCTTGAACGGGGATCATCTTAATCGAACTATCATTTGAAAAATAAACGATATGCTTCCCATCAGGTAAAAATTTTATGCTTGACCAATTAACATTGTATTCCTCCGACGTAATCTGCTTTACTCCACCTCCGGCTGAAGGGACGATACATATATTC
>Ga0209345_10004329_pt1 | contig 13811 bp, 12 predicted proteins | sample Cruoilmetagenom7_FD_187294 | JGI IMG/M metagenome (GOLD analysis project Ga0209345, IMG submission 187294) | Oil polluted marine microbial communities from Coal Oil Point, Santa Barbara, California, USA - Sample 7 (SPAdes) (version 2) | ecosystem: Environmental > Aquatic > Marine > Oil seeps ...
GTTCAATATCTAATTTCTTCATTATTTTCCCCATTTAATTTTATTCCAAATTCTTTCGTGAAAAAAGTACAATACCATTTTTGTAACCAATTCAATTGATCCGATTGATAAAGCCAACGCTATATGACCAGTAATTATCCAAGAAATTAATATCGTGTCTAAAGTTCCTACAATTCTCCAGCTAATAGTTTTTACAACACTACGAAGCGGTTTTTCAGAATTTTCTGAAACTTTTTTACCTTTTTTACTAAATGATCTATTTGAAATAAATAATTGATCTATTATCATTTTTTTTGTTATTCCATTTTAAAAGGCAAAATTACACTTTTTTTACCACCCTACCAATTCGATAGACTATTAGATTGTTGTAGTGTGAAGCTTTAATTTATTCTAAAAAATTAAAGCTTAGTTTTAATTATCTAAAGCCTGTTCAATATCTTGTAGTATGTCATTCACATTTTCTAAACCAACCGAAATACGCACCAATCCAGGAGTTATTCCAGCTGCTAAACGTTCTACTTCACTTAATTTACTGTGAGTTGTAGATGCTGGATGCGTTACTATGGTTCTTGTGTCTCCTAAGTTAGCAGAAAGTGAGCACATTTTAATAGCATTTAAAAAATTTCTTCCAGCTTCAATTCCACCTTTTACTTCTATAGCAATAATATTTCCACCTAATTTCATTTGCTTTTTAGCAATTTTATATTGAAGATGTGATGTTAAAAATGGATATTTGACTTTTGAAATATGTTCGTTATTTTCTAAAGATTCAGCAATTTTCATGGCATTTTCACAATGCCTATCAACTCTAACCGCTAACGTTTCTAAACTTTTACTCAAAGTCCAAGCGTTAAATGGAGACATTGCAGGTCCTGTATTACGTGAAAACAAATAAATTTCTCTAACCAATTCTGATTTTCCAACGACAACACCTCCTAAAACTCTTCCCTGTCCATCCATTAATTTGGTGGCAGAATGTACTACCAAATCTACTCCAAACTTAATAGGCTGTTGAATATATGGTGTTGCAAAACAATTATCTATAATTAAAATTAAGTTGTGTTTTTTTGCAATTGCACCTAACAATTCTAAATCTATGATATCTACTCCTGGATTTGTTGGAGATTCTGCATACAATATTTTTGTTGAAGGTTTAATCAACCCTTCAATTTCAGATGGGTTATTTATATCAAAATACGAAGTTGTTATATTCCATTTTGGAAAATATTTTGTAAATAATGTATGTGTTGAACCAAAAACCGAACGTGCAGATACAATATGTTCTCCACTACTTAACAATGCTGCAAACGTAGAATATATAGCAGCCATACCTGTTGCAAACGCATACCCATCTTCAGCTCCTTCCATTTTAATTACTTTTTCAACAAACTCTGTAGTGTTCGGATTGCTAAAACGTGAATAAATATTTCTATCTTTTTCTTCACTAAAAGAAGCTCTCATATCCTCAGCATCTTCAAAAACAAAACTTGAAGTTACATACATAGGTGTTGAATGCTCCTGAAATTGTGAACGTTCTAACTGGGTTCTAATCGCTTCTGTTTCAAATTTTTTACTCATAATAACTATTATTTTTTCATCCTTAGTCTTTCCAAAAGAGTAGGAAAGTTAGTTTTTTTCTGCCAATCTTAATATATCTCCAAAAACACCTCTTGCGGTTACTTCTGCTCCTGCTCCAGCACCTTGAATTACAATTGGTTTTTCGCCATATGATTCGGTATAGATTTCAAAAATTGCATCTGCTCCTTGAATTTGCCCTAACGCACTCGAACTCGGAACCGAAACTAATTTCACTTCTAATATCCCTTTATCTTGCTGTAAATCGCCCGATAAATCCCCAATATAACGTAAAACATGATTATCTTCTTGAGCTTCTTTTACAGTTTGGTAATATGCATTCATTTCATCTAATTTATTTAAAAAATCTGCGGCAGAACCTTCTCGTAAATTTTCAGGAATTAAATTTTCAATTTGCACATCGTCAAATTCATTTTGCAAATCTAATTCACGAGCTAATATCAATAATTTTCTTCCAACATCATTTCCACATAAATCTTCACGAGGATCTGGTTCTGTAAAACCATTTTCTATCGCTTCACCTAAAACAGCACTAAAAGGTCTATCCTGAACTGAAAAATTATTAAACAAATAACTTAACGAACCTGAAAACACACCTCTTATTCTAGTAATATTCTCCCCTGAATCGTGTAAAACTTTTATCGTATCAATTAAAGGTAGTCCAGCTCCAACATTAGTTTCGTATAAATATGACTTCCTATTTTTTGCTAATTTTTCGCGAAGTTCTTTATAAAAGTCAAAACTTAAAGTATTTCCTACTTTATTTGAAGAAATTAGATCAAAACCGTTTTCGACCAATTCAATATAACTCTGTACAAAATCGGCACTTGCCGTATTGTCAATTGCAATTAAATTTTCTAAATGATGCTGGTCAGCATAAGCAATTACATCTTTAACTGAATAATTTTCGACACCTTTTGCTATTAATTCATTTTCCCAATTATTGTCAACTCCTTTTTTATTTAATAAAATTTTTGTTGAGTTACCAACAGCAAAAACATTTAACTGAATATTTTTTCTTTTTAAAATGTTTTTCTGACTTTTTAATATTTGATTAATTAGGGTCCCTCCCACTAATCCTTTTCCAAAAATTGCAATATTGATATTTTTTGAAACTCCAAATATTTCGCCGTGAATTACATTTACAGCCTTATTAAGTTCAGTTTGTTTCACGACCAAACACACATTTTCTCCGGTTACCGTGTTATTTATTAAAACTGGTGAAATATGATTTTTAATTAATGCACTAAATGGCTGGTGAAAAGAGTGAAGTGTTTGCCCAATTATTGAAATAACCGACACATTTTCAGTTACATAAATCTTACTTACATCCTTACTTCTAAATTCACCTTTAAACTCATTTTCTAATACATGTTTGGCTTTGAAACCATTTTCAGCATCTACAATAAATCCAATTCCTCGCTCAGATGATCCCTGAGAAATAATACTTACACTAATATCTTCTTTACCTAATGCAGTAAAAATCCTACCATCAACCCCAACTTTACCTAATAAACCACGTCCTACTAAATTTACCAGTGCCACATCTTCTTGAACAGACAATGATTTTATTCCACCATTTTCAGATTCTGGCCCTATAAGAGTACCTTCATTTTCATTATCAAAAGTGTTTAATATTCTCAATGGAATATTTTTTTGAATTAAAGGAATTATGGTTTTTGCGTGTAAAATATTAGCACCAAAATTTGCCATTTCATTAGCTTCTTGGTATGATAGTTTTTCAATCTTTTTGGCATTTGCAACCATATCCGGATTTGCTGAATAAATTCCATTTACGTGCGTATAATTCTGAAATTCAGCTGCATTTAAAAAATTAGCAATTAAAGATGCTGTATAATTACTACCATTTCTACCTAAAGTTGTGGTTTCGCCATTTAAGTTTGAAGCTATAAATCCTGTAATAACTTGTACTTCATCTTTTGATACTTTTGAAAAATGTTCAATTACATTGTCTTCTGAAACATCTTCGAAAAGTTGAGCACCGCCAAATTGATTGTTTGTTTTTAATAGCTTTCTAGCGTCAACAAAACTGGCTTTTACACCTCTTTTGTTCAGTAAATGAACAATCACTTTTGCAGATAATAACTCTCCTTGTGCAAGTATTTGATCTTTAACTTTAGGACTGTAATCGCCTAATAAATTAACACCTTTAAAAATTTCATCTAACAATTGAAATTCTGAAGCGACATCAACATTGTTATCTAGAGCTAATTGATATGCTTTCAACTCTTTTAATTCTTCTAAATATGCTAAATTGTTTTTTGCTTTTTCCAAAATTGAATCTAATTGATCTGTTGTTTTTCCTCTTGCAGAAACCACCAAAGCAATTTGCTCTCTATTTGAAACTTTATTCGAAATTATATTCAATGAACTCTCTAATCCTTTGCCGTTTGCCAAAGATTTACCACCAAATTTTACTACTTTCATTGTATTGTTTTTAGAACTTTGATTAAATATTGGTTCTATTATTTTTTCTAATTGTTTGAATTCTATTAAAAAAGCATCGTGTCCGTGAACCGAGTTAATTTCATTGTAAGTAACATTCGGATTTGTCAATGCTAATTGTTTATGCGTTTCTTTGTTTTCTTCAGCTGTGAAAAACAAATCGGAATCTACACCAATAATGTGAATATTAGCTTTTATACTATCTAAAACATGTTCACTTCTACCTTTGGTAACATCTAGCGTTTTTAATAATTGATTCATTAATCGGTAAGCTGATAGTTGAAAACGCTCTTGTAATTTTTTACCGTGATGCAACAACCAACTTTCCACATTAAAAATCTCCAACTCCTCATTTTTTGATCGTTGGAAACGCTCTTTAAAAGATTCTGGAGTTCGGTAACACAACATCGCATGCATACGTGCATCATGAACTGGATTGCTTGAATTTAATAAAAATTGTTCCTGAATTTGACAATTTGCAATTAACCAATCGGTTGCTTTCCAATCGGTTGCCACCGTAATTAAATGTTTTGTAATATTCGGATTCATTACTGCCATTTCCCAAGCAATTCCACCGCCTAATGAACCACCAATTAACGCAAATAATTTTTCGGTTTTTAAAATTTCTAAGCCCTTTAAAAAAATGTTTGCAATATCTCTAGCTTCAAAATCTTTGTAATTTTCAATTACAAATCCATCATATCCATTACCAGGAATGTTGAATGATAAAATAGTGTATTTATTAGTGTCAATTACTTTATCCTCGCCAACTAAATCTAGCCACCAACCTCCTTTTCCAGCAACATTACTGTTACCAGTAAGTGCATGATTCACCAAAATAATTGGAGCAGCATGTAATGGCTGACCGAACAATTCGTACGATAATTTTAATTCAGAATAGACATCGCCTTTTTCTGAATTAAAATTTTGAATCGATATGTGTTTTAAATTACTCATTAATAATTATTTCAAACATTTAAATATGTTGATTTATAAATAATTATTGTTAAGAAAAAATGCAGAAAATTACCTTAGTAATTTTGTTTCGTTATCTATCCAAAATGGGTAGAATTTAGCACCTTCTTTAAAGTTAAAGGGTTGCTAAGGCTTCACAGGGTCTATTCCCTCTGCCTTTCTTGATAACAATAGTCAATAAATTTATGAACTAAGCGGCAAATTAACGCAATAATTTTTTCTCAACCAACATTTAATAAACTAATGTTTCAATTTTTTTGAAAGCTTCTTGTAAATCTTGTTTTAAATCTTGAATATCTTCTAAACCTACAGATAATCTTATCAAATCTTTTGTCACACCACTTGATTCTTGTTGCTCGTCGGTTAATTGTTGATGTGTAGTACTTGCTGGATGAATAATTAGTGATTTTGTATCTCCAATATTTGCCAGCAAGGAAAATATTTTAGTTGCATCGGTTACTTTTTTCGCAGCCTCAAAGCCACCTTTCAATCCAAAAGTAACCAAGCCGCTTTGACCATTAGGTAAATATTTATTAGCCAATGTATTGTATTTACTACTTTCCAAACCTGGATAATTTACCCAAGAAACTTCTTCTCTACTTTCGAGCCATTGTGCTAATTCCAATGCATTTGCACTGTGCTGTTTAATACGTACTGGTAACGTCTCTAATCCTTGAATAATTTGAAAAGCATTAAACGGACTTAAAGCACCACCAAAATCACGTAAGCCTTCTAAAATTAGCTTGAAGGTAAATGCCGCATCACCTAAGGCCTCACTATAAACAAGTCCGTGATAACCTTCTGATGGTTCAGTAAATTCAGGAAATTTCCCGTTTGTCCAATCAAAAGTCCCAGCATCAATAATTGCTCCTCCCAAAGAATTTCCTTGTCCGCCAATATATTTAGTTAATGAATGAATGACCAAGTTTGCTCCGTGCTTAATTGGATTTAACAATGCTGGACTTGCAACGGTATTATCAACTATAAATGGAACTTTTGCAGCTTTTGAATACTCAGAAATAGCTTCCAAATCTAAAACGTCTAATTTTGGATTCCCAAGAGATTCTACAAAAAATGCTCTCGTACTTTCTTGCACGGCATTTTTAAAATTCTCAGGATTTGAAGCATCTACAAACGTAGTTGTAATACCTAATCTAGGCAAAGTAACATTTAACAATGTAAAAGTTCCTCCATACAAACTGCTTGAAGCTACAATATGATCTCCTGCTTTTAATAAAGTTAACAAACCTGTAGAAATTGCTGAAGTTCCAGACGCAAAAACCACTGCGCCAACGCCACCTTCAATTGCTGCTAAACGTTGTTGCAAAATATCGTTTGTTGGGTTGTTTAATCTTGTGTAAATAAAACCTAGCTCTTTTAATGAAAATAAATTTGCAGCATGTTCCGTATCGTTAAAAACATATGATGAAGATTGATAAATTGGAACGGCTCTTGTTCCAGAAGTTTGCGTTGTATCGTGTCCTGCGTGTAATGCTTTTGTTGAAATTTTTTGAGTACTCATAATCTATATTTTTTTACTTTTTATCTTAATTTAATTTGAATAAAAAAAGTCCCTTTGGTTTTAGGTATTACCAAAGGGACTTTTATCTGATTAGATTTTTATTTTCCATTTATTCTTGGCAATACCTGTTCATTATGTTACGCATCATTTGCATACACATTTCGTTTTGCTTTAACATTGTTTTTTGAAAAGTTATTATCATTTTCATTTTAAATTTTTGATAAAAAAAAGCCTCTGAAATTTCAGAGGCTCTATAATTTTATATTATTAATATTTAAACAATAGCAGGCTCTGTGGAATTTTCACACATCATATTACGCATATTGTTAAACATTTTATTCATTTTCTGCTTTTTTTTTGCGACAAATGTAATTACATTTTTTTAATAAGCAACAAGTTTTTTAATTATTTTAATTCTGCAGTTCCAAAACTCACCGAAAAATCTACACACCAAATATTCACTAATTTGTATTTTCCAAAATCAGTATTTGTTGGTACATTATAGGTAAAATCACCTTGAATTCCTTTTAAATCTCCTAGGTTCACAAACTCGGTTGAATTTTCATCTGTTGAAAGATATACTAATAATTTAGGACCATTATCCGTTTTAAAATTTGTAAATGCAAGTTTTGTTTTGTCGGAACTTACTGCTGCTTTTCCGCTTGTAGGATGCGCTCGTGATATAAAATCTCCCATTACAAATGGGTTTATTACTTCTTCCTTTTCATTCATTACTGTTTCCATATTATCTTCTGAATTTGAACAAGCAAAAAATAACGGAAAAATAAAGACTATTAATAGTTTTTTCATTCTTAAAAATTTTACGGTTTGTCAGTACTCTTTATCAATCCTTACAAATAATTTTAACTTTTATTTAATTTTTAATTGTTCAATCTATTTAAATTTTTATAAATTTGCATCCATAAAACTAAGAGGAAGGATTTGAACTGATTGCAACCTCATTAAAAAATGCTAAAGCAGTAATTATTTACTCCTTTTAGCGACCAACGCAATCTTCATATTTACTTTCAAACAATTTAAAATTAGATAATTATGTCATATTTATTTACATCAGAATCTGTATCGGAAGGACATCCAGATAAAGTGTCAGATCAAATTTCAGATGCATTAGTCGATAATTTTTTAGCCTTTGACAAAGATTCAAAAGTTGCCTGTGAAACATTGGTAACTACAGGTCAGGTTGTATTAGCAGGAGAAGTAAAATCTCAAACTTATTTAGATGTTCAAAAAATTGCAAGAGACGTTATAAACAATATTGGCTATACCAAAAGTGAATATATGTTTGATGGTAATTCGTGTGGTGTATTTTCAGCAATTCACGAACAATCTCAAGACATCAACCAAGGTGTTGATAGAGCTACAAAAGAAGAACAAGGTGCTGGTGACCAAGGAATGATGTTTGGTTATGCAACCAACGAAACCGAAAATTTTATGCCTATAGCACTGGATTTAAGTCATAGAATTCTTCATGAATTTGCCGAAATTAGAAGAGAAAATAATGAAATCAAGTATTTGCGTCCAGACTCAAAAAGTCAGGTAACCATTGAATATACCGATGATAATGTTCCTTTTAGAATTAAAGATATTGTTGTTTCAACACAACACGATGATTTTTTAGAAGATGATACTGAAATGCTGGCAAAAATTAAAAGTGATGTTATTAATATTTTAATTCCGAGAGTAGTTGCAAAATTACCTGCTTCAATACAAGCTTTGTTCAATGATAATATTATTTATCATGTAAATCCAACAGGAAAATTTGTTATTGGTGGCCCTCACGGAGATACTGGTTTAACAGGGAGAAAAATTATTGTTGACACTTACGGTGGAAAAGGTGCTCACGGTGGTGGTGCTTTTTCAGGAAAAGATCCTAGTAAAGTAGATAGAAGTGCAGCCTATGCAACGCGGCATATCGCAAAAAACTTAGTTGCTGCTGGTGTTTCTGATGAAATTTTAATTCAAGTTTCTTATGCTATCGGGGTTGTTGAACCTATGGGAATTTATGTAAATACTTATGGAACAGCTCACGTTGATTTAGCCGATGGTGAAATTGCCAACATTGTATCGAAAATATTTGACATGAGACCTGCTGCCATTGAATCACGTTTAAAATTACGTCAACCAATGTACTTGGAAACAGCTGCTTACGGACATATGGGACGTGAAAACCGAATTGTTACTAAAACATTTAGAAATGTAGATGGTACTGAAAAAGTTGTTGATGTTGAGTTATTTACTTGGGAAAAACTAGATTACGTTAATAAAGTAAAAGAAGCTTTTGGTTTGTAAAAAATAATTAAATTAAAAAAAGAGGCTATCTGAAAAGTAATTAACTCGTCATGCTGAACTTGTTTCAGCATCGCATCAGGCTGATTGTCAATCAGTATAAGAACCTGAAACAAGTTCAGGTTGACGCAAATTGTACTTTCTAGATAAGATAGCCTCTTTTTTATTTACAATATATATTCTATGGTAATAACGTATAATGTCCGTGAATACAGAGCCATTTGCCATTTTCTTTTACAAAAATTCGAGTTGATTTTCCTTTTGAGGCAAAAGGTTCTCCATTTGTCGTACCATTATCCGACCAATAATAAGTTAACCAAGCTGTATTCCCATTAATGGTAACCTTCGGATCAATCATTTCTGTATGAATATTATCGGACTCATCAATCCAACCTTTTATTCCTTTTACTTCAGCTTCTTTTCCTTCTCTTAAAACCGAGTCATACTCACCAAACTGAGTGAAATCTGGATGTACATACTTTGCATATCCAACTATATCTTCATCTTCAATAGCTTTCCACATAGCTACCAAAACACTTTTAACCTCTTCTTTTTGTTCTTCTATTGAAATATCTTCTTTTGAAACTTCACAACCAAACATAAAACTCAGTAAAACAACCAACAAAACAGTGCTTAAAAATCTGTTTTTCATATACTTAATTTTATCTTCTATTGTAACTTACAAATGCAACTTTCTTACTATCTGGTGACCATGAAGGAACATTAATAGTCCCTTGACCACCAAAAACTTTCGTCAACTCTTTAATTTCATCTGTTTCTAAGTTCATTAACCGCAATACACATTCTTTATCTGCTGGATGCTGTGATTTTTGATTCTCTAAATAAGAAATGAAAACAATCCATTTTCCATCAGGTGATGGGTGTGGAAACCAATTCGATAAATTATCGAATGTGAGTTGCTTCTTATTTTTTCCATCTGAGTCCATACGCCAAATATGCATATTTCCAGATCTATATGAATTAAAATAGATGTATTTTCCATCAGGTGAATATTCAGGACCATCATCTAGTCCTTCAGTATTTGTTAATTGAATTTCCTCGCCGCCTTCCGAAGAAATAGAATACACATCATATTGTTCATTTCTTTCAGCACAATACACCAATGTTTTTCCATCAGGTGACCAACCATGCCAGTATGATGGTGTTTTAGATGTAATTAATTTTGGCTTCCCTCCTTTTATAGATGATATATAAATTTGCGATTCATTATTGTTTTCACCTCCGTTATTATTACTAATCGCTAATTCTTTACCGTCAAATGAAATTCCGTGATCATTATTGGCGGCTCTAATCCCTTCAATTTGAATTAACTCCATTTTTGGATTTAATTTATCAATTTTATACAACTTACCTTTACTATTAATAATAAAAAAAGCACCATCTACAGACCAATTTGGTGCTTCAAAATGTAATGTATCTTGAAATATTATTTCTCTTTCACCTGTTTCAATAGAAATTATTTCAAGTGAACTAGTTATTTGAGAAGAATTTTGAGAATGTAATGCTATAGACATCATAAATAAACAAATACATTTTAATTTTAAAATCATAAATAGGGTTTTAAATTTAATTGATAAAACCAATTCCTTTATCGAGTAATTCTTTATACTTTTCTTTATTAAAAGAATATAAATAAGGTGCTTTATTTGCTGCTCCTGTTAGCTGTTTTTCTAAGCGATTTAATATACCTAATTTCAACATTTTCCGTTGAAAATTACCTCTATCTAATGATTTGTTTAGGATTGCTTCATACAAAAGTTGAAAAGATTTCATGGTGAATTTTTTAGGTAATAATGAAATACCTATTGGCAAATAGTTTACTTGAACCTTTATATGTGAAACTGCTTTCTGAACCATTTCGTTATGATCAAAAATTAGAATTGGCATCTCTTTCAATGGTTTCCAAACACATAAATCACTTAATAAATCTGGTTTCAAGTCGCATTTATCCATATCTACCAAACCTAAATAGCTTGTACTAATAAATCGTTGTAAAAACCACTTCATTCTTTCTTCAGTAAAGAAAACTGAATTGCCCAATTTAATCTCTAATTCTTCTTTTTTTCGCCTATCCACATCTCCAAATGTGTAAAACTGTTCTAAGTATGAAAAATTTAGTCCGGTTCGTTCTTTTAAAATATGTGTCGCAGCTGTTGATAAGTCTTCATTTTTTTCAACAAATCCACCAGGCAAAGCCCAAACATCTAAACCTTTCCATTTTAACACAAGAATATGTAATTCGTGCTGATCGTAACCAATAATAACACAATCAACTGATTGACCTGGAATAAAATTTTTAAAATTCATATCAAATACCTCTTTCTCATTTTTCATAGTGCTAATATAAACAATTTATTATGTCAGTTGTACACATTGAAAATATTTTGTATTATTGTGTTCTACTTACACATTAAAACAATCAAAATGAAAAAAGCTTTAAAAATAATTGGAAAAATTATCCTCGCCCTTATCATACTGATATTAGTGGCAGGTATTTTTTTGTATGTAAAAAAATCAAATACTGTTAAGGAAAATTATAACTCACTCGGTGTTGACGCTCCTAACTTAACAACAAATGGGCAATCTTTTAGAGACTTAAACAAAAATGGAAAACTTGACATTTATGAAGATGTTAATGCTCCTATTGAAGATAGAGTGAACGATTTAACAACTCAAATGAATCTTGAAGAAAAGGCAGGGACTATGTTTATTACCATGATTGGAATGACTCCCGAAGGTGGCCCAATTGACATGCCATTTTTCTCGGATAACCCATTTGATAAATTGTTTGCATTATTTATGCCTTCTTCTTCTGAGATGCTGGTAAAGAAAAAAATGAATAGTTTTAATATTGTTCACGCTTATGATGCAAATATTTTAGCTAGATATAATAATAATATTCAGAAAATTGCTGAAAAAACAAGGCTTGGAATTCCAGTAACAATAGCAACAGACCCAAGACACGGAACAGAAAATAATATTGGAGCGGCTCTTTATACACCCGCCTTTTCTCAATGGCCTTCGTCATTAGGATTGGCAGCTACAAGAGATACATTATTAGTTAGAGAGTTTGGAGATATCGCAAGACAAGAATACAATTCTGTAGGTATTAAACTAGCGTTACATCCAATGGCCGATTTGGCAACTGAACCAAGATGGGGAAGAATGAATGGAACGTTTGGTGAAGACGCTCAATTATCAGCACAAATGACGAAAGCCTATGTTTTAGGTTTTCAAGGAGATTCATTAACAAGTAAAAGTGTTGCAACAATGACGAAACATTTTTCTGGTGGTGGGCCTCAAAAAGATGGAGAAGACCCTCATTTCCCTTATGGAAAAGAACAAGCATATCCTGGAAACAATTTCGATTATCATTTAATACCTTTTATAGAAGGAGCTTTTCCAGCAAAAACTGCCCAAATGATGCCATATTACGGTATTCCTGTTGGGCAAACTGATGAAGATGTAGCATTTGGCTTTAACAAAATGGTCATTACCAATATGTTAAGAGAAAAATACAATTTCAACGGAGTTGTTTGTACGGATTGGGGTATCATTTCAGGAACTCAAATTAGTGAAGCAAAGGCTTGGGGTGTTGAGCATTTAACTCCAATTGAAAGAGTTAAAAAAGTTATTGATGCTGGTTGTGACCAATTTGGTGGTGAAACAATTCCAGAATTAATAATTGAATTGGTAAATACAGGACAAATTAGTGAGCAAAGATTAAATGTTTCAATTAAACGAATTTTACGTGATAAATTTAGATTAGGTCTTTTTGACAACCCCTATTTGAGTGAAGAAAATGCACTAGCAGTTGCAGGAAAAAAGGAATTTAGAAAGAAAGGTAAAATAGCTCAAGCAAAATCTACGGTACTTTTAAAAAATGAAGCTTTATTGCCACTTGCAAAAGGAACTAAAATTTATGTTGAAGGCATGATAACTCCTGAAGACATCAATAATTATGGTATTTTAGTAAACACTCCTGAAGAGGCAGATGTAATTTTAAAAAGAATTAAAACTCCTTTTGATGAAAGAACAGATTATATGTTAGAGCAATTCTTCCATCAAGGGCGTCTTTATTTCTCTGATGAAGAGAAAAGTGAAATTTTAGGATTAATTTCTAAAAAACCTTCAATTACTGTAGTTAACCTTGAAAGAGCTGCAATTCTAACTGAAATTAGCAAAGAAAGTAAAGCTTTGTTAGCTGAATTTGGAACTTCTGATGAAATATTGATTGAACTATTATTTGGAATCAAAAAACCAGAAGGTAAATTACCTTTCGAACTACCCTCAACTTGGGAAGCTGTTTTAAAACAACTTGAAGACGTTCCTTATGACTCTGAAAAACCATTGTATCCATTTGGGCATGGTTTAACATATTAAAATATGATGATTGATATAAGTTAAATTGGCTGTATACAATTAAGTATGTAGTCGATTATTAATTTTATAATTTTAACTATATTTTGTCCATATAAAAAAGCGATTTCAACTAAAATCGCTTTTTTTATTATCTACGTAAGATTAATTGTTGTTATGATCTGACCTTACTTCTTTATCTCTATACTTACAACACTCATGTAAAGCATTATAAGCTTCATCTGTTGCTTTTAATTCACCAACATCATGACCAACTGCAACCACACTTTTTTTAATTGTTTCTATATTGGTTTTTCTTGCATCAAAAATAAGTTTCAAATCATGAGACTTTACATTCCAAACTGCAGATTTAACACCTTTCGTTTTAATACAAGCTTTTTCAATTCTTTCTTTACACATTTCGCAAACACCATCAACTTCAAAATTTGCCCTTTCATTTTTGTTTTGAGAAAATGCCATTGTACTCACTACCAAAAGCATTGCTAATACTATTTTTTTCATCTTATTAATTTTAATTTAGTTTATATCGTAATCCTCCATAATA
>Ga0209345_10004331_pt1 | contig 13806 bp, 11 predicted proteins | sample Cruoilmetagenom7_FD_187294 | JGI IMG/M metagenome (GOLD analysis project Ga0209345, IMG submission 187294) | Oil polluted marine microbial communities from Coal Oil Point, Santa Barbara, California, USA - Sample 7 (SPAdes) (version 2) | ecosystem: Environmental > Aquatic > Marine > Oil seeps ...
CCGATGATCGGCGGCGCTACCGAAAACTGGTTTGCCTACGTTTTGGCACTTTTGTTCCTCGTCTTCCGGCCGCAAGGGCTGTTTGGCGAAAAGATTATCGAGAGGGTCTGAGGCATGATCTACCGCGAAGCTGGTGATTTTAAGACTACTTATAAAGACGACAGCCAGACGTTCCCGATCAAATTTGATCGCTGGGGATACTATGTCATTCTGGCTATAGCGTTTCTGGTGATCCCGTTTGTCATAAACGACTATTGGGCGAACGCCGTTTTTGTTCCGTTCCTGATCTATGCAATTGCAGCGCTCGGCCTGAATATCCTGATCGGATATTGCGGACAGCTTAGTCTGGGAACTGGTGGCTTTATGGCCGTGGGCGCCTATTCAGTTTACAAGCTGATGACGGCTTTCCCGGATGTTTCCATGCTTGTGCATGTGGTCATTGCGGGTTTGATAACGACTTGCGTCGGTGTTTTGTTCGGTTTGCCGAGCCTGCGTATCAAAGGGTTCTATCTGGCTGTGGCAACACTTGCCGCACAGTTCTTTTTGGTCTGGTTGTTCAACAAAGTCCCGTGGTTTTACAATTATTCGGCATCCGGAATGATCAATTCGCCCGAACGCACGGTGTTTGGTATGATTGTGACCGGCCCGAACACGTCTGCTTCTGCAAAGTATTTGTTCTGCCTGATCTTTCTTGTGGCTGTGGCTTGGATTGCCCGCAATCTTACGCGTGGCTCAATCGGGCGCAAATGGATGGCGATCCGGGATATGGATATTGCCGCCGAGATTATCGGGGTGAACCCACTGAATGCAAAATTAAGTGCCTTTGCCGTTTCGTCGTTCTTTATCGGAATTTCTGGCGCACTGTTCTTTAGCGTTTATTTGGGCGCGGCAGAAGTTGGCGAAGCGTTCGGCATTCAGAAATCGTTCCTGATCCTGTTTATGGTCATTATCGGCGGGTTGGGTTCAATCTTTGGATCCTTCGCCGGGGCTGCGTTCATGGTCCTGATGCCGGTTTTTCTGAAGAACGTTCTGGTCGGCTGGCTGGGATGGCCAACAGATTTGGCGGCACATATGGAATTCATTATCGTCGGTGGACTGATTATCGCGTTTTTGATTATCGAACCACATGGGCTGGCCCAGTTGTGGCGGCTGACGAAGGAAAAACTACGCCTTTGGCCTTTCCCGCATTAGGATAGGGTCAGACTAACGATCGGGGAGACCCGAATTTTGATACTAAACTTAGGGAGGAATAAGACTGATGAAATTGAAACTAGCAAGCATGGTGCTGGCAGGCGTGATGGCCGCAGTACCCGCGATGGCGGACCTCGTGTACCCGTCACTGAGTTACCGAACAGGGCCTTACGCCGTTAACGGCATTCCATTTGCTGATGGGTATGCGGATTACTTTACGCTGATCAATGAGCGTGATGGCGGCATCGGCGGCGTTCCGGTCAAGATGATCGAATGCGAAACCGGCTATAACACCGAAAAAGGTGTCGAATGTTACGAGGCCACCAAAGGCCAGGGAGCATTGATCTATCAACCACTTTCAACAGGTATTACTTACCAGCTGATCCCCAAAGCAAGTGCTGACGGTATCCCGGTTCACTCGATGGGTTATGGCCGGACTTCGGCTGCCAACGGTAAGGTTTTTGAGTGGATCTTTAACTATCCGGCAAACTACTGGAATGGTGCATCCATTGCGATCAACCACATCCTCGACATCAATGGCGGCGATATTGCCGGCAAGACGGTTGCGTTGGTTTATCACAACTCCGCTTACGGCAAAGAGCCGATCCGCACGCTGGAAGAGCTGTCCAAGAAGCACGGTTACAAGCTGACGACGATTGCTGTTGACCACCCCGGTCAGGAACAAAAGTCTCAGTGGCTGCAAATTCGCCGCGAAAAGCCAGACTATGTTCTGATGTGGGGTTGGGGTGTTATGAACCCGGTCGCCATTCAGGAAGCTGTGAACATTCGTTTCCCGATGGAAAACTTCATCGGCATCTGGTGGTCAGGTTCTGAGAATGACGTGATCCCAGCGGGTGCAGGCGCCAACGGCTACAAAGCGCTGGCGTTCCACGGTGTTGGCAGTGATTACCCAATTTACGGCGACTTGCAGAAGTACGTTGTTGACGCGGGCAAGGCTGCCGGTGCTGGTGATCAGCTTGGTACGGTCCTTTATAACCGGGGCATTTATGCGGCCATGTTGGCTGTTGAAGCGACCAAAAAGGCGCAGGCTATCCACGGCGTTGCTCAGGTAACCCCTGCAATGGTGCGCGATGGCATGGAATCGCTCGAAATCACCGAAGCTTCTATGGCTGCACTCGGACTGCCAAACTTTGGACCGGAAATTTCGGTTAGCTGTGAAAATCACGGCGGTGCAGGCGACGGTGCAGTAACACAGTGGGACGCAGGTGCGCAAAAGTGGAACCTGATTTCTGACTTCGGCCCATCTGATATGGACGTCATCGGCAAACTGATTGCCGAAGACAGCGCAGCTTATGCGGCTGAAAACAAAATCAGCGAGCGCTGCAACTAAGAAAACGATCCCCGGCCCGATCAGGGCCGGGGACCCTTTTGAAAAATTTCACTGACGGAACAGACTATGCTGGACGCCGGACACACCGAAGAGACCCTGCTTGAGGTCAACAATATCGAGGTGATCTATAATCATGTGATCCTTGTTTTGAAGGGTGTCAGCCTCACCGTTCCCAAGGGCGGTATCACCGCTTTGCTGGGCGGAAACGGCGCCGGTAAAACGACGACCCTAAAGGCGGTTTCCGGCCTGTTGCATTCGGAACGCGGCGAGGTCACCAAAGGCACCATCAAGTACCGCGGCAATGATCTGGCGGGAAGCAACCCTTCGGATTTGGTTAAATCCGGTGTCATTCAGGTGATGGAAGGTCGTCATTGTTTTGAACATCTGACGGTCGAAGAAAATTTGCTGACCGGAGCCTATACCCGGCGCGACGGTCGAGGTGCGATCGATGCGGATCTGGAGAAGGTTTATACCTATTTCCCGCGACTGAAAGAGCGTCGCAAATCACAGGCTGGTTACACGTCTGGCGGCGAACAACAGATGGTCGCTATTGGTCGCGCATTGATGAGCCGGCCCGAAACGATCCTTTTGGATGAACCCTCGATGGGTCTTGCACCGCAGTTGGTGGAAGAGATTTTCAACATAGTGAAAAATCTGAATGAGCAAGAGGGCGTGAGCTTTCTTCTGGCCGAACAAAACACCAATGTAGCACTGCGTTTTGCCCATTATGGGTATATTCTTGAAAGTGGGCGCGTGGTGATGGATGGCCCTGCAGATGATCTGCGAGAGAACCCGGACGTGAAAGAGTTTTATCTGGGCGTGTCCGAAGAGGGGCGTAAATCGTTCCGGGATGTACGGTCTTACCGGCGGCGCAAGCGCTGGCTGAGCTAGGAAATACCAATGATATTTTATGATAATCTGGAAACACGCAGCGCCGATCAGCGGGCTGCGGACCTGTCGCCTGTGTTGGCTGCCCATATCGCTCGCGCCAAGGGTTTGCCGGGTTATGCTCAGGCGTTCTCAGATGTTGACGCGGCGAAAATAACCTCGGTCGCGGCGCTGGTGGACCTGCCTTTGTTGCGAAAGTCCGATCTGGGCAGAGCGCAGGCGGCAATGCCGCCCTTTGGCGGCTTTGTGTCCGGGACCGTTGAACATGTGTTTCAATCCCCTGGGCCGATATATGAACCGGGAAGGACAAGCCCGGACTGGTGGCGTGTCGGTCGGTTCATGCACGCAGCCGGGGTCGGCAAGAATGATGTTGTGCAAAACTGTTTTTCCTACCATCTGACGCCGGCAGGCATGTTATTTGAAAACGCGTCTCAGGCCGTCGGGGCCTCGGTTTTTCCTGCCGGGACCGGGCAGACAGAAATGCAGGTACGCGCGGCGCGGGATTTGGGCACCACGGTTTACGCCGGCACGCCCGACTACCTGAAAATAATTCTCGAAAAGGCCGACGAGATGGGGGTCACGTTGAAAATCAATCGTGCGGTCGTCGGAGGCGGCGCGCTGTTTCCAAGCCTGCGGCAGGAATATTCAGATCGCGGTATTCTGTGTCTGGAATGTTATGCGACGGCTGATCTTGGCAACGTCGCCTATGAATCTCAGGCCCGCGAAGGGATGATCGTGGACGAAGGTGTGATCGTCGAAATAGTGCGTCCGGGCACCGGTGATCCGGTTGCAGAAGGCGAAGTTGGAGAGTTGGTCGTGACCAGTCTCAACCCCGACTATCCTTTGATCCGCTTTGCAACCGGTGATTTGTCGGCTGTTCTGCCGGGTGAAAGCCCCTGTGGGCGAACCAACATGCGCATTAAGGGCTGGATGGGCCGGGCTGACCAGACCACCAAAATCAAGGGCATGTTCGTGCGCCCCGAACAGGTTGCCGATCTGGTCGCGCGCCACCCGGAAATCACCCGAGCGCGGGTTGTCGTGACACGAGCCGAGGAAAAGGACAAAATGACTGTACAGATAGAGGGGACGGGCCTTGATCAGGCTGCCTGCGAAGCCTCAGTGTCTGCCGTTATGAAACTGCGTGGCGGGGTTGAAATTGTCGCCAAGGGCAGCTTACCAAATGACGGCAAGGTCATTGATGACCAGCGCAGCTATGAATGATCTTTGTTAACGGGTTAATCCCAGCAGGCTAAACTGCAGTAGACAAACAAAAAGGCCGCCGGAAATTCCGGCGGCCTTTTGTAATTCAATGCTGGTTCGTTTAACCCTGACGGGCCTTGAACCGGCGTTGTGTCTTGTTGATCACATAGACACGGCCCTTGCGGCGCACAATGCGACAATCGCGGTGCCGGTTCTTAAGTGACCGTAGCGAGTTTCTGACCTTCATGGTCCTCTCCTCAAATCGCGGCGCGCGGGCGCCTGTAAACTTTATGCCCCGGGTTGGGCGATGGTGGGCGTAACAAGGTTCGAACTTGTGACCCCTACGATGTCAACGTAGTGCTCTACCACTGAGCTATACGCCCTACCTTTGCGATCTGCCCCGTCTTGTGCCTATGGGTCCCGCCCAAACGAACAAGACGCGGGGGGTCCCGCGTCGGTCCGCTGGTCTATAAAAGGAGTCGCATGAGCGTGCAAGGGCTTTTGGTGTGGATAAGAATCTGGCTATATAGGTATGAGAAAGAGGAATGATGACAGCCAGCCCATTCAAAGTGCAAATGCCGCGTGTTCAGACGACAAGTGTCGTTTTCGCATCGCCCCACAGCGGGCGCAACTATCCGCGGTCGTTTCTTTCGCGTTCGGTGTTGGACGAACAGGTTATCCGATCTTCGGAAGACGCGTTTGTGGATGTGCTGTTCGATGCAGCCCCACGTTTCGGTGCGCCCCTATTGTCAGCGATCGCGCCGCGGGCCTATGTTGACCTTAACCGCAGCCACGATGAGCTTGACCCAGCTTTGATCGAAGGGGTTCGCCAGCAATCTTCAAATCCGCGCGTATCATCCGGTCTGGGTGTCATTCCGCGGGTCGTCGCAAACGGGCGCACAATTTATCATGGAAAGTTGGGCCGGGGCGAAGCAGAAGACCGGCTGAACAATGTTTGGCATCCCTATCACGAGCGTTTGCAGGGACTTTTGGCAGACAACCGGCGGGAATTTGGCGAGGCTATTCTGATTGACTGTCACTCTATGCCTCATGAAGCGATTGAATCCATTGGTCGCTCTGGCAGCGCCAAGCCTGACGTCATACTTGGTGACCGTTTTGGCGCGGCCGCCAGCGCTAATGTGGTTGAGTGGATCGAGGCAGCTTTTGACCGCGCTGGTCTTTCGGTGGCGCGAAATGCGCCGTTTGCGGGCGCCTACACGGCGCAACATTACGGACGCCCATCGCGCAATCAACACGTAGTTCAGGTGGAAATCGACCGCGCCCTTTACATGAATGAAAGTACGATTGAGCCGAATGAGCATTTTGACGAACTAAAGGCGGTGCTTGCACAGGTGATCGCAGAGGTCGTTGGAGTTGGCGGGCAAGAGGTTCCGCTGGCAGCGGAATAGTTACTGCAAAGACCGACCCTTTAGAATCGCATCCGCCCCGAATTTTTCCCTGATCTTGTCTGTTGCACGCTCTGCCTCCGTGCGTTTGCGGGCCTGCGGGTCCAGCAGATCGCCGGTCAGATCGGCCCCTTCGGCGGAACTCAGATCGCTAAGCCCGACACCGAGCAACCGGTAAGGTCCCTGATTGCCGACCTGATCGAACAAGTTGCGCGCGGTGCGGTAGATCCGGTCGGCAATCTGCGTGGGATCATGCAGCGACAGCCGCCGAGCCAGCAGGCTGTGGTTGGAACGTTTCAGTTTCAGGGTCACAACCCGCCCGGCCAGATCACGGGCCTTGGCGCGGTCCGATACTTTTTCTGCCAACCGCCAGATATGTCCATCCAGAACGTCCGGGTCGGCGGTGTCATCGAAAAATGTGGTTTCGTTGGAAATGGATTTCATCGGTGCGTGGGACGAAACCCGGCGGCGGTCCTGACCCCGCGCCAAAAAGTACAGCCGCTCACCCATCGACCCAAACCGGGCGTTCAGGTCTTTACGCTCCCACCGGAGCAAGTCTGCAAACGTGCGGATGCCGGCCTTGCCCAATGCTGTCCTGGTAACCTGCCCGACGCCCCATATCAGGCTGACCGGCCGCTCGCGCAGAAAGTCGTCGGTTTCGGCCACGCCGATGATCGAAAACCCACGCGGTTTGTCCAGGTCCGAGGCGACTTTGGCAAGAAACTTGTTGTGTGACAGCCCGATGGAGCCGCTCAGTCCAAGTTCGTCCTGCATGCGTTTGACCAGGCGAGCCAAAGAAATGGCAGGCGGCGCGCCATGCAGTTTTTCAGTGCCCGACAGGTCTAGGAACGCTTCATCCAATGACAACGGTTCAATCGACGGGGTTAGTTCGTCCATCAGGGCGCGGATGGCGCGGGAGGCCTCGACATAAGCGGCCATCCGTGGCTTCACGACAACCGCTTCGGGGCAGAGTTTCAGAGCTTTGAACATTGGCATGGCCGAGCGCACGCCTTTGATCCGGGCGATGTAGCAGGCGGTCGCCACAACGCCGCGTTTACCACCGCCAATGATTACCGGCTTGTCGCGTATTTCCGGGTTGTCGCGCTTTTCAACCGAGGCGTAAAACGCGTCGCAATCCATGTGCGCAATCGACAGGTCGAATAACTCAGGATGCGTCAGAACCCTCGGACTGTGGCAATCCGGGCAGCGGTTCCCGGTATCGAACCGGGTCAGGCAATCGCGGCACAGCGCTGGCATATATTTAAGAAACCTTCAAAATTGGTGGTTCGGTCACCCTATTCTGTATAGTAACAAGAAAAACCAAAAGGGGTGAACAGTGAGATTTGATCAGTTGGTAGCAGAATTCGTTGGGCCGAATGCGGTCGTTTTGGCGATTGCAGCCTTTATTATCATTTGTATTTTTCTGGGTGTTCGGATTGTACCGCAGTCAGAAAAATACGTGGTGGAACGCTTTGGTCGTTTGCGGGCGGTCTTGGGGCCGGGGATCAACTTTATTGTGCCGTTTCTGGACAAGGTACGCCATAAGGTGTCGGTGCTTGAACGCCAGTTGCCGTCCCATTCACAGGACGCGATTACAGCGGATAACGTTCTAGTGCAGGTGGAAACCAGTGTATTTTACCGCATTCTGGAACCGGAAAAAACGGTGTATCGGATCCGCGATGTCGATGCAGCGATCGCTACAACTGTGGCCGGGATCGTGCGCGCCGGGATCGGTGAAATGGAATTGGATGAAGTGCAGTCCAACCGTCAGGAACTGATTGCTAAAATTCAGGACCAGGTGGCCAATGCCGTGGATGACTGGGGCATCGAGGTGACGCGCGCCGAAATTTTGGACGTCAATCTGGATCAGGCGACGCGCGAAGCTATGTTACAGCAGCTGAACGCTGAACGCGCGCGCCGCGCGCAGGTGACCGAGGCCGAGGGCACCAAACGCGCCATCGAGCTTAATGCAGACGCCGAGCTTTATGCCGCCGAGCAAATAGCCAAGGCGCGCCGGATTTCGGCTGACGCCGAAGCCTATGCGACCGGCGCTGTTGCCAAGGCTATCGCTGCCAACGGGCTGGAGGCCGCGCAATATCAGGTGGCACTGAAACAGGTCGAGGCGCTGACAGCCCTTGGCAGTGGCGATGGCAAGCAGACAATTCTTGTTCCCGCGTCGGCGATTGATGCCTTTGGCGAGGCATTCAATTTGCTGAAGGGGCGCAAATGATGCTCTGGCAGGAGTGGTGGATTTGGATCGTCGGCGGGATCATTCTGGCGGTGCTGGAAGTGATCGCACCGGGCTATATTCTGCTGGGCTTTGCTATTGGCGCAATTGCGACGGGAATCCTGCTTGCGCTGGGTGTTCTTGGAAGCTCGCTACCGATCCTGATCCTTGTTGCAGCGGTGATTTCGCTGGTCACATGGTTCGCCATGCGCCGGCTTTTCGGAATTCGGCGTGGCCAGATCAAAATCTGGGATAAAGACATTAACGAAGACTAATAATTTTGCCCGGGCAGGGTCGCGCCAATGGGGTGCGGGATTCAAGCCTTGGCAATATCCGCCTGAATGGACAGAGCGGCCTCGCGTGGGTTCTTGGCCAGCCAAACCGGGCGGCCAACGACGATATGATCGGCTCCGTCTGCAATGGCCTGCGCAGGGGTCGCGATCCGTTTCTGATCGCCTTTGTCGGCTCCCGCGGGTCGCACGCCGGGCGTCACGATAAGCTTGTTTTCAGCTTCGGGCAGTGCGCGGATCATAGCGGCCTCTTGCGGTGACGCGATGACCCCATCGGCCCCGGCTGACAGAGCACGCGCGGCGCGTTCCACAACAAGCTGAGGGATGTCGCCGTCTTTGATCATGCAGGCATCAAGATCGGCGCGATCCAGCGAGGTCAGGATCGTGACGGCGAGAATTTTCATATCACTTCCCGCAGCCCCTTCCATAGCGGCGCGCACCACATGCGGGTCGCCATGGACGGTCAGGAAATCGTGGTTAAACTGGGCCAGTCCGCGCACCGCTGCTTCCACGGTTGCACCAATATCAAACAGTTTCATATCAAGGAAAATGCGCTTGCCGTATTCATCCTTTAGCTCATTGGCCAAGGCCAGCCCGCCGCCGGTCAGCATACCCAGCCCGATCTTGTAAAAACCGACAGCATCGCCGATCCGTTCGGCAACACCCAACCCTTCCAGAGCATTGGGAACATCAAGGGCTACAATCAGGCGGTCATCGGCGTTTGCGGTCACTTGGCTGGCTCCGGTAGTGTCGGCTTGGGTCTGTCTAGGTAGCCATGGCCTGGGTTGCAAGCGCTTCAGGGCGACCCATAAATGCGATCCATATCAGGTTTTTCAGTGCAATACATATGGACCCAGATGTAGGCGTGCTGAAACAGCGCCACCACCAGTGCGTTCCACGACCCAAAAAGCAACGCAATGCCCCAGAGGCCCAGAAATACGATCCCATACATTGCGTTGGCTGTGTAGTGGAACGCACCTTTATCCACCATCGGCATCGCGGCGTAGCTGTCGCGGAAATGGTCGCCGCCAAGCGCCCTTGGAATTGTGAAATACACCAGCACCGAGTGCATTCCCCAGATTGCGGTCGCAAGCAACAAAAATCCGATGACAATCTCAGGCGGTCTGAACCCGGACAAGGTGCCGGCGTCGGCCCAGCCGGTAAGGATTAGTGTAATGGGTCGTGCGGCCAGCAAGGGCAGAAAAATCACCGCCCAGATGCGCATGTAACGATCTCCAAACAACCGGGTCATCAGGCCCCGATAAAGTTGCAGGCGAAAAACCAGCGCCACGATAATTTGGTGAATTAGGGCAAGGAAAATGGAAACCGCACCCCAAGAGCGGCTGGTTAGGCCCAGAAGTGTTGGATCGTCCGACCCGTCAGTCAATAATATCAGGGCACCAAATGACATCAGGGTTGCTATGCCAATATGCTGTAACTGGCCTTCAAATATGTTCGCCAACGTCCCGTTTTCGCGAATTTCTTTTAGGTTTGGCATCACGATCTCCTGTTATAAAGCCATCTTAACAAAATCCGACTACGCCCGATAGTTTGTTGAAAAAGCGGCAGAGTATCGCAGGCCACTTGTCAATCGGGCCGGTGCTACCCAAATAACAGTCAAGGCCTGCAATATGGCTGTGCCGCTTAGCGGGCAGCTATCAGGATGGGCGCTTATTGGAAGGAGAATAACCGATGGACATGGAAAAGTTCACGGAGCGGTCGCGCGGCTTTTTGCAAGCGGCACAGACGATCGCCATGCGCGAAAGCCATCAGCGTCTGGCACCCGAACATTTACTGAAAGCATTGATGGATGATGATCAGGGGCTTGCCAGTAACCTGATCAAAGCAGCCGGCGGCGAACCGGCCCGTGTGGTTGAATCTCTGGATGTTGCACTGGCGAAAATTCCCAAAGTCAGCGGCGACGCCGGGCAGACCTATATGGACCAGCAAACGGCCAAGGTTCTGGATGAAGCCGAAAAGCTAGCCAAAAAGGCCGGCGATTCATTCGTGCCTGTGGAGCGGATTTTGACTGCGCTGGCCGTCGTGAAATCCAAGGCCAAGGACGCGTTGGATGCCGGTGCTGTAACGGCGATGAAATTGAACGGCGCGATCAATGACGTGCGCAAGGGGCGGACTGCCGATACGGCAAGTGCCGAGGAAGGCTATGATGCCCTGAAGAAATATGCACGCGACCTGACCGAGGCTGCCCGCGACGGTAAAATTGACCCGATCATCGGGCGGGACGAGGAAATTCGCCGCACGATGCAGGTTCTGTCACGTCGAACCAAAAACAATCCGGTTCTGATTGGCGAACCCGGTGTGGGGAAAACCGCGATTGCAGAGGGCCTTGCCCTACGGATCGTTGATGGTGACGTCCCCGAAAGCCTGAAGAACAAAAAACTGATGGCACTGGATATGGGTGCGCTGATTGCTGGCGCCAAATATCGCGGTGAATTTGAAGAGCGTCTGAAGGCGGTCCTGTCCGAAGTCACCTCTGCCGCCGGCGAGATTATCCTGTTCATCGACGAAATGCACACGCTCGTCGGGGCAGGCAAGGCTGATGGCGCGATGGATGCATCCAACCTGTTGAAACCAGCTTTGGCGCGTGGTGAATTACACTGCGTTGGCGCGACCACATTGGATGAATACCGCAAACACGTGGAAAAAGACGCGGCTTTGGCGCGCCGGTTCCAGCCTGTTTTGGTCGAGGAACCCACGGTCGAGGACACGATATCCATCCTGCGGGGCATCAAAGAAAAATATGAGCTGCACCACGGCGTGCGGATCAGCGACAGTGCTTTGGTTGCTGCCGCCACGTTGAGCCACCGCTATATCACCGACAGGTTCCTGCCTGATAAGGCGATCGACCTGATGGATGAGGCCGGTTCACGCCTGCGAATGGAAGTTGACAGCAAGCCCGAAGAACTGGACGCGCTGGACCGCGACATCATGCAAAAGCAGATCGAAGCTGAGGCGCTGAAGAAGGAAGACGACAAGGCGTCCAAGGATCGGTTGGCAAAGCTGGAAAAAGAGCTGTCTGATTTGCAGCAGCAATCATCAGAGATGACGGCACAGTGGCAATCGGAACGCGACAAACTGGAAGGTGCGCGCGAGCTGAAAGAACAATTGGATCATGCCCGCGGTGCGCTGGATCAGGCCAAACGAGAGGGCGATCTGGCCAAGGCTGGAGAGTTGTCTTACGGCGTCATCCCCAAGCTGGAAGCGCAATTGTCCGAGGCCGAGGCATTGGAAGATACCAAAATGGTTGAAGAGGCGGTGCGTCCGGAGCAGATCGCGCAAGTGGTTGAACGCTGGACAGGTATTCCGACCTCGAAAATGCTGGAGGGCGAGCGTGACAAGCTGTTGCGTATGGAAGATGAGATTGGTCGTCGGGTGATTGGTCAGCGTGCTGCTGTGACAGCGGTTTCCAACTCTGTGCGCCGGGCACGGGCAGGTTTGAACGATGAATCACGCCCTTTGGGCAGCTTCCTGTTTCTTGGGCCGACCGGCGTGGGTAAAACCGAGCTGACGAAGGCGCTGGCCGAGTATCTGTTTGACGATGACAGTGCAATGGTTCGCATCGACATGTCGGAGTTTATGGAAAAGCACGCGGTTGCCCGCCTGATTGGCGCACCTCCGGGGTATATCGGCTATGATGAGGGCGGCGTACTAACCGAGGCGGTTCGGCGTCGGCCATATCAGGTTGTCTTGTTTGACGAAGTTGAAAAAGCACATCCTGATGTGTTCAACGTGTTGTTGCAGGTTTTGGACGATGGTGTGCTGACGGATGGGCAGGGGCGCACGGTCGATTTCAAGCAGACGTTGATTATTCTTACATCCAACCTTGGGTCGCAGGCTTTGTCGCAATTGTCCGACGGATCAGATGCATCGGAAGCCAAACGGGATGTTATGGACGCGGTGCGTGCGCACTTCCGGCCAGAGTTCCTGAACCGACTGGACGAGACGATCATCTTTGACCGGTTGAGCCGGGCAGATATGGACGGGATTGTTGAAATCCAGATTGGTTTGCTCAAAAAACGTCTTGCGGCGCGTAATATCATTCTGGAATTGGATGATGGTGCCAAGACCTGGCTGGCAGATGAAGGGTATGATCCGGTGTTTGGCGCACGTCCGCTAAAGCGTGTGATCCAGCGCAGCCTGCAAAACCAACTGGCAGAGATGTTGTTGGCTGGTGAAGTGCTTGATGGCGATACAATTCCGGTATCTGCCGGGGCTGACGGGTTGATCGTCGGTGATCGCATTGCCGCCAGCAACCGGCCCAAACCGGATGATGCAACGGTGCATTAATTTAAAGGCCCCGCCATATTTGGCGGGGCCTTTCGCATTTGGTGTGTCCAACCTGACCGAATGCGGATGTTTCAATTCTCAACATGATCGTGAAATGAGTTTGTTTGGCTTTGATCCGGGCTGGCAATAGGTGATGGTTCAACGAGAATGTCGGAGGACCAAATGGCCGGACGCTGGAAAAATGATCTGAAATACTCGGATGTGACGCCAAAGGCGGATTATCTTAATCGCCGGGAAATAATGGCCGGGATGGCTGGCCTCGGGCTGGCAACGCTGGCAGGACCTGCTGTTGCAGAGGCATTTAAGCCCAACACGCTGGACGAGATTACCAGTTACAACAACTTCTATGAATTCGGGACCGGTAAGGATGATCCGGCCAAACACGCGCATTCGTTGACGACCAATCCCTGGAGCGTGCAAATCGACGGGCTGGTTGAAAACCCCGGCGATTATGCGCTGGCCGATGTTCTGGATGGCATGGAAATTGAAGAGCGGGTCTATCGTTTTCGCTGTGTCGAAGCTTGGTCGATGGTGGTGCCATGGAACGGGTTTGAATTGGGTGACCTGCTGGCCAAGGTTGGTGTGAAACCTGAAGCGAAATATGTGTATTTTGAAACACTGGTGCGACCCGAGGAGATGCCCGGTCAGCGACGCGCCATACTGGACTGGCCCTACCGCGAAGGGCTGCGGCTGGACGAGGCAATGCATCCGCTGACAATGATCGCGACCGGGATTTACGGTGAGACGCTGCCAAAGCAAAACGGTGCGCCGTTGCGGCTGGTGGTTCCGTGGAAATACGGCTTCAAGTCGATCAAATCCATCGTTCGCATATCACTGATGGATAAACAGCCCGAGGCGACCTGGAACATGCAAAACGCCCGTGAATACGGATTTTATAGTAATGTGAATCCCACGGTCGATCATCCAAGGTGGTCACAAGCTACC
>Ga0209345_10004332_pt1 | contig 13805 bp, 10 predicted proteins | sample Cruoilmetagenom7_FD_187294 | JGI IMG/M metagenome (GOLD analysis project Ga0209345, IMG submission 187294) | Oil polluted marine microbial communities from Coal Oil Point, Santa Barbara, California, USA - Sample 7 (SPAdes) (version 2) | ecosystem: Environmental > Aquatic > Marine > Oil seeps ...
ACGCAAGAATATCAGGATATTCTGAGGTTTCGGAACGCAGCCAGGCGGGATGCATCGGCGCTTAAAAGGTCAAGTTATTTTTGTACGAGCCCTAAATTAAATATAGACCGTCACATAAACAATTCTGTTTTCCGTGCATGCACTATTTATATTAGCTTAGGAACGGGGACGAAATAAATTCGCAATTTCAGCGTGCCCTTAACACACCCTGGATAAAAAAAAACCATATATGAAATATATTATTAAAAAGCTGAATATACTTTTGATTATCTTCTTTTTTACGGGTTGTGCAGTAACGAGACAGTACCTTCCCGTTGATCACAAACAGACAAGGAAGCCTTCTTTTACCAGCGACAGAAGATATTATTATTTTACCCAGGCACAGTTACATAGCATAAATAGGAATCCTGATGCGGCTGTGAATTATCTTCAAAAAGCAATCACCCTTGACAATGAGTCAATACTTTTAAAAAAAGAGCTTCTCCTTATTTATCTTAAGATGAATGAAACAGATAAGGGGATGGAAGTTGTTAAGGAGATACTCCACCAGGAACCTGATAATGTTCATGCCTTAATACTCCTGGGCAAACTTAATTACGATACTGGGAACCTGGAGAACGCTATAAAGGTATATTCCAGAGTAATAGAGATAGATGCCGGGCAAGAGGATATTTATTTATTCCTGGGTAATATATACCTCACAAAAGGGGAAACTGCAAAAGCTGAGACCCTATATAAAAAACTGGCAGAAAATTTTCCTGACTCCTATGCAGGACATTTTTTTCTGGGGAAGCTCTATGCTGATAAAGGAGATTTTAACAAAGCAAAAAAAGAGTTTCAAAGGACTCTGGAGATTGAGCCTGAGCTGGAAATGCCACAATTCGAACTTGCCAAAATATTTATTCAAACAGGAGAAAAGAAAAAGGCAATAAAGACATATAAAAACATTTTAGAAAAACAGCCTGACAACTTAAAGGCTTTAGTTGAACTTGCCTATTATTATCACAGGATACAATGGAAAAAAAATGCTGAAAAACTTTTTATTAAGCTTGGTAAAAAAAGTATAAAAAATATTGCTGTCATTAAAACGGTTTCCCGTATTTATTTTCCTGAAAAAGATTACAATGCAGCCGCTACAATTTATGAAGGAATGTTAAAAGGTGCTCCCAACAGTGACAGTATCCACTATTCGGCTGGTTTATCATATGATTTAAATAAAAATCCCCAAAAAGCATTATTACATTATAATAAAGTTAAAAATGAATCTGATTTTTACGAAAAGACTGTTTTTAACATAGCTTTTATATATGGAAAGCTTGGCAACACCGATCGTGCCATTGCCATACTTGAAAAAAACTTAAAGGAATTTCCAGATAGTGTTCCTGCAATTTTATATTTAAGCTCCTTTTATAATGAAGCTGGAAAGTTTGATAAATCAGTAACACTCCTTAACCAGGGTATTAAAGTAGACCCTGATTCTTCAGAACTCCATTTTCGATTGGGGCTTCTCTATGACAAACTGGGCATGAAAAATGATTGTATAAAAGCAATGCAAACCGTTATAAGGATAAATCCCCAGCATGTGGAAGGATTAAATTATCTCGGTTATACATATGCAGAGATGGGAGAAAATCTTGATAAAGCCGAGGATCTTGCTGCAAAGGCTTTAAAGTTAAGGCCGGATGACGGGTATATTCTTGACAGCCTTGGATGGGTATACTTTAAACAAAAATTATATAAAAAAGCGCTGAAATATCTGATAAAAGCAGCTGCATTGATTCCTGATGATCCAACCATACAGGAACACCTGGGAGATGCATATTCCCAAGGTGGTGATAAAAAAAAAGCCCTTGAAGCATACAAAAAATCTCTCTTGAAAATCGATGGGAGCAAATCAGATATTCAAGAAAAGATATTGAACTTACAGAACAATATGTGACATATGATTTTATCCTTATTACTTTATCCCCATATTCTTTTAAACAATGGATCGTAAATTGTACAGTTCAAATTTTATGGGGCACAGATCCTTCTTAATTATAGTAATATCCCTTTTTTGCCTTGCCTCTTGCAGCAGCATTGCAAAAAAACCTGCCCAAATATTTAAAGATCCAAAAGCCCTGACTCTTCTTTCCAATACCAAAAACAAAAACAACAGTTTTAAAACATTTAAAGGGATTGGAAAAATAACCTTTATAAATAAAAAAAAATTTCAAACTGCCAGGATAGCATGGATATGTTCAGGGAATAAAGAACTGCGAATCGAAATTCTGGGTCCAGGGGGGCGTCCTGTCATCAGTGCAGCTTGCAATGGAAAACAGATCTACTTTTTTTCACACATTAAGCAGCATTTATACAAAAAAAAAATATCTGATAAATTAATAAATAAATTTACAAAGATTCCCCTTAAATTTACGGATATTATCCCTTTACTAACAGGCCGCATACCCATAAGGAAACATTCTTTCCCCCTGCTCCATAAAAAAAAGGAGTTTGAGGAAGATATCCTGATTTTAAAAACAAGATCCGGCAAGCTGGTTGAAAAAATTTTTCTTGATAAAAAGAGTGAAAATGTGCATAAAATTGAAATTTTTGATTCAAAGGGTAGGCTTGCTTATAAGGTAGATTTTGAAAAATTGGAAAATAACAAAAACACCACCCTTGCAAAACAGATAAAAATAACAGGTGATGATGCAGCGGTTAATCTTATAATTAACAGGTTTTGGACTGATATTGATCTATCCCCATCATTATTTAAACTGGAGTCTCCTAAAACATGAATTTCAAAAAAATTATTAAGTTATGGAACCAATAATTAAAAAACAGATGGATCTTAATCAACTCAAGCATACTCTGGATATGGAAGAATCAGAAAGGTTCTCTTCTTTTGCCACCTTAAGCATTTCCGGCCTGCGTAAAAAATTAGAGCCTCCTTTGCCAAAAGAATATCGCCAGACTTTTGCCAAGGATGCTGACAGAATTCTCCATTCCCATGCCTACACCAGGTATATAGATAAGACACAGGTATTTTATCTTATTAAAAATGACCATATCACCCACAGGGTACTCCATGTGCAGCTGGTTTCCAAAATAGGAAGGACAATTGGACGTTTTTTAGGGTTAAACGAAGATCTCATCGAAGCCATTGCTTTAGGACATGACATAGGGCATACACCCTTTGGACATGATGGGGAAAGGTTCTTATCCCACCTATGCCAGGCGCAGGGTATTGGAAAATTTCGTCACAGTGTTCAAAGTGTACAGTTTCTTGAAAAAGTGGAACGTAAAGGAAAAGGGTGGAACCTGTCTCTTCAGACCCTTGATGGAATATTATGCCATGACGGCGAAATACATAATAGAGTACTTAAACCTTGCACTGATAAGTCTTTTGAAATACATGAAAAAGAGGTATTAAATAAAAAAATCAGACCCGACTCAAAACTTATCCCCATGACACTTGAAGGATGTGTGATGAGAATGGCGGATACAATAAGTTATATAGGTCGTGATCTTGAGGATGCAATTCGTCTGAATATTATTAAGCGGAATGAGATTCCCCGTGAAGTGGTTGATGTTTTGGGGGATACAAACGGAACAATTGTACATATGCTTGTAACAGATATTATAGAACAAAGTTTTGGAAAGGATTATATTTCCCTTAGCCACAAGGTATCAGACGCATTAAAAATGTTAAAAGATTTTAATCTTGAAAAAATCTATTTAAACCCTGCCATAAAAAAGCATATAAACAGAATAAAAAAACTTTTTACCATGCTGTTTGAAAAATATTTAAAGGATATTGAACAGGAAAACAGATCTTCTGTTATTTTCAGCCAGTTTTTAAAGGATATGTCTGAGGAATATATTGATAATCATACCACCGGAGAAAAGGTAAGGGATTTTATTGCAGGAATGACTGATCAATATTTTTTACGGCAATCCCCCGAAGAATTGACTAAATCTATGGAATAGGCTTACAACTTATAGGCCATAACATAAATAATCTGGAGGCAAAATATGAAAAAAGTTAAGATTGCGCTATGGATAATTCCGCTCGGCATTATCGGCTTTGTTTTTTATCAGAACAGGGATTTTTTTATGACAACGCAAAAACTTATTGTTGATATTCCCTTTATGGCTCCCCATGAGACCTCTGATCTGACAAATGCTGTAATTATTGCAGCTTTTTTTCTCGCAGGTCTTTTAGTCTCTTATTCATTTTGCCTTTATAAAAAATTCAAAGCAAATAAAATAATAAAAAAATTAACTATCTCCAATGAATCTCTAAAAACAGAAATAATCGCTTTAAAAAACGAATTGACTGCATTTACAAAACAGTATGCCACCTCGCAGCAAACTGATATACCAGACGATACAGCAGTCAAAAAAGATTTTGTTGAACAGGAAAAACTATAAAGATGAGTCATCCTAAAATCACACCCATGATAAAACAGTATCTCTCCATAAAAAAAGAGTATTCTGATGCAATACTCTTTTACAGGATGGGTGATTTTTACGAAATGTTTTTTGAAGATGCAAAAAAAGCATCAAGAATATTAGATATAACTCTGACATCCAGAAATAAAAAAGATCCATCCCAGGTTCCCATGTGCGGAATACCCTATAAAAGTGCACAGACTTATCTTGCAAAACTCATAGAACACGGGTGCAAGGTGGCCATATGTGACCAGGTTGAAGATGCTGCCACGGCCAGGGGACTTGTAAAGCGGGATGTTGTCAGGGTTATAACTCCTGGTATGATAATAGAAGATGAACTGTTAGATGAAAAAACTAACAATTTTCTCCTTTCCCTGACTTACCATGGGAAAAAGATGGGGTTATCATATCTTGATATATCCACGGGAACTTTCCGGTTATCTGAAACAGACAATTTGCATTCTATAATTGATGAGGCAAGGCGTATCTCCCCCAGTGAAATTATTCTTCCGGAATTCTCACAAAAACATCCGTTACTTTCATCTGTGGGGAATGCATTTTCCGAAAAGATGATAACCTATGTTAATGATGATGCTTTTGAATATACCATAGCAGAAAAAAAACTCACTGAACAATTTAGCGAAGCATCTTTAAAAACTTCTCAATATAAAAAACTAAATGCCGGTATATGTGCAGCTGGCGCAATACTCCACTATGTCGGAGAGACACAAAAGCAGAAAACCGACCATTTTACAAAACTTGAGACATACTCCCTTGATGGTTTTCTTCTTTTCGATGATGTAAGCTGCAAAAACCTTGAAATTTTTAACAATCTGAACACCGGAGATAAACAGGGGAGCCTTTTCGGAGTCCTGGATCAGACAGTTACTTCCATGGGGGGAAGGCTTCTTAAAACCTGGCTCAGGTATCCCATACTCGAAATTGATAAAATTCGTTTACGACAAAATGCCGTCAAAGAGGCCAATAATAATATATTTGTAGTAAAAAAAATATGTGAATCGTTAAAATCAGTTTATGACATGGAACGTTTGGGGAGCAGAATCTCCCTGGGACATTCCACTGCCAGAGATCTCATAGCATTGAAACGCTCTTTAAAAAGTCTTCCTGATATATGGTCAGACCTTTCCAGATTTTCCACACAATTTTTTAAAAAAAAAACATTCCACGACTTTACTTCACTTACAGACATTCTTGAAAAATCGATCCGTGAAGATGCTCCCCCCACACTAAATAATGGAGGGATTATCAAGAAGGGTTATAATGGCGAATTAGACGAGCTTGTGGAAATCACACAAAATGGTAAAACATGGATTGCTAAACTTGAAGTAAAAGAGAAAAAAGAAACAGGGATAAACAGTTTAAAAGTTAGATATAATAAAGTATTTGGGTATTATATTGAAATTCCCAAAGCAAAGGCAGAATCCATACCCTCCCACTATATCCGAAAACAGACCCTGGTTAATGCGGAACGTTATATAACTGATGAACTTAAAAAATTTGAATATACGGTTTTAAGCGCCCAGGAAAAAAGGGCTGCTCTTGAATATGAAATATTTAACACTGTAAGACAAAAAATCATAGAATATAATTACGAAATCCAGGAGACTGCCAGATTTATCGCAAAAATAGATTCAATATTAGCACTGGCTCTGGTTGCAGACCAGAATAATTATATAATGCCTGAAATAAATACGGGCGGAGATATTAAAATAGAAAACGGACGCCATCCTGTTGTTGAAAAGATGATTACAGGGGAGCGGTTTGTACCCAATTCCCTGGATCTGAATAATAAAACCGACCAGATACTGATCATAACAGGCCCTAATATGGCGGGGAAATCGACTGTGCTGCGGCAAACAGCAATTCTTGTAATAATGGCACAGATCGGTTCTTTTATACCTGCAGACTCTGCGTCCATTTGCATCACAGACAAAATATTTACCCGTGTGGGAGCATTGGATAATCTGGCTGCGGGACAAAGCACATTTATGGTGGAAATGACGGAAACAGCGGCAATACTAAAAAATGCAACACCTAAAAGTCTTATAATCCTCGATGAAATCGGAAGGGGAACAAGCACCTTTGACGGCCTGAGTATTGCCTGGGCTGTTGCCGAATACCTCCACGACCTGAAAAAAAATGGGGTTAAGACCCTTTTTGCAACCCATTACCATGAACTAACAGAACTTGCATTAATAAAGCCTAGAATAAAAAATTTCAATATAGCTGTAAAAGAAGAAAAGAATGAGATTATATTTTTAAGGAAGCTGGTTAAGGGGGGCACCAACAAAAGTTATGGAATCCAGGTTGCCAGCCTTGCAGGAATTCCTGATAAAGTTATAAAACGATCCATGAGCATACTTGCCAGTATTGAAAAAAAACAAAGTTTAAAAAAACGGTCATCCCCTTCAACAAAATCCAAAGCCGCTGCTGAAAATGGACATGAGCAGCTATGCTTGTTTAAAAAATGCAGTTAAAACAGTTATGCTAATCAGAAAAACTTTTTTATTACTTTTCACATCCTGTTTTTTATCCCTTTTAATATATACTCCTGCATGGGGAACCAGTGCAAAGGATAAATATTTAAAAGCTGAAATAAGCTATAAAAAACTTCGCCATGACCCTAAAAAGAAACGCTATAAAGACAACTGGCTATATTGTATCAACATGTTTAAGGCTGTTTACAGACATGACCCTTCAGGCCCCTGGGCCGCAGCAGGCCTCTATATGTCAGGAAACCTTTACCTTGAACTTTACAAACATTCCAAGCAGTTATCAGATAAAAAAAAAGGGATAAGTATATTTAAACAGATTGTAAAGAAATTTCCCAGGAGCAGTTATAAAAAAAAAGCAAAAAAGAAATTACTCGCATTAAACAAAACAGCACAAACAAAGAAAATAAAAAAAAAACGAAAAAAGACTTTATTACCTAAAAAAAATCCTCTGCCGAATAAAAAAAAATCATCCATCGCAATAAAATTACCAAAAAAAACTGTACAAAAACCAACAGGAAAGATGAGTACTGTTACAGGGTTACGGTTCTGGTCTAACCCCAACTATACACGCGTCGTTATAAACGGAAACAATAAAATTAATTATGTGGACCATCTTTTAAAACAGGACCCATCAATAAATAAGCCAAAACGTTTATGCATTGATTTGAGTAACACCATACTCTCAAAAGATATGCAAAAGTTACTTCAGGTTAATGACAAACTCCTTATTAATGTCCGGGCGGGGCAGTATAAACCTGATTCTGTCAGGGTAGTAATGGACATAAAATCTTTAAAATCGTATAAGATTTTTTCTTTAAGAAATCCCTTCAGGCTTGTCATAGATGTATTGGGAAAAAATGGAAAATCTGTCCCTGTAATAGTTAAAAAAGATTTAAAACTCAAGGACAGTGCCCTTGTCAGACAGTTTGCCCTGGGCGTCAAACGGATTGTTATTGATCCGGGGCACGGGGGCCGTGATTTCGGAGCTCCAGGATATTTAAAGGGAGTTCATGAAAAATATATTACCCTTAGCCTCGCAAAAAAACTTGCAAAAAAAATCAGGTCGCAGCTCCACTGTGAAGTAATACTCACACGAACCACGGACAAGTACCTCACTCTGGAAGAACGTACAGCCATAGCAAATACAAAAAATGCTGATCTTTTTATTTCCATACACACCAATGCTGCCAGAAATAAGCGGGCATACGGTATTGAAACCTATTTTCTCAATTTGGCCACGGATGATGAAGCTATTCTGGTGGCGGCCAGGGAAAATGAGACATCAATAAAAAACATCAGCGACCTTCAGGGCATATTAAATGACCTTATGCAGAATGCCAAAATCAATGAATCAGGGAGACTGGCCACCAATATTCAGCAATCTGTATGTAAAAAAATGAAAACAAAATATTCCAGGATAAAAAACAAAGGGGTTAAACAGGCCCCTTTTTATGTTCTCTTGGGTGCACAGATGCCTGCCATATTAATTGAAACATCCTTTATAAGTAATCCCAAAGAATGCAAAAGACTGACAAATTCTAAATATCAGGATTATATTTGCGATGGTCTTATTATAGGAATTAAAAGATATTTAAAGGAGATAAACCCCAATTACGTATTTATCAGCAGGTAAAAATTAGAATCAGGCCCTGAAATTATTTCACCCATGCAAATACAAGTTCCATATCTTATATCTTTCAAATAAGGAGAAGAACAGCATGACTACCACAGAAAAAATTGCTTCTTTTATTGCAGCAACTGATTTTATCCCCTCTGCTAAAGAGAATGAAGTGGTTAAAAGGATTTTCCTCGATTGTATAGGGACTACATTGGCCGGTTATACCCATGAAATGGGAAAAATAATAACAGATTTTGTAAAAGAATCAGGTTCATCTCCCAGAGCAACGGTAATTGGGGCTGGCTTTAAAACTTCACCTGCTGACGCTGCCCTTGCCAATGGAACCATGGCCCATGCCCTTGATTACGACGATTATAACCTGGTACTTTGCGGACATCCAAGTGTTTCTCTTGTTCCTGCAATTCTTGCCCTTGGTGAAGAGCGTGGTATTTCGGGGGAAAAAGCCATTGAAGCATATATCAAAGGGTATGAGGTGGAATTTAAGCTGGGGGCAGCCCTTAACCTCAGACATTATGAATTGGGGTGGCATGCCACATGCACATTGGGTACAATGGGGGCAGCCGCAGCAGCAGCTGTGATGCTTGGCCTGGATGTGGAAACAACAAGGATTGCATTGGGGATTGCTGCATCTGAAGCAGGAGGCTTAAGACAAAATTTTGGGACAATGACTAAACCGCTCCATGCTGGTCTTTCAGCCAAAAATGGTGTGACAGCAGCATTATTGGCAGCAAAAGGCTTTACTGCCGATAAAAATATTTTCGAAGCCGAATATGGCTTTTGCAACCTTTTTTGTGGAAAAGGCGAATACAATATAGAAACATTAACCGATAATTTAGGGGAACCCTATGCTGTTTTGCAGCCTGGCATAAGTATAAAACCCTATCCTTCCTGTGGTGGTACTCATACAGCATTGGATGGTATCTTGGACCTGGTCAAAACAAATAATATACAACCTGACGATGTTCAGCAAATCAAAGTCGGCTGCAGTGATTTACTCCCCAGAGTTTTAATCCATTCTATCCCCAAAAGCGGTCTTGAGGGTAAATTCAGCATGGAGTATTGCATGGCCATGGCTCTTCTTGACAGAAAAGCAGGTCTCGAACAATTTACAGATGAAAAAGCGACTGATCCAATAACAGTTCAGACCGTTAAAAAAGTAAAAATAGAAACAAGGCCATCAAGTGAGAATAAAGCTGATACATTGGTTGCAGTGACAATAAAACTTAATAATGGAACAGAATTGTCAACCCAGGTTGATACTGCAAAGGGAAACCCGGACGCTCCCCTTAGCAGGGAGGAATTAACAGCCAAATTCAAGGATTGTGCCATACTTGTTTTACCCGAAAATAACGCAGATCGAATAATAGCAGTTATGGATGACCTGGAAAACATCCAGGATATCAGAAAATTAACAGAACTCCTTGTTCCTTAATAATTAACTGAATATTCACCTGAAATTCTATAGTGCCTGAACAAAAAATCCTGGTATTCGTTCCGGCACTGGCCACAAATCCCTTCCCATTTTTTATTTTTTACAAAAGGAGCACGCAAATAAAATGTTTTTTAAATTCAAATTTATTTTCCTTGCTCTTATATTTTATACCCTGTGCGCTGATTATTCTGCTGCAGAAATATATAAATACAAAGATGAAAATGGAACTTGGCACTTTACGGATACCCCCCTTGAGGTTCATCAAGGAGAAGAATCCCTTGGTGGAATAATCGAAAACAAAAAAATAAATAGGGACATCTATAAACTTTTATCTGAGAAACTCCCCCAGAGAACCAGAATAGAAAAGGCAATATGCGCCACAGTTGCCATAAAAACCCCACTGGGTCACGGCACAGGGTTTTTTATAACAGATGATGGATTTATTTTAACCAACAGGCATGTTGTAAAAGGAGATGCACGTCAATTTGAAAAAACCAAAAAAAATATAGAGATTACAAGGGCAAAAATAAAAAAAATTGAAAAAAAAATAAAAAAAGAGAATGCAGACTTAAAGGCGGCAAAGCAAAACCTGGATCAATTCAAACAGCTTATTGAAAAGCAATCCTCTTCATCCATAAAAAAAATTAATGAACAGCATTATGAAAATAATTTAGAACAGTATAACGAGTGGGCAAAAGACTTTAAGATTCGTAAAAAAAAATTCAGGGAATGGGAAAAAAAAACAGACAAATTAATAAGCGATTACAAATATAAAAAAACAATCTCCAATCTGTCCAGAACCTTTAAAATTTTTCTTGCAGATAATACAGAAATAGATGCTGCCCTGATATTAATAAGCAAAAAGCATGATCTTGCTCTCCTTAAAATAGATGGATATAAAACACCATTATTAAAACCAGCAAATCCCTTTCAATTTCCCCCGGGAAAATCTGTATATGCCATTGGTAATCCAATAAAACTTAGAAACTCGGTATCAAAGGGGATCATATCCGGTTTTGAAAATAATTTTATTAAAACCGACGCAAAAATATATCCAGGCAACAGTGGCGGGCCCCTTATTACGGAGAATGGGAAAGTCATTGGAATCAATACCTTTAAAAAACTTACAAAAAATTATGAAGGACTCGGTTTTGCCATATCAATTAAAACAGCATTAGATGAATTTAAAGCCCCGCTGAACAATAAATAGATATATAAATCGTCACATAAATAATTTGTAACTTTTCAGCTAAAATACATCGCTTCAGGTAATGAAAAAATATCTTAATATAAAAAAAAATAAAATACTTGCTGCAATATATGGAGGGAGGTTTAAAGAATTTTTAATACTATATAATAACCTCCTTAAAAATATAGAAACAGCCGATCTTTTTTCGGAAGAAGATCAGAAAAAAATAAATCAGATTCAGCATATTGTAAAAGTTTTTTTTCCTGAAATAACAAAAACCTGCAGCGGAAAAAATATTTATAAAAAAATCCGGGAAAAAAATACGGAAATTGCAAGAAACCAGCTAAAAAATGTTGAACATGTTGAATATAATGTATGGAAAGAAAGACTCGGGTTAACTGAAAATCAATTCAGCATAATGCTGAAAACCGTGACCATACTTCAGATAACAATCGGCTGCAGCATTTTCTGCAGAAGATGTAATGAATGGTCACTCCCAGGCCCCAGAGTCCATTTTAGCTTTGATGCGGTTAAAAAAATAATACTTGATCTAAAAAGAGCAGGTAATTCCCAATACATCTGTTATGGGGCGTCAGATCCCCTTGACTGGAGGGACAAAGAAAAAAATATCATTGATATATTAACATTTGTCCGGGCCCATAACTGCGAACCAGACTATGGCATATTAACCAAAGTCCCCAAGGGATCGGAAAAAATAGCTGAGACTCTCCTGGGGATGGATTTGGATATAGGGGTAAGTATAACCCGAAAAAACAGGTCAAGAATACAGAGGATTGAAAAAAAAACAGGGATAAAATTCCAGGCCCACCATGATGATGAGCACCTCCTGATTCCAGCCGGACTTGATGACGATTTTGTAAGTATTAAATCTTCCATTACTGATAATTATGGAACACAGATTACACCTGAAGGGATTGTAATGGTTATCCCTGCTTTCACAAGCCCCCTTAAGCCAACGGGTCAAGCCAGAATAGATATTACTCCGGATACCAGTTTTTTTCTTAATAGAGAGGCAGGAGTAAGAGCTCTTCTGGTGGAATATTTCAAACCCCTTAAGGCTATTGATCATCTGGGGCAGGAGTTCACCATGGGCAGACTCCTCGATGGCCAAATTGAAAATATTCTCATGGATAACGGTTCTGAAGAGGTCTCAGTGCCGGGCATGATGAATATGTCTGAATATTTTAAAACATTTGAGCCTGCTACTGTTTTAAACAGGGGAAAGCTGTTTCCGGTTGTTTTAAAAAGACTAAAAGCAGAAATCCTGCTCAGCAATGAAAAAAAGGATAACCTTTCAGAAAAACTTAGCCGTTTCAGACAAAAAGCCCACGCTTACCTGAGTTTCTGCAGAATTAAACCTGTTGCGGAATATAAAAAATATACCTTCTCCTTTTATCTAAAATCGATGAAAGACTATTTAAAAAGGTATCCGTCTGAAAGGGAGATAATCATATTTTTAAGAAAAAGTGAAAAAATAAAATATAATAAAGAATATGCATTGCTATCTGGTATGGACGAAAATGAAATTGATCTGCTGATAAAAGAATCTGAAAAAAATATTTTCCATATTTTTCAGGGGTTGCTTTTTCTGCTTTTAGAGAATCCTGATAATAAAATAATAGAAAAATTTATTGAAAAGTATCCAGCAAAGTATGACCCTGAAACTGGAAGATTCTTAACTTTCGCGCCTTGCCAGGCGGGCGCCTCAACAGCTCAGCCTGATTTATCATGAATTTCAAATGCATTCATAACTCCGTGGCACTTGCATGCTGTGCTGAATAATACAGGTGTTTTTGAATCTGCAGCACTATCCATGGCAGAATAAAGATCCCCTGGAGAAAATCCTCCAATGCCAGGGGCAAGCTGACGGCTTTTTATAACAACAGATTTGTACCCGTCATACTCAATCTGTTCAAGGGTTTGGTGGAGAACTCCCAGCCTCGGCTTTTTTGTATATGTGCATAAATCCCCTGGTTCAGGACAATCATCGGGGCAGATAAAATCAGCATAGCTCATATAAAGTTCCCCGTTTTTTCCCCGTAAAGGGTTAGGTACTAATTTTTCAACTCCGGATGGTACACTTACCGATTCTATAGTATATTCTTTTGACAATCTCCCTTTTACCCATTCATAAGCAAGATGCACAGGTATCACAGGGATGATCCAGTCAGGGTAATTCCTGCTGTTTAGATTTTTTATAATAAAATCCACACCATCCATTTTGATAATTTTATAAGCCCCATCATCAAGACTCTGATCCGAGTCAGGGTTGTTGTCCACAAATGTAATATCAACTTCTTTTGTTTTTCGGCCCATGGCTCCGGCTGCTTTTTTTCCGAATTTCCCCGCACCGATTATCCAGATATTTTTCATATTTATACCTATTGCCTGAACTAAAACTGTCTTTTTTGCCCGTATAGGCCTTGAAATAAATATTTTGGGGCATTATCGTTCCTTAAGGTCTATAGTAGAATAATAATGATCACGTATGCAAATTATACTCATGCAGCTTGTCAAAGTTTATATCATATGATAAAAAAACGCCATGAAAATAATAAATACTAATCAATT
>Ga0209345_10004333_pt1 | contig 13796 bp, 16 predicted proteins | sample Cruoilmetagenom7_FD_187294 | JGI IMG/M metagenome (GOLD analysis project Ga0209345, IMG submission 187294) | Oil polluted marine microbial communities from Coal Oil Point, Santa Barbara, California, USA - Sample 7 (SPAdes) (version 2) | ecosystem: Environmental > Aquatic > Marine > Oil seeps ...
CTCCTCGCCGCCACCGCCCAAAACCTCCGCAAACTGGCTAAGATTTTTCCTGCACCGCAGCAAACGCGCAAAGCCTGATAGGAAAGGCGCTCGCGCGCTCTTCAAAGCGCAGCTTCTGCGAAAGCAACACGCTGTTTTTCCACAGAATCGGCTCGTTCCCGACATTCGCTGCGGTCATTACCAAGGTCCGCACTGGGCTGGCCGCTTTAGGTACTTTGATATCGCAACGGGGAAGGCAGCTTAACACTTTCTTGGTTCGGCCATAACGGCGTGGTGGGAAACAGTATTGCCAATAGTGTTAAGTTCGCCCGGACTTTCCGCATTTCAGCCCAGAAACTGGGCGAGGCTTTTTCGTCATTCGCTACGTGGTGCAGGAAGGTCCGCTAAGCGGACTTTTCCGACTTTCAATTTATCAGTATGAATGGCCGCTTTCGGTATTGCGCACCAGATCGACAGTTTTCATGATAAGATGATGAAACCAATCGAAGTGATACTTGCGCCGTATCATGGCGGCGTGCGAGGGGTCCGCGTAGGTGGTGGGCCAGTCCGCCTAATGGAGCTGGGCCTGACTGAAGATTTGGAACGCGCGGGCATCGAAGTCAGCGTATCCGACTTGGGCCAGATTCCCGAATGCGAAGGTGAGCTGGGACGCGCATTCGAGATCAAGAGACGTGTCGCATGCACCGTATCCGAGGCAATCCGCGCGGGGCGCTTTCCGCTGGTGCTGTCGGGAAATTGCAACGCAGAGGTTGGCACATATGCTGGACTTGGAAGCCCTGATGTCCCTGTGGTCTGGTTCGATGGCCACACTGACTTCTACACCCCAGATGACATCGATCAAGGTTACTTCGATAGTATGGGAGCTGCCACCTTGACGGGGCAGTGTTGGAAGCGATTGGCAAACACCGTCCCGGGATTTGTTCCATTGGCCCCACATCGCCTGATCTATTGCGGCTCCCGCCATCTGGAGGTTAGGCTTTTGCAACGCCTCTCTGCGGCTGGTGTCTCAATGGTCGAGGGCGGGACTCGCAGTTCACAATCTTTCGCCGAGAGACTTGGGAATTTACTTCCAAGAACCTCGGAAGAGGCGCTAATTCATCTTGATATGGATTGTGTTGATACATCTGTGGGGATGGCGAACGAGTATTCCGAACCGGGCGGGCTTTTGCGAGAAGACTTACTGGCCTGTCTTGATCAAATTGTCGCCCGCTGTGAACCGCTTGCATTAACCGTAGCTTCTTACGATCCGGGTCAGCCTGGAAGCGACCAGATCGGCGAACTCGCGATCGCAGCAATCAAACGGGTTATCGGATTTCACAAGTAAGACCATCGCTCAGCAAAGCAGCCATTCACAAGAAGTGCAGCATCCGGCAGATTGGGCTCGTTCCCGACATTCGCTGCGGTCATTACCAAGGTCCGCACTGGGCTGGCCGCTTTAGGTACTTTGGTATCGCAACGGGGAAGGCAGCTTAACACTTTCTTGGTTCGGCCATAACGGCGTGGTGGGAAACCGTATTAGTAATAGTGTTAAGTCAGCGCGAGACTTCACTGCTGATTTTCCGAAGATGTGCTGAAGTGGTGGAACAGCTGCCTCACACCAACTTCGAGGGGGGTTTTAGCGATGAACCCGATTTCTGTCGCCGCCAAGTGATTACGCAGTTCAGAAATGCCACGCGCCTCTGGGTGAGGAGGCGCACATGTCACGACCATATCAGGATGAAGCTCCATAACGAACCTTGCGACCTCTGACATCTCCAGTCCACGACCAGCAGTAATATTAATAATCCTCGACTGGGGCGCCCTTGTTTTCGCGGCGCGCAAAAGACCTTCTACCGCATCGGTAATATGGAGGTAATGTGTATAAGCATCTGTTGGCGTAAGCACGGCGAACCTTTGTCCTGAATGGGCGGCCCGCACCAGCTGCTCCAGAGTCGTAGGTGTCTGTCGCCCCGGCCCATATATCCAAGACAGCCGCAAAGCGATCGCATCCACTCCATGCTCTTTTACATAACCTAGCATTACCTGTTCGCCCGCCACCTTGCTGGCGCCATAGACCGTATGTGTGGCAATTGGCGTGGCTTCATCGACAGGACCAGAGAGTTTACCGTATACTTCGCTTGTAGAACAGATAATGACGCGCCCCACGCTGTGGCGGCGGGCGGCCTCCAAAACAGCGGCAGTGCCTCCGACGTTGATCCGCCATATATCCAAGGGGCGGTCTGGCATCACCATGGGGCCGGATACGGCACCGCAATGCAGGATCGTATCAAACTTTCCTTGCCTTACAACCGCATCAACCTGCTCACTGTCAGTTACCTCGCAATGCGCGATATCTGTGCGCTGGCGTGACACCAACCCAATATCCGTAGCCAGCACATCCACTCCCTGCGCTCTGAGGGTGTTCGTCATTGCCGCCCCGAGAAAGCCTCCAGCCCCTGTCACTAAAACCCGCCCCAATTTTCTGTCGGCCAAAAACCGGTCATTCTGGCTCATGCGTTGTTCCTTTATAAAGTGGCTCTCAGGCATCTTTAATCATCCTACTACCAAGCGGCTATGGGCACACGCGTAGGTGAGATGATTTACTCCCTTTTTACAGGGCTTTGCTTCTTTGAAACAATCAGTTCCCGTTCTACGATGCTCTTAAAACTAACACAGCGGAAGGTGCGTTCTACACGCCCACCAAAGGAAGTTACCCATGGGACAACTCGACAATCGTATTGCTTTTGTGACGGGGGCAGCCACGGGCCTTGGGCGCGGTATCGCATTGCTTTATGCCTGCGAGGGGGCGGATGTCGCGATAATTGATCGTAACAGGCCGGGTGGCTTACAGGTCGCTGAAGACATTACAAAGCTTGGCCGGCGCAGCGTCGCAATCGAGGCCGATGTGGGAGACGAAGCGACCGTCATTGCGGCGATGGCTGAAGCAGCGCAGAAGCTTGGTGACCCGGATATCCTCGTTAACAACGCTGGAATTATCACAGTCGCAGCAATGGAGGAAATGGATACCAAAACCTGGGACGACATGTTGCGGATAAACTTGAAAAGCGTCTTTCTTTGCACCCGTGCTGTGCTGCCTGCAATGCGCACGCGAGGCTATGGCCGCATCATTAACATCAGTTCGCAACTTGCGCATAAGGGAGGCTATGGGATGACCCACTACGCGGCAGCCAAGGCTGGGGTAATTGGACTGACAAAGGCATTGGCCCATGAAGGGACCAAGGACGGTATCGCGGTGAACGCAATTTGTCCCGGACCACTGGACACAGACATGAAGCTGCCCCCCGAATGGGCCGCTAACAAACAGAATGATTTAATGATCGGGCGACAAGGTCGCGTCGAAGAAATTGCCCCGACCGCATTGCTTTTGGCTACAGAGGCAGCGGCCTTCTATGTCGGCACAACCTTCAACCCCAACGGCGGTGATGTCATGATCTGACTCTAAGGGGTGGTGCTATGCGTTAAGCCGCAAGTGCTGCCCGCACTGTTTGACTGGAAGCGATCTCGCCTGAAAGTGCAATACGCTTCAAAGCAGATGCATGACGGTCGTCGGTATCTGTGGCGCAAGCATCCTCGATGCATATCATGTGATACCCCAGCACGGACCCGACCTTCATTGTTTGCTCAACACATTGGTCTGTCAGAAAGCCGGTGCAAAGGATGGTCGATATGCCGATATTGCGCATAACGTAGTCAAAATTGGTCGAATGGAAAAGACAAGCCGAGGACTTCTTCAGTACGATTTCATCGTTGTGAGGCGCAAACCGAGACGTGACTTGCCCGCCCTGCGACCCTTTAGGGATGTTGAATCCAGACAGTTTATAGTCGAGGCTTCGGTCACGACCATCTTGGGTGAGGTTCTCCATAACGGTATAGGTTACCTCAACCCCGCTCTTACGCGCGGCTGGTAAGAGCTTTGAGAGACCTGGCCATACGACCTGTTCGATGCGGTCATAAAAAAACGGTCGAGGCGGGTGATTAACTGGATCGAGCACGTAGTCTTGTACATCAATCAACAGCAGCGCAGTTTTTTCGGCTTCAAGAAACATCGTCATGACGTCCGCACAAACGGTTCTTTCAAACCGAAGAGACCCTTAGGTCGCACCAATAGAAAAGCAATTAGGGCCACAGCCACGATCACCTGGGTCATGCCATAGACCCCCGTCGCTTCCTCCACCTGACGCAAAGATTCACTGCCGAAGGTGATTAAGACGGCAGAAAAAATTGCCCCAATGATAGACCCCTGCCCACCAACCACGATAATCGCAACAAGATTGAAGGCCAATATTAGGCCGAAGGACTTAGGTGACATGACAGAAACGACATGCGGCAAAAGAGCCCCACAGAAACCCGCAATACCTGCCCCTAGAACGAAGGCTATCACTTTGAGCCGGATGGCTTTGATGCCAAAGCATCGAGCAGCCATTTCGTTTTCACGCACAGCTAGCATTGCCCGCCCTACAGAGGCATGTTTGATCCGCCAGCACAGAACAATTACCAGTACCGTAAAGAAGCCGATCAATGCGAGCGTGGCCTCCCGCGGGACACCTGTGATACCGCGACCACCGCGGGTAAATCCATCGAGATTGAGGGCGAAGGTCTGAACAACGATGATTAACCCCAGCGTTGCCACAGCCAAGTAATGGGTTTGGAGGTGTACCACGAGCCGCCCGATGAGCCAGCCCAAGAGGGCAGCAGTCAACCCGCCCACAAGCGCCGCGATGGGTAGGGAGAGATGAATTTGTGCGACCGTTTCGGGCAGCGCAGGCATAGCAAACCCCTTGCGCCCTACCGGATAGGTAAACAAAATCGCAACATAGGCCCCGATGGTCATAAATGCAGGGTGGCCGAGGCTGAACATGCCGGTAAAGCCATTGGTCATCGTTAAGCTGACCGCCAGCATCACCTGAATGAGCATGAGTGCCGTAAAGGTCTGGAAATAACCGTTGCCCGAAGCATCAACCGCCAGAACCAGCAGGGCCATGGCGGCAATTAGCACAAAGAATGCTTGCCAAGGTGTGATCTGCAGCCGTTTCATGCCCTCTCCTGCTCCGCTTCACCAAACAGCCCCTGAGGGCGGACCAGTAGGATCAAAATTAAAAGTCCAAAAACGAAGGCATCGCGATAACCTGAATATTCAGGGGGTAGGAAGCCTACAAAGGCAATCTCAGAAAAACCGAGAATGTAGCCGCCGACGATGGCGCCGGGAAGGGACCCCACTCCGCCGATGATGGTAGCAAGAAAGGCCTTAAGCCCCGGCAAGAACCCCATCAAAGGGTTAATTTGGCCGTATTTCCCCGCCCAAAAAAGGCCGGCGAGAGCGGCCAAAGCTCCGCCAAGGCCAAAGACGAGGAATACGAGGCGACCGATTGAGATACCCATGAGTTGGGCAGCAAACGGATTTTCTGCCACCGCACGGATCGCAATCCCAACCCGGGTCTTGCGGATGAAGGCAGTCAGGCCGAGCGCACATAACAAAGTGACCACCGGAATAACGAGATCAATCAAAGCCACATCTGCGCCCCCAAGAGGAAGCCGCATCCGGAACACTTCAGGAAAGTTGAAGTTACGCGGTTGCGAGCCAAGAAAAATCAGCGCGAGGTTCTGGATCGCGATAGAGGCAGAAAGCGTGACAATGAAGCCCGTAATCATCGGGGCCCCGCTGATAGAGCGGAAGGCAATCCTCTCGATAAGCCCGCCAGCTGCAAAGCCTCCCGCCAAGACCAAAAGCGGAATAGCAGCCCATGGCACAACATCACTTGCCACCAAGCCGAAGGTCATAAAGGCCCCGATCATGAGCAGGTCGCCATGAGCAAAGTTAACCAGACGTATGACTCCGTAAATCAGTGAAAAGCCAATCGCGACCAGTGCATAAAGACTGCCCAAGCTCAGGCCGTTTACGATCTGCTGGATCAGATAGTCGGACATCAGCCCACTCCCAAATATGCTTCGAAAACAGCTGGATCATCGAGCAGTTCATCGCCGGTGCCTTGAAGGACAATGCGACCGTTCTCGATAACAAAAGCGCGGTTTGCGAGCTCCAATGCCAGCATCGCGTTTTGCTCTACGATCAGCATCGTGACGCCTTGCTCGCGGTTCAACTTTTCAAGAAAATCGAATATTTCTTCAGTAATCTGGGGCGCTAGCCCCAAAGAGGGCTCATCCAGCAAAAGTAGTTTTGGCTCGGCGACGAGAGCGCGGCCAATGGCCAGCATCATCTGTTCACCGCCCGAAAGATTGCCCGCAGGCATTGTGCGCCGCTCACCCAAAATGGGAAATCGCTCGTATACATCAGCAACCGCCCGCGCAACACGGGCCTTATCATTGGCCAGAAATGCCCCCAGTTGCAGGTTCTCTTCTATGCTCAGGCGCCCAAAAATCTGACGGCCCTCAGGGGCATGAACGATACCTGCGCGCACAAGGTCGACCGGGCTCGTGGCACCTATGTCAAAGCTGCCATCAGGGGTCTGTAATGTCACATGACCGCTGGAGATGGGCAGAAGCCCCGACAGGGTCATCAAGGTCGTCGTTTTGCCTGCCCCATTGGCCCCGATAAGCGTTGCGATCTCACCGGTTTCGACGGCAAAGTCGATCCCTTGCAAAACCTTGGTGCGGCCTCGGTTGACGTGCAGACCCTCGACACGCAGCATTACAATACCTCCTTACGGCGGCGGCCCAGATAAACCGCTTCAACCTCGGGCATACGCAGAACCTCATCGACCTTTCCAAGAGCCAACATCTCGCCCTTGTTCACAACGATGAGCCGTTTGCACAATGCCGCAACCATGCGCACGTTGTGCTCAACCAGAATGATCGTGAGTCCATCGTCGTTCAAACGACGCACAAGTTTTGATAGCCGCCCTTTTTCGGTGTCCGTCATGCCTGCAGCCGGCTCATCCAGCAGCAGCAAGCTCGGCGCACTGGCGAGCGCCCGTGCGATCTCGACCCGGCGGCGATCCCCATAGGACAGTTCGGACGCGTTTCGGTTTCCAAACTCTGTCAGCCCCGTTCGCTCTAGCATCTCGTCGGCGATCTCGCCAATGCGCTGCTCGGCCGCGCGATGCCCCGGTAGTCCAAAGATACTGTGCAGTAAGGAGCGCCCCGCACGCGCATGCGCACCCGCCATGATGTTCTGGCGCACCGTCATGTCATCAAATAACCGAATATTCTGGAAGGTACGCGTCATTCCGAGATCGGCGCGCGCTTCAGGGCTCAGGCGGGTGATATCCTTACCTTCGAACTCAATATTGCCGCCACTCGCAGCCATTACACCGGTCAAAACATTGAAGGCTGTCGTTTTTCCGGCACCGTTCGGCCCGATCAGCCCGACCAGATCACCTTTCTCGACAGTGAATTCCAAGTCTGACAGGGCCTGTACGCCGCCGAACCTTTTCGAGAGTTTTCGCACATTCAGTTGCGACATAGGACCTTGCCGAAGACATTATAGACAAATTTAAATTGATATTGTAACCGTCTGAATGTCAATATGTATTAAAAGTTTCATTTATGAAGCGGCCCAGAATATCGCAATCGGAGCCTTCTATGCCTGATAATCTTGCAATCCTAAGCGCCAGTGAGCCGTCTCCTTTCGGGCTTGAGAACGAACTGGGTACGAGCCCCTTTGTTATCGTGTGTGAGCACGCAGGCGCGGGACTGCCCAAAAGCCTTGGAACACTAGGGCTGGATAAGGAACATTTAGCGCGGCACTTCATGTGGGATATTGGGGCATTAGATCTGGCACGCGGGATCGCGCAGCGTCTTGATGCGCCCCTGGCGAACCAGCGGTATTCGCGCATGATCTGCGACTGCAACCGGCATTGGGAAGCTGAAACCTTCATCCCCACTCACGGCGAGGGAATACCAGTCCCAGCCAACGTCAATCTGACCTTAGCCGAGCGCTCGCGTCGTCGGGCCGAAATCTGGCAGCCATTTCAGGATGGCGTAGAAAACATGTTAAACGCTAGAGATGTACGAAACCAAAGAACGCTTTTTGTAACCATCCATAGCTTCACTCCGGTATTCTTTGGGAAGGAGCGTGACGTTGAGTATGGCGTGCTGTTTGATCGCGATACGACGCTATCCCCAGCATTGCTCAAGGCGCTACAGGCGCGGCACGGAGACAAGGCGTTGCCAAATGAGCCCTACGACATGAACCGAGACAGCGACTACACCGTCCCAATCCATGGTGAGGATCGAGGACTCGACAGCGTTGAAATCGAAGTGCGCAACGACCTTCTTACCACACAAGAGCAGATTGAAGCGCGTGCCGAGGATCTAGTGTATGCACTGCGGGAAGCTGCTGAGAGTCTCGGTGTGACGACTGACAATCAAGAAGGAGGAGCTGCGCTGTGAAACAAGTGGAGCCAATACGCAACTGGCCGTTAACCCCATCAAAAACCGCTGTTCTTGTGGTCGATGTCCAGTTTAGTGAATATACTGACGAGGTCTTGAGCGAGGCTCCTGAAATGTCGGCGGCAATGCATGACCGTATGTTGCCCGCGTTGACGCGCTTGGTCGACGGGGCCCGTGCTTCAGGTTGCGAGATCATCTATACTGTTATCGAAGCTCTAACAGCAGACGGGCGCGACCGTAGCCTGGATCACAAATTGTCAGACATTCTGGTGCCACGCGGCTCTCCGCTCGCAAAAACGCTTCCAGAAGCGCGCCAGCAAAAAGATGACATCTTGATCCCGAAGACCTCTTCCGGCGTTTTTAATTCAACCAACCTCTCCTATTTGCTGCGCAATATGGGATTGGACCGGGTCATCGTGGCGGGCCTGTTGACCGATCAATGTGTTGACATGGCAGTGCGTGATGGTGCGGATCTCGGCTTTTATATGATCTGTGCCGAGGATGCTTGTGTCACCAAGACCAACGTGCGCCACGACAAAGCGCTGGCGGCCTTTGGAGGATATTGTCGGACGGAGACCGTAGATGATATTCTGCAGCAATTACGAGCTGCAGGATAAACACGTTCGCTCAGTGTAAACGCAGAATCCTCCGAGGAGAGCTCCTCGGAGGATATTGATGCTGTACACGTTAGCTGCGTTTTCAAATGCCCACGCAACACTGGGCTACTGGTAGATTGAGCCGCAACTCAAGGCCGCCAGATCGACTCGACGTTGAACTCACCACCCATAACAGAAATGATCGAAATGGGTTTTGGTGGCACCATTGTATCTCGTGTGTACGAAATTGTGCCTGTCACAGCATTAAAGTCGCGCGTTTTCTCCAACTCGTCGCGGATCGCGTCGGGATCAGCCGAGCCTGCACGCTCGATGGCATCTACGACAAGCATCAGCGCATCGTAGCCCAAGGGTGCGAACGCATTCTCTGGGTCCATGCCGTATTCATCATTATAGTCGGCAATAAACTGTCCTACTTCAGGGCGTTCATCACCACGATAGGTATGTGTTGAAAACCAAACGTCATTTGCCAGGTCCGGCCCTGGCGTATCCGCGACCAAATCCGTGTCGAAGCCGTCGCCCGATACGATTGGCAATTCAAGTCCAGCTTCGCGAATTTGTTTAACCGTCAGGCCAGCTTCAGTCGGAATCGCGGAGACAAAAATAATATCAGGCGCAGGATCAGTCGATTTGAGGCGCGCAATCTGTGCCGAAAAGTCAGTGTCTCCGATCATAAAGCTGTCTTCTGCGATAATTTCGCCGCCGCGTTCGATGAAGCGCTCTTTGAAGAATTTGCTGAGAGCCTTGGTGAAATCCATTGATTGGTCAGTCCACACTACGGCCGTCTTGGCGTCCATCTCATCAACAGCATAATCTGCGATAGCATAGGATTGATCGTCATCGCCAAACGGCGCCATGAACATATAGTTCCCAACCCATTGCGGCAGTTCGGGATGGGTTGCCCCGGATGTCACGAAGGGAATGCCTGCTTCTTGAAAAAGTGGCGCTGCCGCCATGACAAAGGTTGTATCGGATTGCCCGATCCCAGCAACGACCCCTTCAGACAAGACCCGCTGAGCGGCCTTAGCAGTTTCCTGTTGGTCGGTTCGCGTATCAGGCGCGAGTAGCTCAATCTGTCGGCCAAGGACGCCACCATTTTCGTTCACCTGCTTGGCAGCCAATTGTGCGCCCTTGAGGGACGGGCCATCTAAGGACGACATTCCACCTGTGGAATTATAAAGGGCCCCGATCTTGATTGGCCCGTCTTGTGCGAGACTAGGTGCAGCGCTCAGAGCGGACAATGCCGCGGCTGCCGCCAGCTTATTTAATGCTTTCATTGATTTTTACTCCCCTGAGTTTCGAATATGGCACCGGATACATAGCATTTGCGTGCCGCTGCTTTCCGCCACCCCTGAAGGTAGGACTTGGAGACATGCCAAAAATGAGCAGCCATATCACCCGTCGTCCACGTCCAACTCTGACGCTAGCCAAGGTAAGACCTATACGTCAATAATTTTTGACATTTTTAGCTTGTTAGCTTCTATTTATATCATTACTTTTTTTTCATGATCGAAAAATATGCGCACAACCCCATTACACCGCCTGAGCTGGGGCAAACTGGTTCTGCCTCAGACACCGTGGCTGAGCGCATTACAGACATTTTCGAAACTCTTGGGCGGCGCGAGCAGGACGTAGCCCGAGAAATCCTGCGACAGTACCCACTTTCCGCGCTTTCCACCGTGGCAGCGTTAGCCGAACGTTCCAGTGTCAGCACCGCGACTGTGCTGCGTCTGGTGCAGCGCCTCAATCTCAATGGATACGGAGAGTTCCAAGAGGCCGTGAAATCTGACGTCGCGCGCTTGCTAGAAACCCCTCTGGAACGCCTCTCGGCCCAAACGGCTCACCCGGCGCCGGAAGAGGGGTCTCTGCTCAGCGACTTGCTCGTCAGAACTGCCCATCAGCTGCAAAATTGCCATGATCCTGTGATGGATGCCGATTTCCGAACCGCGATCGCACTTCTTGCTGATCCGAAAAATCGCATCTATTGCGCTGGTGGGTACCGTTCACGACACATCGCGGCGCTGCTCACTGAATATCTGGGTTTATTGCGTCCGAATGTTCAACTGGTAGAGGGCCCCTCCGAAGGATGGCAACGCTATCTATTGGAAATGAACAGCCGTACGGTAGTGTGCGTGACGGACATTCGCCGGTATCAGCCATCATTGTTAAAATTTAGCAGCCTTGCGAGTGCGCAGGGGGCCCATGTTATTGCCATCTCTGATGCATGGGCGGACAGACGTGATTTCGGAGCGGAAGTCCTATTTCGCATGCCGTCTGCGTCAGCCTCTCCCATAGACAGCCATTGCGGACAACTTTTACTGGCTGAGGCGCTGGTGGGTGGGCTTGCAAGTAAGATTGGCCCTCCGCTTCACGAACGCCTGGCATTGGGCGAGACACTGAGCTGCACCAGCTCAACTACATCTGAATCCGACAACCCTTAGGAGGTCCGACGTGACACGCCTTGATACCGACTTGATAATGATCTGCGCCAGTGATGTTGCAGGACAGCTGCGTGGTAAAGCGGTCCCACGTCGAGCGTGGGACTCACGTCAGAAGAACGGCATTGGCTGGACCCCCACCAATATCCTGCAAACGTCCTTCGGTCCCATCGCCCCTTCCCCCTGGGGAGCCTTGGGGGATTTAACGATCCGACCAGACCCAGAAGCCTTGATCGACCTCGAAATGGAGGAGGCGGGCATTGATGAAAGTTTCGCCTTAGGCGACATTTTCACATTAGATGGTGAACGTTGGGACTGTTGTCTACGCGGCCAGCTTAAAACTGCATTGGAACAGCTCGAAGAGAGGCACGGGCTACGCGTCAACGCTGCGTTCGAACATGAGTTTCACTATTCGGGCCTGCCGAAACAAGAAGGGCTGGGCTACACCCTGCGAACTTTCCGAAGGCTCGGCACATTTCCTAACTCTGTCATGGCGGTTCTGGACGCCGCAGGCCTAGACATCGACACTTTCATGCCGGAATACGGGCCCGGCCAATGCGAAGTAACCGTCGGGCCAAAACCCGCATTACGAGCAGCTGATGAAGCTGCGATCCTGCGCGACTTGGTGCGCGCTTGTGCGAAAGGGCAGGGAGAGCGCGCGAGCTTTGCACCCATTTTGCATCCCGATGGTGTCGGCAACGGGGTACATATCCACTTCAGTCTTGAAACCTTAGATGGGAAGCCCGTTTGCCACGACCCCACGCAACCTAATGAAGTCGCCCGTGCATCAGGCTCCTTTGTGGCTGGCATCCTGGAGCGACTACCAGAATTCCTAGCTATAGCAGCACCCTCTGTTCCTTCATATTTTCGGCTCCAGCCCCATCGTTGGAGTGCGGCCTTCAATAACTTTGGCAACAAAGACCGTGAATCCGCAGTACGTATTTGTCCAGTATTTGGTGCCAAAGACCCTGAGGCCATGGGTCGTAAGTTTCATTTCGAATTTCGCGCAGCAGATGCTGCAGCCAGCCCGCATCTTTTACTCGCAGCACTGGTCAATGCCGGTCTGGATGGCTTGGAACGCGAACTGGAAACACCTACGCCCACCGAAACCGACCTTGCCAAACTAAGCTCTGACGACCTAAAAGAGATTGGTTGCACACGCTTGGCAACAAATCTTGATGATGCACTTAAGTCGCTCACGTCTAGCGAATGGGCAGCTAAGGCATTTGGCAAAACACTCATTGATGTGATCGACCGACACAAGCGTACGGAAATTTCTTTAATGGAGGATTTGTCCGATGAAGAAATCTGCGCGCGCTATTATGAAGCATACTGAAGGTCAGATTGGCATGCCCGCTCCTTAAAAGCCATCTGAAATGACATTCCCGCACGAAAATGAACACAAACGTTCAATGCCACAGCCGGGCTAGTGATCAACGGAGTTTCCAGACACTCTCCGGACAAAGCCGCCGTTTCCAAGGGAATGTCATCGTGGTAACGTAGCTCATCCCGGATCACGCTGTGGAGATATCGCCATCTATCGTCCTGGGCATTCATATTGCGTCCTGTCGTCAATCGCGTTCAGGGGTGACCATGACACAACTTGGAGCGGAATCCCGGCAAGTCAAAATCGCTTAACATAACACCCGTTCCGCGTCTTTGAACCCCTCAAGGTTGATCTGGCAGAGGCTCAGAGGTCTCGGTGAGGCCGTGTAAAAAGGTGCAGGGGCGCGGTCTCCACAAAACGTTTTACGAGCTCCTCATCTGGACCCGTTGGCTTGAAGGCATTCTTGTCAGCGCGCCAGGCAACGTAAAGCGCGCCACCGCTACCTGCGATAACAAAGATAACGATCAGCGTTTCCGGTGTCATCATGTAGCTCCTTCTGGGTGCTGGTCGTTGGCGTCTAACGGTGAGGTTATCCACATAGCTGCGGAATGGCACCTCGGTATTCGTTTTGTCCATAAGGTAGCTTAAACGAGCACTTGGGGCGGCACAAAACTGCGACAGGTCCATGGCGGGTACGTCAATGACATAGATAAACCTCACTGAATAATGGTGCCTCAGTATCCAGCAAGGAGGGTCTCCAAGTCTGCCTGAGTCAGGTCTTCCTGGAAGAACAGGTCGACAGGGATATCACGCGTAGCCTTGCTGACAATGCGTTCCACTGCGGATCTGGAAAGGCCCCTGTTTCCTAAACGAACCATGATATCGATGTCAGAATGGCTGGCGAAACCGCCATTAGCTAAAGAGCCGAAGAGCTTCGGCTCCAAGCCGATGGCCTCAAGGTCTGCCTTGATCGCAGACCAAGCCGAAAGCGCCGCCTTATGGCGGTCAGCGGTCCTACGCGTCACATCCATGTCGAACCTTTGCGAGGGTATCGCGTCACTTGCGGCC
>Ga0209345_10004334_pt1 | contig 13793 bp, 11 predicted proteins | sample Cruoilmetagenom7_FD_187294 | JGI IMG/M metagenome (GOLD analysis project Ga0209345, IMG submission 187294) | Oil polluted marine microbial communities from Coal Oil Point, Santa Barbara, California, USA - Sample 7 (SPAdes) (version 2) | ecosystem: Environmental > Aquatic > Marine > Oil seeps ...
AGTGACAACGGCGCAGCGTGGCGCTAACCGCTCTTTCAAAAGTGAGTATTTGTGAAGGACTCATTTTTTTTCGCCATTTTGTTTGGTTCTGTTTTTGTATCGGTTGTTGCAGCAGTGGTGTTTTACCGGCTTCCCCAGACTTTTTGAAGTTCACAAGGGAGTCGTTGTACTCCTCATTTAAGAATTCACAGACACCGTTCATCACCGTTTCAGGGTTTTCTAATAAATCTTCATAGCGAATTTCATGATAGTTGTCTGGACCGATCTCGCGCCCTGTTGTCTGGCCAATTTCTACGTATATCTCCCAGTATTTGGCAGCAAAAAAGGTATTGTAGGTACGGAAATCGTGTTTGCGTTGGAACATAGACAGCGCACAGTCACGACCATCACGTATTAAATGAATAAATTGAGCGCCTGGAAATTGTTCGAGCAAACGCTTCATATGCAAAACGTAATAAGGTGTTTTATCACCCCAGCGCCGTGCCTTTTCACCAGCGGCATTCAGGCTAAAAAGCGCAGAGATCAACTGTGCCATGGATGTAGGCTGCTGTTGGTGTATCAGGCCGCTAAGTTGTTCGATATTAAAGGTAATACCGTGTAAATCGGTGTCAAGGAAATCGGCACTCTGTTGGTACATGCGCTCCAGTACCCGACGAATATTCGTCAGGTCCCTAAGGTCACCGTACTCCTTTTCATTGCGAAGTAGGGGTATAAAAAAATGCGATTCACCCGTAGGCAGGGATATGTCAGGATGGGATCTCAGCATATATTGCAGTAGCGTGGTCCCCGACCGAGGGGCACCAACTACAAAAATTGGGGTTGTAGGTTTAGGCATGGGCTTGGTTTGTTCCTGTTGCAGATGTCCAGTCGGAGTTATGGAACTCGCGGAGTCGCTTGATTAGCGATAGCTTATTTATAAAAATACCGTACCGGTACCCCCTACTGCCTTGGCTTTTTTGCAAGCTGAATAAGGGGCTAGCGAAACGTAAGGCAATATTGATCATTTTAGCTTGCTAACACTGGAGCGGTAAGCTTGTATCATGCCGATAAAATAGGCGATGTTCATTCGTTTGCGAAAAGCGCTGTTTTTTCCATCAGATAAAACCTTTCGAATATAGTGAGTAATTGCCCGTAGTAACTGGGGGAAAACAAACAATGGAATACCCATGAACCTACGCTTATGAGGCTCTTTATCCTGTTGTGCTTTTAAAATACCCGCATTTTTATGAAGGGTTAAAAAAAAGTCTTTTTCGAGCTGGTAGGGCAAGATTTTGTGTAGCACCAACATATCTGGGTGATAGCGAAAAATCCCACCTGAATCGGCCAGGCGATGAAAGAAATCCGTTTCCTCGCCTTTGAATAGCTCATCACTTTTACTGCCTTCTCCCCGACGGCCCAGTTTTGTGTCAAATAGGCCTATTTTAGCAAACACGCGACGATGTACTGCCATATTGCCGCCAAAGGGGAATTCCTTATAGCCGTCCATTTGGTGGGCCTGCATACCAAAATCCTGATGCCCTAAAAACCCGTACATATCAGCGCTTATCCATGCTGGTAACGACTGAGGGCTTTCTATATGAATCCGTCCTCCCACTGCATCACAATCATACTGTAGGAAAGTGTCGTGAAGGGTTTTTAGCCAAGTATCACTGACACGTATATCGTCATCAATAAAGGCTACCCATGTTCCCTTTGCCAGTGCAATACCGTGATTGCGCGCATAAGACAGGCCTTGCTGGGTTTCCAGGGTGTAGCTGATATTCAGTGTTGACTCATGAACATATTTTTCAACCGTTTCCCGCGTATCATCTGTGGAGTTGTTATCGACTAGAATAATCTCCCAGAGAATGTCAGCATTATCATGTTGGTTTAGCAAATGCTGAAAACAGGCAGCGAGATTCTGTGCGCGGTTGTAGGTACAAATGATAAGGCTTATATCCATAATCACATCCCTAGTTTTTGTAAAACTTGCTTTGAATAGTACTTTAAGGGAAATAATCGAGTGGCGTCATTCATACCAAATGTCATTTTTTGTTTGAGCTTCCATACGGGGTCGTTGCCATAAACCTCTATCCGATGCAAGAGATAAGGGTCACGCTCACTATTGTTAAAGCCAGAAAGGGTCGAACAGGCTAGTTTAAACCCCGAGTTTTTTACGATCTCAGGCGTTTGCTTGGCAAATAACCCGTAGGGGTAGGCAAAGTGGTAACAAGGACGCCCTAGTTGATCTTCGATTCGATGTTTTGACTGGATGATTTCATCAGCAGCTGCAGAGTCATCAAGCTCCGAGAGCTTGGCATGGTTAACGGTATGTGCGCCAAAGGTAATCTGGTAACGGCTCATTTCCTCAATTTGTGCCCAGTTGAGCATTGCTCGCTTAGGAAAGTCTCGCCCCTGCATCCACACATTACTGGCACCCATGACTCCCGTTGCTAGGAAAATACTGGCGGGTAGCGCATATTTTTGCAAAAGGGGAAAAGCCTGTGTGTAATTATCCTCGAACCCGTCATCAAGAGTAATGGCAACAGCGTTTTGGGGTATAGCTGTACCGGAAAGCAAGTGATACTCAATTTCATCAAGAGATACCACGTGGTGATGTGAATTTTTAAGATAGCTCAAATGTTGTTCAAATTGTTCGGGCGGACAGGCGTATTTTGATTCAGCAACGGTGCATGGCTGCTGAACCATGTGGTACATCAAAATCGTGAAGCGTTGCATTGTCTTCTTCCCTAAGATCCCATCAGGCGTACTAATCCCCGAAAAAGTGGTGGGGGTAAAAGACTGGGCAGGATATATTTGAGGTCAGCTTTTTTCCAGTAACCTTTACGTATTAATGTACGAAAAAGCTTCTGGGCCGACACGAGGTCGCGCTTCCAGAAAGCATCATAGGCCTGTTGTGAGATAAACCCGTGAGTCGCATTACGAATTTCAGCGGGGCTCAGGTGGCTAAGGAGCTTAGGTTGAGCCTGAATGAAATCGGTTTTTACCTTTAGGCTATCAAGAACCTGCCGCCATTTTATTGATGATATTTGCCCTTCATTGTGCCAGCGATAAAATGCCAGAACTTCGGGTGTTCGTACAATATTTTGGCTAATGGCCGAGAGACGAAGCCAAAAGTCATAGTCCATAGAGCTAAAGCAGCGTGTTGAAAACCCTCCTGCTTGTTCAATAAGGCTACGCTTGGTCAGTGCAGCATGAATAGGCCAAGGGCAGCCCTTGAGAAAAGTTGAAAATATATCACCATCTTTGTAGTCAGGGGGGATATAGGGCGGACCGTTTTCACCACTTTCAACAATATTTTGCCAGCCGCAATAGCTTAAATCGGCGCCACTCTTAAGTAGTGAATGAAAAAGCTTGTCTAGACAGTCGGGCGTCCAATAGTCATCGGCATCAAGAAAGGCAATCAGCTCACCCTTAGCTTGTGCTAAGGCCCTGTTGCGAGCAGGGTAGGGGCCAGCATTTGCTTGTTGCACTACATGAAGCTCTGGGTGCTTGTCTGAGAGTTGTAGCAAAAGTTGATAGCTCTTATCGTTAGATCCATCATCAACGACAATAAGTTCAATTTTGGGATAGCTTTGCTCGAGCACACAAGCAACAGCTTGTTGTAGATAGGCTTCGGCGTTAAAACAGGGCATAACGACAGTAATCAGCGGCATTTTTGCGTGGTCGTCTGTGCTTGAATCTAGGGTAGCTCGCTTGGTCTCATTCATAAAGAGGGTGGCATCTTATCAAGGACTTTTATCCAACTAGAAAGGTTAGTGACTTGACAGCATTGTGCAGGATTGAAGGTAATATTGTTAGACGGAAATGAGTGTAGGCTTGTGATGAGTTCATCGAGAATGGGTTCATCCACAAAAAACCAACGTGTCGCATCATCACGGTCTTAGGTGCCGCCAACCGGCGGGTACCTAAGGACGGAGTGCTGTTGGACGTATGCACTACGTGCCATTTCCCCCGCTAAGACCATTGCTATAGTGCAGCTGTAGCCCTATTAGTGGGGATGTCTATGACTTAAGAGATGCTTACACCTCATCTTTTATAACCTCCAGCCATGCATGTCCCCATTTTTGATCAGGTTCTATGTGGTTTCCTTCAGCCCACTCATTCCATGCTTTTAGAAAAACAATGCGCTCGTCTTGGGGGCGGCTTTCTACTTTAGCAATAGCTTCGCGTAAGTGGCGGCGGAATATCTCAGGCGTGGCATTCTGAAAAACCAAGCCGCGCGTATTTGTACGTGGAGTGTTATCCCAGTTAGGCAACGTTAAAGGGTAGTCGTCCCATTCGACAGGTTGATTTCGTAGTAATATGGGTAAAACTTCCTCATAGTCCCAGATGGTTAATTTATCCCCTTTACCTTTTAGCGCTAACTTTAGTTTGGTTAATAAATGTCGTGCTGGTACCCGGCCATTGATAGGAGGAAGAGCTTGCATAGTCGAAGCATCTAGGCCGCGTTCTCTAGGGTCCCAACTCTGATTGCGGTGTGAAACACCAATTAAATAAATTCCAGGTAAACCATTTTCAACTGCACAATTTCGCCAGTATTCCATCACATTTTTTACATCAGGTATATCATCTGGTTTGTAAATAATAAAAATAGGTTTTCCATTAATTGTCAGATAACGTGGGTCTTTAAATGCCTTGAGCAACCAGTTGAAATGTTCTTTATGGTCATCAAAGCCAGGGTAGACTTGCTCAGCTAGCATGGTGTCTGTACCTTGCCACGCAGTATTCCAGCTATGATTGGCCCAGCAAAGGCAAAAAGGAAAATCAGGTTTACCGCTGCTAATTATTTCGTCGACAGGCCTTTCCAGCATACGCCGACCATTACCCATCCAGTAATGATAGTAACAAAAGCCTTCTATTCCATATGATTTTGCCAGTTCAGCTTGGGCTTGGCGTGCTTCGGGAAGTCGCAAGTCATAGAAGCCTAAGTCTGCCGGAACATGTGGTTGATAATGTCCCGCAAACAATGGCTTGGCTTTGGCTACATTAGTCCACTCTGTAAATCCCTTGCCCCACCACGTATCATTTTCTGCCGTTGGGTAGAACTGGGGTAGATGGAAAGCAATAATGCGTGCATTTTTCTTCATGGTAATGTTCTTTCGTTGGTGTTAGTAGTGCAAACGCCCCAAAGAGCACTTTTCTTTGGGATGCATACTACTTGTTGAATTGCTGTGGCTTTACCTTCTGTTAAGAGGTGCCATGAAAAGGCTTTATGACTGTGTTCAATACCTGCATCCCATTCTAAATCTACAGTCTGATTGCTACAGTTGATAATTAATATCTCTGTGTTTTTGTTTCCGCAAAGTTTTATAACACGCAAGTTAGGATTAGATGGTAACGGGGTCGATAACAGTTTATTGAATTGTGAAATTTCAGGGTGCGTCCCTAACACTGATGGTGGGAAGCCAATGTTAGCCTCTTCAACTAAAATTGCAGCAGATAATAACCAATGGCGGTAAATAATGTCTGGCGATAGTGCGCATAAGTGAATGATGGTTTCTAACCAAAAACCTAAAGCATGGCTATTTCCTTTAGATTCCTTCCAACGTTCAAGTAACCCGCTGTTAAGAGTGAAGTTAAAGGATTGAGAAAAGCTAGGAAGTTCAACATTAGGGAAGCGGCGTTTATAACGAACAATATCCATCAGGTTTACACTGATATATTGGTCAGAAAAACTGCATTGTGAGAGGCTTCGTTCTATAAATCCATTCGGCATTACAAAACGTGGGAAATAAGCTTTAAATGTTGGGAACCAAGGTATCAAATACTTCCATGTCAAGCGTTTTAAGGCACGTATTGGCAGTGGAAGTTGGCTAGCAACAGCTGTGGGTAGAAGAGTGAGGTTGATTGCGTAAGAAAGCGCTTTATACGGCAGTTCAGCTGGCCTGGAATTGAGCATTACTTTCGTGACTTTATGAGCAGACTGGATTAAGTCGCGGTATTGATCGTCACCACTAACTTCCTGATAACGATCAATAGCTAATGTTGTATCTAAGTGGGTATTGAGTATCAGCATATTGCTTTTTGATTTACCAAAAGCTGAACTCGTAACACGTCGAAATGGATAATTTTTTATGGTTTCCATATTGTCTTCAAGAGAGTCATGCAGAAACCAGGTGCCGCAATTAAGAGAATCAGTGCGCGAGGCAAGAAAGGCAGCAGCTTTCTTCATGGAATGAAGTACGACAGAGTCATTGTTATTTTCATAAGCGGCCGCCAATAGGTGTAAGGCGCCAGCACATAAGCGATAGTGCGACTCCATGTCATCAGTCCATTCTCCATGGTACCAACCCCCATCAGCGTGTTGGCGATCAATAACAGAGATTACAACCTGGCGAGATAAAAGCTCGTAGATTTCTTTACCAGTTGATATTTTTAACCCTTGAAGTGTGACATATAGTGCATAGGCATCGAGTTCAGAACAGATTTTCCAGTAATTTGGCCAAACAGCGTGGTTTTCATATATATGTCCATTCACGAGGTGGTCGTAAAGGTCAGCAGGCGCCTTATAAAGCGTATGAGAGCTCCACATAAAATAAGGTTGTAGTTCTAGCGCAGACCAACTACTAAATTCATTAATTAATGAGCTGCAAGCCATAAATCTCCAGCAGATAAGGTCTAAAAAGCCATCAACTGGAGCTTGTAGTGTAATTTCGAGCGAATTGGTTCCAACATTCAATGAAACAAGTTCAGTGCTCATTTCCTTGAGAATATGCTTGTGGTCGTCAAATTGGCGAATGAGCGGTAAGCGAGGTAACCAGAACAAACTCAGAGAGACATCATTCGGTCGAATTAGCCAGCCTCCAGCAAGAGTACTTTCAATCGTATAACCACCATGTAGAGTAAATTTTACCTTTTGATTTGATGTCAGAGGTAATCGTAAGAAGGCGCAAATACCATTGTTATCAGAAAATCTGTCTAATAATAGTTGTTGAGACTTGTGAAGATGTGGGTTTTTACGTTGGATACCAAGACAATCAATAGTAGGCTCTGTTTTGTTATCTTCAATAAAGAGCAAGTCTTCAAGGTTGAATTTTAAAAATTGTTGGTCAACGGTATTCATTAAATTCCAGTATTTAAATTGTATTTATGGTTTTAAGTTGATTTCTTTAAACGCCATAAAATGTGGTCTGTAAAAAAGAACTTTATAGCTTTCTTGATGCGTAACAAAAAAGGCATTTTTTTGATATCAAGGTGGTCCAGGCCATCAATAGTTGAGCGTATTTTTTTGTCGATAGCCTGGAATGAATAATTATCAGTTATAAATAGTTTGCCATTTTCAGAAATTCTATTGTGAAAGTCGGGGTTGCATAAGAGCTTGCTGATTTGGCAAGAAAATCCTTCCGGTGTATTCCCTATAAGCACATTTACTTCAGGAGTTAAACCAAAACCCTCTATTCCTACCTCAGTGGTAACAACAGGTAAACCATATGACATGGCCTCACCAATTTTACCTTTCATGCCGCCGCCAAATTGGAGAGGTGCAATTGAAATATAGCAAGAGGAGAGGTAGGGGGCTATATCTGGTACATAGCCAAGAACATCGATGTTGCTATTGGCTAGGTTTTTGATCTCATCAGGTGGATTGTTACCTATTATAGTTAGCTTTATATCTGGATATTCTTTTATAATTAATGGGAGGATGTCGGCGTAGAAGTACAACATGGCGTTAACGTTAGGTTCGTGATCAAAAGCACCAACAAAAAGAAGGTTGTTTGATTTTTTTCGAGTTGCGATGCTTTTTTCAATAGTTGGATGCAAATTTGGAATGATGCAGGTTTTTAAAATAGGGTTTTCAGATAGTAAGATATTTTCATCGTCTGGAGTCACTGTGATAATAAGGTCTGCTTTACTATAAATAGCTAATTCAATACCTTTCATTTCCAAGGCTAATTGAAGGTCATTTCTGGAACCGGTTAGCGCGGCTTTTGATTGCAATCTATTGAAGTGTATGTCCACCGAATCAATTATTACGTGTGCTTGCGGTTGCCCGTATCTTACGTCTTCGATGTAAGGCGTGGCTGAAAAATAAAACTCGAAAAATACAATATCAAATGGTTCGCTTTTCAGGATTGACGGGAGTTTTTTTTTGCTAACAGAAATATTTAATTCTTCCAGTTTCAACTGATAGCGTTTGACTTCTTCAGTGCCATATTTCTTTTCTTGAGCCGATCTTGAGAATGGATAAAAAGTTATCTTGTGGGCCGAAGCGAGGCTTTTAAGAATATGGTAAAAGCGAAATTCACCAGATGCGCGATCTGGCATGGGTATCTTATTTGCAATAACGAGAATATTCATAGTCGAGTCTGTCAGGTGTTGTCGTATATTACCGATTTAGACAATATTTTAGCTTAAATCAGTCTTGGAGGTTGTTGGGTGTCATGTTTCAGTCGACTTTTGTATGTTGTTTAGAAGAAATCTTTCTGTTCTGCTCAGTTTGTTTCTTTTTTTTCTGCTTCCAATTTTATTATTAAAAGTATCTTCTTCAATATTTTCGATCTCTAAATAATCGGCTAACTCTTTAAGGTCAACCCCGTTGTTAATTAAGTCTTCGTAACGGATTAGCATGCCATCGACTTCATGGTGTCTTGAGATAAAGCTTTCTGTCAGTATTTTCCAGTGCATTGTGAATGTCATGAAGCTTGAAATGTCGTACTTTGGCCATGACAAAAACCACTTTCTATTTTTGCAAGAAAGGTAGGCGTCTGGTAGGTTTCTATATATAAAAATAAATTTTGAGTTTGGGAAGAGCCATTTTAAATAATGCGCATGATTTATTGTTAGTCGAACTTCTTTAATTCCCCATCGGTTGACGTTATATTTTTGCAAGGGTGCTTCAAACCAGGATTTAAAAAAGGCGGTATGGGCGCTTTTTAAATATGCTAGGTCTGGTGTCAAATTGGCCACCCAGGTTTTTGACAGTTCTGTAGTTTTCGTCTCTTCTGAGAAATGATTGCTTGGCGGCCAGTCGCAGTCAATTGCCGCTAAAGATGATGCCATACGTTGTATTGATATTGCCCTGTCCAGTGGTTCGCCCCAGATCACTGCTTCACCGCTCGACATTATCAGTCTCTGTAGCAATGTTGAGCCGCACCCCCACCCTGCGGAGAAAATAAATATAGGGGAGGTTTCTTCTCTTTCCTGGCTTGGCTGGTCAATCCTTTTTTCGAAAAAGCTTTGACTGTGCTGAGATGCTTGGATTGTATATTCAGGGGGAAGGTATTTTTTTTGGATAAATGTGTTTCTGTAAATGGCATTAGTCAAGGCGGTTGATAGTTTCATGTGGGTGATATCTAGATGATAAATAATATATTGGGTAGCATTACTTTGTTAGTTTTTGTATTCGAAACTCGCCTTCAACATCTATAAGTCGCAGTGGCGGTTTTTTTGATTCGCTTTTATCTATATCAACTGCAAAGAAGATGAGGTTTTCTCCGTGGAATAAGGTGTTTCTATTCTGGTCGAAGACGTTCATTCTTACACCGTAAGCACCAGGTTTTAACGGGTAGTTTTGATGTGTGAATAAAATTTCGTATTCGCCAGGCGAAAAATTATCAATTGTTTCATGCGTATCTGTTGAGTTAGCGGTTAAATAGATGAAGTCAGTGGTGTGTGTTCCGATTACAACTTCTGGTTTGATTATTTCACTGAATACTCTGATTTTGATCCGGATATTTAACGGGTCGTTGATATTTATTTGTTCTATATTTAGACCTTCTGGGCTCATTATCTGTATGTCGATCAACTCTACTTTATTGTTGTGTTCTTGCTCAGCGCTAATCAACTTTGATTTTATTTGTTTGTTGTTTTCATTATAAAATGCGGTGCAGGCCTCATCAGGGTCGCTATCTATGATGATTTTCCCTTGCTTTAACAAGATGACCCTGGAGCACATTCGGCTTACTTGCCTAATGTTGTGGCTGACTAGCAAGACTGTTTTTCCCTCCTTGTTGATCAACGTTTCCATACGGTCAAAGCACTTTCTTTGGAACGCCAAATCACCAACTGCAAGTACTTCATCGACAATTAAGATATCAGCATCCAAGCTAGTGGCTATAGAAAACCCTAGTTTTATCGCCATGCCTGAGCTGTAGCGTTTGACAGGTGTGTCAATAAATTGCTCAAGCTCAGAGAAATCGATTATTTCATCCAGTTTGCGTTGAATGGTCTTCTTTGGGATGCCAAGGATGGCGCCATTGAGGAATATATTTTCACGGCCGGTCAGGTCTGGGCTAACACCAGCGCCTACCTCAATGAGCGGGGCAATACTACCATTAACGGTTATTTCGCCCCTGGTCGGTTTTGTGATGTTAGCAATATGTTTTAGTAACGTGCTCTTCCCAGCACCGTTATGCCCAATAATGCCAACTACCTCGCCCCGTTCAATGGTGAAGTTAACGTCATCGAGAGCCTTAAATTTTTCTCTATGCCATGTTTCTTTGCCGCGTAATTTTGCCATTGAATGACGCAGAGTATCTTTGGCGCTCGTGAGTGTGCCAAGGCTGTACTCTTTCGTCAGGTGTTTGACTTCTATAATCGGGGGCATTGCGTTGGTCTCAGGTTTGTTTGTTTCAAATAATATCGGCAAACCAGTTTTCTGCCTTTTTAAAATACAGATAGCTTATGGGTAAAAAGACTATAGTTGCTATAAAACCGGGTAAAAGTGAGTTGAAGTCAGGTGCTATGCCTTGTAGTAGACACTTTTGAAAACTGTCAATAATACCTGCAAGTGGGTTGATATTGTAAATTGTATAAAGAGCGTTAGACCATTCACCTGCAGCCTGTTCATCGATTAGTTTTGCTTTTACCAGGCTTAGTGGATAGATAACGGGTGAGGCGTACATGGCGAGAGACAGCAGTACAGGCAATGCCTGAGCAACATCGCGGTAATACACATTAAGAGCTGAGCCGAACAGGCTGATGGTTAAGGCCACCAGCATTGTGTAAAAAATAAGAGCTGGTACCCAAAGGGCGTGAATAGACGGTAGTATTTGATAGTAGGCCATGAGAGCCGCGAGAATAAAGAAACCTATAGCTAATTCTACCAGTTTAGTGACCATCGCTGTTAGAGGGAAGACTTCTCTAGGGAAATAAATTTTTTTAATCAACGCTGTATTTGCGGTAATACTGTTGACACCTTCCGATGCGGATTCTTGGAAAAATATCCAGGGCATTAATGCGGCAAAGGTAAGGATGGGGTAGGGAATATCGCCGGTTTCAATGCCAACAAAGCTTTTAACTAAAGTAAATATAAGCATTAGCATGACGGGCTTGATGACGGCCCATAATAGCCCAAGGTAGGCTTGCTTATAGCGTACAACAATATTTTTCCAAGCCAACGCTGTGATTAGCTCACGGTAGGCAAATAAATTTGGTGTGGTGATACTCATAATGCTTGGGTGCTCGGTATGCTTATCATGGTTGTCTTAGTTTATTGAGTTTAACTTGTCTTCGTTTAAAAGCTTTGTGCGGTTTGATGGTCATGGCTTTGTCGATGTAATACTGAGCGTTGTCATATTGCTTGAGATCGATAAACGCATCAATAAGGCTCTTATACGCTTTTAGGTACTTTGGGTTTTTCTTGAGAGCGAGTTGGTATTGGCTAATGGCTTCGGCTTTTTTACCTATTTCAAAATAAAGTTCACCGAGGCCTGTGTGCAGGTACGGTAGCATGCCAAAATTCGGATTTTTAGCATGTGAAATCCAATAGGTATAACCCTCGGTAAACTTACTGAGGCATTCAATACGTTGTCGCCCGGAGTATGTCCTGCATATAGGCATTTTTGTTAGTCCGCTGCATAAATGATTGTTCCACGTCATGTCGCCTTTGAAGTTTGGGCCGTTAAAAGGTGGGCGTTGACTTGCATTGGCGGCACAGAACGGAGGTAGCCCCGATCTATTTGATTTCCAGTCGCCTCCTCGCACAGCTTCTCGCCAGGCGATTCTGTCAGCATGCAGATTGTGTGATGCTATGGTAAAACAAAATAACAGGATAATAACAATGTGGCTTTTCATTAGCTTGGGCCTGTTGCTTGATTTATAGGCGTGTGAGAGTAAAGATCAAAATAATCCCAAACAGCCTTAATTTGTATGTCATTCATGTCTTTTTTAGTATTCTCTCTCCATAGCGCTTTCGCCTGAGTTCCCTTGATTTGTGTAAATTCATGCTTGTAAATGCCGGTGTTTTGACAGAGAGTATTGTTCAATATAGACATTGATTTGAGCCATACGTCATCCGCGGTTGGAGCTAGTTCTGTAAATAGGTTTTTGTTTGTAGTATCTTTATATAATGAGTTAGGTGGGTAAAGTACACCTGATACGCCGGTAGGGAATGTTAGCAGCGAACCGGGTTCTGGTTTCTTGGGTGAGAAGCGCCAGCTTTTATAAGGGCGAAGTGTTCCGTCGCTGTTTATTTTTATGTGGTGAGACCTGTGGCAATGAATTACATTGGGTTCGGCCTTATGTGCTTCATATAAACCGCCTAACCATTTCTTTGGGTATAAAACATCATCATCGGCGGTGACAATTATTGCTGTTGGGTATTCTTCTAATGTATAGATTATCTTTCTATATGAGCGAATGTCCTCACAATACCTGATTTCTAAGCCTCTTTTAGTCAATTTGGTCAATTTCTTTGGTAGGTCGATTTTTTTGTCACTCAGCCAAAGAATTATATGGTCAGGTTTAATGGATTGCTGTAACAGCGATTCTATGCAGAGGTGGAGTTTATTGTATCGCTCGGGTATAGCTGTGAGGCTGACGATCAAAGGTGTAGTTCTTCTATGCTGGAGCACACCACATCGCCAATCTAGCAGTGCTAGTAAGCGGTAATAACCCTCTACTAGAATATAGTATTTCAGCGTGCCAATAAGTCCTAGTAGCGGTATTTTTTTTGACAACCAAGCTTTCATGCTAAGGCAGTTCTTTAATAACTTTCTTTGCAAGTTTGGGGTAAATAAAGCGGTGGAATCTGTTTTCGCCAACAAAATGTACAAAGGTGGCATCTTTAGCCTGGTCTGCATTAAATTGAGTGAAGACAAAATATTCCTCTATAGGCAGTGCTTCAGCACCTTTAGAGCACAGCAGTAAGCCGTGGGTTGTTTGCTCTGACCCCCATTTAAAAATTTTGTCGCCAAATTTTTTGTATAACAACGAGAATAGTTCGTTTAATTCTTCCAGTTCAATTGCTGTGCTGTCATAGCCTATGAACCCAGAACAAAAGCCTTGCTCAATGCTGTAGTTCTTATTGAGTGTGGCGTTGATGCTGTCAAGGTTTTTCATTATCAGGGTTTGGATATGATCTTTCTGCGGTTCGACCGGCTTTGTAGCGCTCGCCTCGCTGTTGGGTTTAGGGCTATTTTCAAGCTTCATTTTGCCTTTAGGGGCCAGGTGATACCAGGGTTGGCCGCCATTTACTATCCAGTCGATGATGGCGTCTGGGCGCTTTAAAAAGATAGTGTCGGTATCGATAATAATCACACGCTTTGACCGGCTGGAATAACTGGTATCAAAGAGCTTTATATAGCTGGTATAGCTATTGCGGACTTTGGATAAAAAGGGGTTGTTGAGCTTTTCAAACTCGCTGTCAGCATCAGTCCTGGTAATGATTCTGCAGTGGGGAAGATGAAAGGCTATTAATGTCTTATCTGCGGCGCTCAGGCTGCCATCATCGTGTACCACGACCGATAAATCTGCGTGATAGCGTAAAAGCGATTTGAGGGCTACGAGATAGGCGTAAACATAGCGGTGGGGCACTGCTGAATGCACTTCTGTATCGGCATTGGGGTTAG
>Ga0209345_10004335_pt1 | contig 13792 bp, 12 predicted proteins | sample Cruoilmetagenom7_FD_187294 | JGI IMG/M metagenome (GOLD analysis project Ga0209345, IMG submission 187294) | Oil polluted marine microbial communities from Coal Oil Point, Santa Barbara, California, USA - Sample 7 (SPAdes) (version 2) | ecosystem: Environmental > Aquatic > Marine > Oil seeps ...
CTTTGCCATGAATAAGGCCGGCATAAGTGAACCTAATACGGCTACGACCTTGTTTTTCTTGGTCATATTATCAAGGACATCTTCGAGATAGATAAATTCCACATGGGGGGAGAGTTTCTCCATGAGCGGTTCTAACTGCCCGATTTTAATGAAACGGTGTGCCGTGATGACCTTGGTGACTTGGGCGGCTTTACAGGCTGCAAGAATGTTACGCGGTCCAGCCGTGAAATTCAACATGGCCGGTATGCGTCCTGCGGCCTGAAGCGCAAAAAATGAGAGAATACTGCCTGCCCCGGTCGGCAATAAAATACCGACTTTCTCTTTAGGACTAGTATCAGCTTTTAGGGCACTGCCTAACGCAAAGGATGCCCGAATAATATCTGTATAGGTAAAAACCCGATCATCAGCGTCAACAATGATTTCTTTTTTACCGCCGAATTCTCGTCGGGCTCTAATAAGAGCACCAAATACCGATATATGTGATTTGCTTTCCTTAAACTTACCCATCAGAATCCCTTTTATCTTTTCTTCGTATATTTTTATCAGGTTACGCTTATGAGCGCATAGACGCAAGGGTCTGGCGGTATTCCCATCGACCAATCTCGATTAAGGCTTTCTCGATAGAGAATTTTACATCATGGATATGGGCGCTGCGGGCTTCAACGCCGCCCTTTTCACCTTTGAGCCCTTCGCCAACAGAACATAATTTAGCGAGCTTATGGGCGCCGACTGCGCGGGCAGACCCTTTTAGGGAGTGCATTATCACGCCCCAACTTTCATCGTCAGTATCAGCCATCATACCGCGTGACCACATTTCGACCTGGTTTTTAAACAGGCCAAAAACCTCTTTGGTTAGCTCCGCATCATCACCGAGATATTGCCGGATATGTTCGAAATCTATTTCGGTATCGCTCATTACTCCCCCTTACATAGATTAACCTCAGATGAACACCCCTTTCAGGCTACTTTCAACAGCTAATGGTTAAAAGGATGATAACTGCAATAAAGGAGTCGATTATGACCACGCAAAATCTAACGCATAAATTCACAAGACCCTTTGTGATTAGCTTGCTGGCAGCTGTTGCCGTACCTGCACTGATGGCCGCGCCAAACGCCTCTGCGGGTGAAAAGGCAAAGCCCTATAAAAATGGTAATACCTATCAGGCTGACCGGGCACGCGAAAAACGTAAAGCACAGAGTCAGCGTCGCCCCCAGGCTCAACGCCAAGTTCAACGCCAGACTCAACGTCAGATCCAACACCAGACGCAACGTAAGGCCAAACCAAAAGCAAGTGTTCAGCGCGAGCGTGATTGGCGCGAAGATCGCAGGCTAGGTCGTGGAGACTGGTCAAATGACCGTGAGCGCCAACGCCGCTTTGAACGTGCCCAGCGCGATCAGCGAGAGCGTGCCGCCGCAACAAGCAGGCGGAGCGAAGGCACGCAACGCCGTGATACTCGGACAGACAGGCGTGTCGATCGGCGCCCTGTTGAGCGAACAAACAGACGTGTTGAACATCGCCCTGTTGAGCGAACAAATAGACGTGTCGTTCGTCATTCTGATCGTACTAACAGGCGTGTAGATAGACGGGTTGATAGGCGCAGAGATCAGTATCGCCGCGACCAGCGAAATAACGCTAGACGATATTACAGACGGGATAATCGGCGAACATATCGCAGAGACTACCGCCGTGACCGTAATTATCGACCATACAGGCGTGTTAACCACCGTGGTTACCGGACAAATTATCGGTCTTCCTTCGGTATCAACTTTATCTTCGGATCATCCGGGTATAGTCGATATCGTTGGGCGCCAAACCGGTATAGCTTCTACCGTCCAAACTATGGGTCTTATAGCTATTATCAGTCGCGCACTAGATGTGAGCGTATCCTAATCGATGGTTACCACCAAGGACATGCCGAAATCGTCAGCGTTTTGCAGTGTAGCAACCCCTATGAGGGCAGCTATATCGTCCAAGGGACAGAGCAAGTCGTGGAGTGCTACGGTGATAACCCGTATTACTCGGGCTATAATACCCCGACATATTACGGCGACGGCACTTATCGTCCGTAATTAATCCAAACTAAACAGTGGGCAACCAAAGCCGCCGTCCCTAACCGGGCGGCGGTTTTTTTTATGGATACGTTAAAGTTTCCCAGCTAGCGTTATGAAAATTCATTTCGGGGGATTCTCATGTCAAACAATAATCAATCACCAATTCAAGCTTTTTTCAGCCATGCAACGGGCAGCGACACCCGCTGGTGGACATGGTTGGCCGTGTTCTGGTTTGCTATAATGATGTGGTTTTATGGGCAGTTCATATTTGGCATTCCATTGGCCATCATTGGCATGGTCGTAGACCCATCTTCCATGGAAGCGATGATGGAATCGCAAGCAAATGGAGAAACGGCAGCAGGTGCAGGATATTTATTGGGCATGGGCACCATCTTCTTAGGCTCACTCATAGCATTTTTTGTTTACGTTCTTAGAAATAAATCTTCCGAGGAAGCTGGCAAAACAAATATTCAAATTGCCAGCATATTTGGCATTATCTCATTTGCCGCTCTCATATATTTCATCAAAACCGGAAGTAGTCCGGAAGATGCAAAATTGATCAACTCTTGGTTATCCAAGAGCTCTCTAGTTTATATGTTTATGCTCTTGATGTTCCCCCCCATGGCCATTGGTCTGTGGCTCGGGGTCAAATATGTACAGAAACGCACCATTCTTTCCCTGCACACGGCTCATTACAAATTCCGTTGGGGACGTATGGTCTTTGCGATGTTGCTGGTATGGGCAGTTGCAGCGATATTTAGTTATGGTGCACATGTCACAGGCGTGAGCGAAGCAAAATACGTGTTTGATCCGTCGCGCTTTTGGAAATACCTGCCGATTACCCTGCTCTTCATTCCCCTACAATCCGCGACCGAGGAAATCGCTCTGCGCGGGTATCTCAATCAAGGGCTCGGTAAATACATCCGTAATCCGTGGATAGTCTTTGTTATCACCAGTGCCGCCTTTGCGTCCCTACATCTGGGTAATCCCGAGGTCGCCGAAACCGTCAAAGAGCATTCTATTTGGGTTGCCATGTCGGGCTATTTCTTCTTTGGTATGTTTGCGTGTGTAATCACTTATATAGACGGTGGGCTAGAAGCCGCTATCGGCATGCACGCGGCCAATAATATGTTCGCTGCCGCCGTCGTTGGCTATGATAGTTCAGCCTTGCCGACACCAACCATATTCAAAGTAGGCCTGAACACACAACTGGACAGCATTATGGTGGTGGTTAGCTTGGCCTTGGTTTGTTTGATTTTATACGCAACGCGCAAACCACTTATTCTACCCGAGACTACGGAAAGTACTTTCGCTTGACAAAACCCGTAAATCCAAAGCCAGCTAATATATCGCCTCGTGCTGAATATCTAATTGAGCGGCACGGCAGTATCTGGCTGGTATGGATATTATTATTGTTCATGAGTTGGACCCGCAGTAGCGCCAGTTTATTGCGCAGTGAGCTCGCGAGCAATGACGACTATATGCGCATGGTCGAAGTCCGCGATTGGCTTGGTGGCCAAAACTGGTTTGATATGCACCAATACCGGCTTAATCCGGTGGATCCGTTATATTCCCACTGGTCGCGCATTTCAGACATTCTTATCGGCGGCCCTATAAAGCTTTTGACCCCTATTTTCGGCGCGTCCACAGCTGAACTCATCACAGTTATTGCTTATCCGAGCATTTTACTGTTGGTATATTTATATCTGGCGTCGGCTCTGACAGGCTTGCTCATCAAAAACCGAGCCACAGCCGTTATCACAGCATTTATGTTGGCGCTTACATTTGGCGCACTTTCGCAATTCGGTATGGGCCGCATCGACCATCACGGCTTGCAAATCGTTATGGCGTTAGCGACTTGTTGGTTCATCGTGACATCTACAGACAAGCCTAAGCATTTGATATACGCAGGTATTTTATGCGGACTGGCGCTGTATATTGGTATTGAAAGCGCCCCTTATGTGGCTGCCGCCTGTATAGCTGTCGTGCTGATATGGGTATTTGACGAGCCAGCCGCTGCGCAGAAATTGCGTTATTTCGGACTTGCTTTAGCGGCTACGACCGTCATCAGCTTACTATTAAGCGCACCGCCAGCCCGATGGTTTACGCCGTCCTGTGATGCGCTATCCGTGGTATACACCCAACTTACACTTTTGATTGCCGTGATACTATGGGGGCTGAGTTTCACCAGTAATAAGTTTAATACTCCGCTCACAAGGTTTCTATGTGCAGGCGTATTGGGCGCAGTCGCTCTGATTGCCACGCTCGTTCTCTACCCCCATTGCATCACTGGTCCCTATGCCGACCTCGACCCTCGTTTAGTCGAAATATGGTTGTCCAATGTCGGGGAAGCCGGGAGCTTCATGAAAACCATGATGGATGATGTCGTTACTGGCAGTGCGGCAATCATAGTCACACTATTGGCCGTAGCGGGGTATTTATTTGCCGCCAAAAAAGACGGCAAGGCCCTCGCACTGACCGAGCGCACCCTAATCCTGTTCATTTTAATGACGCTGCTCGCTGGACTTGTTCAAACACGTCTGATGTTTTTTGCAGCCGCCTTGTCCATACCGCTGGCAGCGTATTTGCTTCTGCGCGCACTAGCCTGGGCGGGGAAATTCACCCCCAAAGCTAGCGCATTTGCTGTGCGGGCGTGTTTGCTTATTGCTTTATCGCCTGTTGCTGTGCCGGGATTCCTCCACCTGATTGTGGGCGGCGATAAAACTACAGATCAAAGCCCTGGCAATAATGCCGCCACTAATTCTGTGTCGTGCATCACCCAGCCCGTTTTGAACACATTAAACGCCCTGCCCCCTGGCACCGCCCTAACGCAAATCGATCTAGGCGCACCAATACTCAACTTCACAAAACTAAGCGTCACCTCCGCCCCCTATCACCGTAATGCGAGCGGCATATTGGCGGCGCTTGATATGTTCATTGAGGATGAGCAGACGGCAAAGCAAGCCATCATCAATATGAAGGCAGATTATGTCATTGCCTGCACCGATAGCGGCGAAACCAATATGATGTTGAAATACGGCCCAGACGGCATGCTAGCGCGACTAAAATCCGGTAACCCGCCTGCATGGCTTGAGAAAGTTGATATCGATTCGAACGGAGTTTTGCTGGTTTATCGGGTAAAATTGGCCAATCTTAACATAATTTCACGTTAATCGCGAATTATTGGCAATACATTCTCTTGCGTTTTTCGCAGATATAGTGTAAATACGACATGTATCGTAATTCAAACTTCTAGTTCATGCGGGGACCCAATGGACACTTTAAAATGGCTACTAAATGCAAGCTTACTCATAGCATTCATGTTCTTGGGCCTAAAAGCCGAAGACAAAAAAGACAATCCAGATGGCGACAAATCACAAAATTCCGTGATTATGCGTATCCTTGGTTAGTCAGACTGACTAATTTTGAGCGGCGCTGCGGCCTTCATTAGTCAAACGACAAACCAGCCATTCCGGCTTGAGCGGATTGGCAAACCATCTTTCGGCATACCCTTTTTCCACACATGACAGAATAGTCCTGCTGTTTATTTCCTGACCACGGCCATCAAATAACGGTAATTTACCGCCCGGCTGCTTCAACCCCATACGCAAATATGATTGCTCTTGCGCACTTAAGCGCGTCATTACTTTGGCCATAAGGCCCCCCTTTTCCAATTCACATCACTAAAGCCCGGTTAAATACCTTGTTTAACCTTTTCCCTTAGTGATGTTCAGTATAGGGTAAACAAACAAATATTTTCCTAACGGGGCGAAAATTGCTATAAATGCAAAGAGTGGCAGATAAAAAATGAAAATAACCAGTATTGAAACAGATATTAGCGACGGTCTCTCGGGTGATAAAAGCACAGATACACTGGACCTTACGGAACCAGTTGCCCCTAAATCATCCGCGAAGCCAATAAAACCCCCTGCACTGCCCGAAGCTTTAGTCAGCGCACCTCAGCCCGCCTCAATAGCCGCAGATAACGCCCCTAGTTTTGGCTGGGTCAAGAAATTTTCAATAATCTCAATTCTATTTTGGCTGTTACTGGTCGCAGGGCTTTTGTTCGCCGTCTTGAAAATAGATGCAAATTGGCAGTCCTATTCCGCTTTACAGTGGACAACCATAGTCGGTCTTGTCTTGGGGCCAGCTCTACTGATTTTTGTTGCAGGCTATGCGCTCAAGCAGCTTGCGGGACTATCAAGCCAAGCACATACCCTTGCCCAAACGGCAAATGCGCTCAGCACACCTGATAAAACCGTTATCGGCAAAAGCAAAACTATGGCCGAAGCCGTTACTGCGCAAGTAGACGACGTTAACGAGAAGCTCAACGCAGCCGTAGGCCGTCTATCCTCTATGGAAGATGTGATCAAAAGCCAGACCCAGGCCTTGGACACGGCTAACGAAGGCTCTCGCGCGACTGTCGACAAGATCAATAAATCAGTCGAGAGCCAAAATGCCACCCTCACCACTATGACTGCGTCCCTAGACGATAGTATGGAATCTTTATCCAATAACCTAACCATGCATACGGATAATCTAGCCAAATCCGTGCAAATCGCCGAGCAAAAAATCAAAGAAGCCCGCATCAGCGTTGAAGGTGCGACTGCCAAAATCAATTCTGCTTCTGATATCGTTCGCTCCAATACCGTACAGGCCTCGGCCACTCTGAGTGCCAGCCATGAGGATATTAAATCCCTCGGCGACATCATCCGCCAGCGCTCCGAAGAACTAGACGAAGTTTACAAAAAACATGCGGGCGAGTTGACCGCTATGATCGAACATTTGCGCGACGAACAAACCGTCCTTGGTGCCAGTATGGAAGAACGCCTAGTCAAAATGCGCGATTTGTCCTTGTCCGCACAGGCGAGCGCGGAAAGCTTATCAAAGGCATCGGGTTCCGGCAAAGAAACCATCGAAGCGCTGGCTGCTGCGGCATCTTTGGCGGACGGCGCGGTTAAAACCCGCTTTGATGAAATGCGCGACATGGTGCAATACTCCACCGTACATGCCCAGAGTATTAGCGATATGGCAGCCGCACGGGTGCAGGATAGTTTGGAGCTAACCCGCAAAGAAATCATCCGTATTGAGCAAGAAATGGCGGATTTGCAAACTCGTATCGGCGATAAGAAACGCAATTCCCTAGAGCTCATTCCGGATGAGCGCCCTGCAGAAAACATCAAGGATGCCCCCGTAATTTCGCCACCGCAAAAATCCTCTAAGAAAAAAACTAAACGCACACGGCTCATGCTCAAACCTGTTGAAGATGTTATAGCAGAAATCCCTGACCCGCACATGGAGCCAAACCCTGTTGAGCCAGAGCATGTTAAACCAGAAACATTTACGCCTAACCCAGTTCTAAAAACCAAGTCATCAGAGATGGAGACTAAAGAAACGGCACCATTAGAATTGGGCGACAACCTTATTGAGCCGGATATGATCCGGCAGTCGCTGGAACCTCTTGTTATGGAATCCCTAGATTTGGATGCGCCGCCTTCTCCAGAACCGGCAGCTACAATACCAGTCGCAACCCCAAACTCGAGTCAGGCCCCGGCCCCGACAGATGAAGCCATACGCAGAGCCGCGCCTTTAGAGGAAACAAAACGCTCTAAACCCAAAGCAAAGCCCAAGACTAGCTTATTCGGAGGTTTATTTGGCGGACGCGGGGAAGAAAAAACTTCAGCGCTGGATATAGTTGGCGGTACTACACCCGAACCCCTAAACCCCAGCCCACCCCCTACGGACGACGAAATCCTGCTCGCTGACCTGAACCAGCTAGGCCTGTCTGCCAATGCAGTCGTCGATGAGGGCTGTATCATCGAAGCCACCAATGCCCGCGTCGCCACAGGTCATGAAGCCATGAGCCGGGTGGTCGCAACACGCCTCAAGAACCCTGTGGAACATCTGGTCAAGTCCTTAGCCGTAGACGACGCGCTCAGCGACAAAGCCATAATATTTGCCACGCGCTTTGACCGGACTATCGAACTCTTGGCAGGTAACCGAGAAGCCATCCGCACCCGCCTTGAAAGCGAAAAAGGTCGTGCATATCTGCTCTGTGATGCAGCACTCAATTATGGGCGGGTGTGAAGGTACGCACGGTTCTAAAGTTCTGTAGAGTGGATTAGCGTAGACAAACCATTACTATGTTTACGGATTAACTAACCCACTAAGCCACGCGGAAATATCTGACATAGCCTTATCGGTTGCGCTGTCTTGGGCGTCTACAATCGCTGAGACGGTTTTGGCTCCTGCCCTAACATTCGTGCTCACCGTATGGGTTCCAATTAATTGTCGGGAATTTGTGTCGGTTAGCGTTAGATTGATATGAACAACGGCATTGGGTGCTAGCTCTTCACCATTATCAAATACAGCTTCAAAGCGGCGTACATCCATATTGAGACGGTATGGGACTCGCCTGCCGCCTTTGGGGATAACGCCTGTTATCTGACCGTCTCTGGCCAATGCGTCGATTAAAGCACTGCGGATTTGATTGGGCACCGGTTCTGCCCATGTGGCGCCTGCCGCAGCCGTTAAGCGGCGCCCGTCTGGTGATAAGACAATATCGGTACCGCTGAGCGCGCGCGGGGCTTGCGGAAACTCGATATTGATAACTTTGGTGTTCGCTACAGGCGTTTCATTTGCACTTTGCGGTACACTAAGACGGTAAACGGTTGGTGCCGCTTTGGCTTCAGGCAGCACGGATACACAGGCTGTGAGAGGCAATGTGGTCAAGAGAAGTAAAGCACATGCCAATATTTTGGATTTATCAATCATTGCGGCAACTCCGTTAGTTCTTTTTTCTCCCCGACGATAAACTCGACCGGGCTGCGCTCTAGGTCTTCGGAAACACGGTTAAGCGTATCGATGAGAGTTTTTAGGTCCGCCATGGCCAAGGATAAATCCTGCAATCCTGTGTTAGAAAATTGTTCGATTGTGCGGCGAGCTTCTTCGGATAGCTCCTGGCCGTTCTTGGCCAGTTGCGTATATTCATCAAGCGCAGTCTCGACGGCCTTGAGGGATTTCTCAGCCTGTACCAGCACATTGTTGACACCGTCACCCTCTAACAGTTTCGAGACATCTTTGGCCGTGGTATCAATGGCAAGAGACGCGGTGGAAAAATCAAGCGCAGCTTGCTCGATGACTTTCATAAACTCTTCAACCCGTTCACTGGACATATCAACATCGGCAACTTTGCCTGTGATTTCATTGATATTGGCCAAAATTCCGTGCAAATCATCTGCTGCTTCTGGGCTCAATACGTTTACGGCACGGGAAAGCGCCAGATTAACATTATCGATAACAGACTCACTCCCCCCAAGTAAATTATCAAATGTAGAGCCGCGCCCCTCAATATGCGGGATTTCTTTGCCGAGAGCTTCAAAATCGAACCGCTGGCCAGACTCGCCTGCATATACCTGAATATAACTCAACCCGGTTAACCCGAGAGGTTCATTTTGGGCGTAGCTATCAATGTGAACAGGAGTGTCGGCTTGTATCTGAATATAAACCAGCACCTTACCTGCATCGTCTTTATCAAGTATAGTTTTAGTCACTTCACCCATTTTTAAACCGTTAAAACGCACTTCACTCCCCACAGCAATGCCGCGTGGCGGTGTGACGTATTCGACGATATAATGGTCATAGACCTCATCAAACTGCTTGCCACTTATATATGCAATAAATGCGACTAGCCCGAATAAGGAAACAAGAACAAAGGCTCCAATAACGGCAAAATTTGCTTTGCTTTCCATACTATCCCTTCCCCGCTCTTACTGGCCCCGCCAATTGTTTTTCCTTTATTCCGGCGGCGCGCGAACGCGGCCCACCAAAATATTCAGCCACCCATGGATGATCGTATTTCACCACCTTATCCAGCGGCTCGGCAATAGCAATATGTTTATCAACCAAAACCGCCACACGGTCACAAGTCTTGAATAATGTATCCAGATCATGGGTAACCAAAAACACAGTAAGTTCAAGCGCGTCCCTTAGCTCCAGGATCAAATCATCAAAGGCATCAGCCCCGATCGGGTCAAGGCCAGCCGTCGGCTCATCCAAAAACAGCATTTGCGGATCAAGCGCCAAGGCTCTCGCCAGCCCGGCTCGCTTTTGCATACCGCCTGATAAATCAGACGGAAACAAAGTCGCTGCTTTTGGCGGTAAGCCCACCATATTAAGTTTCATATCCGCCAATTCACGCATCAACGGCACGGGCAGATCCGTATGCTTTCGCAATGGCACCATAACGTTTTCGCGTACATTTAAGGACGAAAACAAAGCCCCGCCTTGGAACAAAACACCGACCCTTGTCTCAAAAGCTCGCAAATCTTCTTTACTCAAGTTTTGACGATTACGTCCAAAAATTTTCACAACACCCGCTTCGGGTTTTTTCAACCCTAGCAGAGTATTGAGCAGTACCGATTTACCACTACCCGATCCGCCAACTACGCCGAGGATCTCTCCGGCCTTAAGTTCAAGGTTCAGGTTCTCATGAATGACGTTCGGCCCGAATTGTGAACGTATGCCTATGGCTTGAACCGGTACGGATAAATCTAGCTTATTATAATCTACGACCGCCATTTATACACCCATCTGTAAAAACAACATGGCAAACATAGCGTCCAGAAAAATAATGGCAAAAATTGCCTGCACAACGCTGGTCGTTGTCCGCGTTCCAAGGGATTCCACGGAGCCGCCAACGGCCAGACCTTGTCGACATCCAATGATGGCAATCACAAGCCCAAACACAGGTGCCTTAACCATGCCGACCCAAAAATGTTTAATCGAGATGACCTCGGTAATCCGCGCTGTAAATAAAATAGGTGAAATGCCTTGAGACCAAGCTACGACCATACCGCCAAGCAATCCTGCGACCATAGCAAAAAACGTCAATAAAGGAGCGGAAACCAAACAGGCGAAAGCACGCGGTGCCACTAAAGCTTCGCCAGTATTTACACCAATCACATTCATAGCGTCTATTTCTTGACGCATTTTCATAGAGCCAATTTCGGCGGTAAATGCACTATTGGATCGACCCGCCATAAGAATAGCCGTAATGATTACGGCAAATTCACGCAATACGCCAATGCCAACTAGGTCTACAACAAATACCTTTGCGCCAAATGCTTCCAGCAAATCTGCCCCCATAAAAGCGATCACACAGCCAATGAAAAAACTCAACATGGCGACAATCGGCAAAGCATCCAGCCCGACCCGCTCTATATGGGACACCACAGATTTCCATCTTACCCTGTGCGGCTGCAAAATCATTTTAAGGATAATGGTCACGAATTGGCCAAAAAATGCAATGGTTTTATAAGTCTCGGCTATACCGCGCAGGAAGCCTTCGCCCAGACGCGTCAATGGGTCATACCACGGTTTTGGCGGCAACATGGCAACACCAGCCTGAGCTTCGGCGGCGGCGGTAATTAAAGTCTTTTGCCCGGGCGTTGCATTGCGTACCCGCCACATCCTACACAACCCGTCGTGACACCCAATCGTGCGTGCCAAAATAAATGCACCTGCAGTATCGATTCTCTCCAACTCTTTGAAGCAAAAAATGACGCCACCAAATTCGTCGTCGTCAACACCGTAGTCCTCGCCAGTGCTTTTGACCTTGCCATAGCCAAGCGCTGCCAAATCAGCCTTTAGGGCCTTATCGATAGATTTTATCGTGTGCAGATTCCACCGACCATAGGCATGAACTATTAATTGCCCCTCGTCGATTTCCAGCCGATAAGCCTCATGGCTATTTTGTACGGTTGCGTTCATAACACTAACGTGCAAATCCTAGACCAAAGGTCAAGGAAAAGGGCACAATATGTATCAATTAAAAGTGACCACACAAACATGGCCCATTGCTGGCAGTTTCCGGATCGCCCACGGTAGTGTTAGAGAAGTCTATGTTGTTGTTGTAGGAATTGGCGACGGTAAAGTCACCGGACGCGGTGAATGTCGCCCTTATGCGCGGTATAAAGAGACGCCAGAAACAGTTACAGCGCAAATTATGGCAATCGCCGACACTATTAGAGCAGGTATTGATACGCAGTCTCTACAAGAGCTACTCCCAGCTGGTGCAGCTCGTAATGCGGTAGATTGTGCCTTATGGGACTTGAAGGCCAAACAATCAGGTCAAGCTGTCTGGCAAATACTAAGCCTGCCAGAACCCCGTGCGCGTACCACGGCCTTCACTTTGTCCATCGATAGTCCCGAGCGTATGGCAAAAGCCGCTATTGCTGCAAGGCAATACCCCATATTAAAGCTAAAAATAGGTAGTATGGACGGCCTGCCTGCATGTTTGGCTGTGCTAAAAGCTAGGCCAGATGCGCAATTAATTATTGATGCCAATGAGGCGCTATCAGCGGATGAACTAGTCGAATTCAGAGCCGCCCTAAGCCATGCACCCGTGTTGATGATCGAGCAGCCGTTAAAATCTGATATTTATGACCAGATAGAGAATTCACCGGACGCTTTACCCATACTTTGCGCAGACGAAAGCTTACACACGCGGGATGATTTGCAAAAACTTTGGGACGCAGGCTACCGCGCAGTCAATGTGAAACTGGACAAGTGCGGAGGATTAACTGAAGGCGTTGCTCTCATGCGCCAGGCAAAGTCAATGGGCTTTTTAATCATGTCCGGCTGTATGGTCGGTACGTCTCTGGCCATGGCGCCCATGATGATGTTGGAGAGTTTTGCGGATTTTATTGATTTGGACGGACCATTATTGCTGGCCAAGGATATTGGGAGCGGATTGGTTTTCGAAGAAGCAATCATCAACCCGCCTAGCACGAAACTCTGGGGCTAGAGCATTCCCGTTAATAAATTCGCTAAGACCGTTCCGCATTTGCGCGGGCGGCGATTTGCGACCGGATACGGTCGCCATAAGCATCGGTGACGTTTTTCAACTCATCAATAGATTTCGAAAGTGCATTATATTTGCGTTTCACAATGAAGTTTGATGATGTTTGCAAAGATTTGCCAAACCCTGCTTCGGCTTCGCGGGCCGATAATAGAGCGGCTTCTAATTGGGAAAGTTCCGTGTCCAGTTCGGCCATATCTTCGGACATAACCAGATAAACTTCTGCAGCTTTGGTGGTTTGCTCAACCTGCTTATTCGCATTGCTCAAATCAGCAGATAGCTGGCGTGTGCTGACTGCTATAGCAGAAATGGCCGTGTTTTCGCTATCCTTATCCATACCGTTGAGCAGTACATTTGTCGCAGTTTTGGTCATTTCTGCTGGCCCACTCTCGCACCAACCCTTGGCGTGAAACATGCTGGTTAGGGAATATGCAGCCCGCTCAACCACATTTTGCTTAGGCTGTTCAGTAATTGCCTGCGGTTGCTGAATAGAAACTTGCGATAAATCAACGGTCGTACAGGCTGATAACCCACCAATACAGATGGTCATTGTACTGACTACACAAAGTTTCGTTAGCTTCATTTCTTATCCCAAATCCGGTCGCAAGCGGTGTGCCAAATCCAATGTAAACTTGCTGGTGATACTCTTACTGCATTAACCTGAAAGCTAAATGAACATCCCCTACAGATGGTTAATATTGCGACAAATAATGCATTACAAGTGCAGATATCATATGTGTCTGTTATTTAAGATGCGACATCTTTAACAATGCCTAGTAATTTACCAAGCGTATCGCCGAAATAGGTATGATCAATGCCAACTATTAAAACAATAAACACGAAAATCGGCGCTAAATATCGCACAAGGAAGAACATCAA
>Ga0209345_10004337_pt1 | contig 13783 bp, 6 predicted proteins | sample Cruoilmetagenom7_FD_187294 | JGI IMG/M metagenome (GOLD analysis project Ga0209345, IMG submission 187294) | Oil polluted marine microbial communities from Coal Oil Point, Santa Barbara, California, USA - Sample 7 (SPAdes) (version 2) | ecosystem: Environmental > Aquatic > Marine > Oil seeps ...
GTTCAACCTGCCAGTAACCATATGCGCATCTGTTGTGTGACAGGTTGAACAGCTAAAATTCAAACCATCTGCATCCATATGAACATCTACAAAAACATCCGGTGCATCCATGCTTGGATCAAGGTCACCATGTTTAACTGCTTTACCTCCGCCGCCTTTAAAGTGGCAGGAACCACAAGTCGCCCTACTGGTGGGCCCAACATTCTGTGCAATTTTTGCTAGGTTTGATGTTTTGCCTCCAAGCAACACTTTTTTGTCATAAGTGCCCAAGCCATCATGACAAACGAGGCAATCCACATTGGGCTCACTTGCGAAATCAAAGCTGTCATCTTTCCAACCATACCCAACATGACATGAAGAACAAGTACCGATATTTGATTGGGTTGAAATACAGAAATTATTCACGACATTTCGTTTTCCAAGCATTTGGCCTGTTTCTTCGTTTTTGAATTCCCATGTCCAATGTTTGGTTTTATGAACTTGTTTTGCGGCCTCGGTATGACATTTAAGGCAAGCTTCAGTGACTGCTGGCCCACTGTCAAACGGGCCTTTAAGTTCATCAAATTTTGTATGATCTGCAGTCGTGCTTTTCGCAACAACTGAGTGGGCCAAAACAAAGCCCAGAAGAATAGTCAAAACCATTTTTAAAAATGGTTTTTTGCGTAAGTTTAAAAAATACACCATCGCCCTCCCCCCTTCACTTCAAGGAACGCGACATTTTAAGAAAACCCAAATGTCTGTTGCCATGAAGCCTATTTAGGAATAACTACTTTAACATAAACTAATGCAAATGAGTAAAGAATATTAATCAAACGAGATATTTGACAAAAACTCTAGCTGGCTGGAATGTTACGTCTCCTTTGCAAGTAATCCAGAATCATCTAAGATTACAAAAAATGCAGGTACTAGGAACAATGATGTTATCGTTGCTGTAAATAGTCCAAAGGCTAAACTAGCGACCAATGGAATCAATAATTGGGCCTGAGTACTGGTTTCCATCAACAAAGGCGTCATTCCAGCAACAGTGGTAAGAGAAGTTATCATAATTGGTCTAAATCGATCACGCGCCGCCTCTTGTGTTGCAATGCGTACATCTACGCCCTCTTTCAGCCGCTCCTTAATAAAGGTCACCAACAAAATATTATCGTTAACCACAACCCCAGCCAAAGTGGCAAAGCCAACGAGACTGGGCATAGTAAGATCAATGCCCATAGCCAAATGTCCCCACACAACACCAATTAACCCCATAGGAATTGCTAAAAGAATGGCCACTGGTTGAATATAATTGCGGAACTGAAAAGCCAAAATCAAGAAAATGCCAACAAATCCCCCCAGTAAGTTTACAAGCAAAGAATTGCCCGTATCGGAGGTATCTTTATCTTCGCCCTGCGAAACGAGACGAATACTGGGATATTTTTCTTTAAGTTCTGGCACAGCTATTTTTTTCACCATACCCATAATCTCACGAGCATTCGCTAGGTTAGAGTCAAGAGCGCCTTGAACAGTTACTGTTCGTTGCCCATTGATACGGTGGATACGAGAAAAACCGCGTGTTTCAACAATATTCGTTACCGCGCTCAATGGAATTAAACGCCCATCTGTTGATCGAATTTTTAGAAAACGTAGATCTTCAATACTGTTACGATCATTACTACCTAGGCGAATGGTCACATCATAGGCCTCTGCATTATACAGAACTTCCATAGAAGTCCCACCCTGAATAACGCCACGAAGTTCATTAGCAATGGTTGTTGCCGTTATCCCAAAAACTCCAGCAGACTCTTTCAATTGAATGAGCAATTCCGGTTTACCTGGTCGCAAATCGTCTGATAAATCTGTAACCCCATTGAAGCTTCCAAGAAAAGCTTGGAGATCTAAAGAAGCTTTCTTCAAGACATCCAGTTTGTCACCTTGGAGACGCAGGTCAATGGCCTTGCCCGCAACGCCGCGTTCCTTATCCGTGAATTTTAAGGATATAACATCGGGAACAGAACCCGACAATTCACGCCATCTCCCAAGCATTTCATCAACAGTTCCTTCGCGTTCTTCTGCACGAAGCAAATCAGCACTAATGGTGGCTAAATGCGGACCGCTCTCAAAAGCATCAACGTTGGTGTTATAGAGAACTGAAATATTTTGTATCATCCGTTTATTGTCACTTTGGCGAGCTGAAAACTCCTCATCTAATTGCTTCAAAGAAACTAATATTTCTTCGACAACCTCTTCAGTGCGCGCAAGAGGCGTTCCTTGAGGTAATAAAATACGAGATTGAATGACATCGCTTTCTAAATTTGGAAAGGCCTGAAATTTAAGAAGACCAGCTGGTATAGTCGCGTAAGAGATCATGACCAGACTAATCATCGTGCCAAGTGATAAATAGGGATGATGCGTTACTCTTATAATCATCGGCGCGAAAAAGTTATCGCGCAAGCGTGCAAATTGAATGTCAAACCAGCTCTGAAACCTTGAACGCTTTGTTGTTTTCACCCCCTCCATGGAATGGTGCAAATGGGATGGAAGAATCAAAAACGCTTCGATTAAGCTAACAATGAGAGTGATCATCAATACCGCAGGCAAGACTTTAAGCACAGCCCCCATTTTTCCTGACAAAAATGCTAGGGGGCCAACGATCATAGCAGTGGTAAAAAACGAAGACAACACACCGGGTAAAACTTGGCGAGTACCATCAATAGCCGCATCAAGAGCAGATTTACCACGCCGGCTATGGGCCGCAATATTTTCAGAAATAACGATGGCGTCATCCATCAATAGACCGATGGCAACAAGCAAGCCTACCATGGTCATCATATTTAGTGAATACCCTAACAAATTCATCGCAAAGATCGCCCCTAAAAAAGAAATGGGGAGGCCCATGGTGACCCAAAAACTAAACCGAAAGGAAAAGAAAAGCCACATTGTCAAAAAAACCAATACGAGGCCTTGCCCCCCATTAGTAGCTAGAATACGCAAGCGGTCCCGGATATTGCTGGTAACGTCAGAACTGATTTCTAGCTTGATACCGCGTGGTGCAAGTTGACGTTCTCGAACAAGGTTTTCTTTAATAGCATCCATAACCCGTAGGCTGTCTTGATCATTGGTCTTAGATACATCCAAAAGAGCCGCACGTTTACCTTTGAATAGTATCTGTTCTTCTGGGCGATCAAAAACAGTACCAATCCGAGCAATATCACCCAGACGAATACGTCCGCCGGTTTTCCCAGAGACAACAATAAGGTTTTTGAATTCAGACGGTGCATTACGTTGTTCGTTGAAGCGGACAATCAAATCACCCGTTTGGGTTTGCATCGTCCCTGCAGGTAGGTCAAGATTTTGGCGTTCGATGGCTGCCTGAACATCCGAAATATTTAGGCCATAGCGCTGTAAAGTTTCCGCTGATAACTGGATGTCAACATCTTGGTCAGAAAAGCCCTTGATAATCACTTGAGCGATACGAGGGTCACGTTTCAGTCGTTCTTTAACCTTAATCGCATAAGCCTTGAGCCCTTCAGGCGACATGTCACCAGTAAGGGCGATACTCGCGACATTGGCGGTACGTTCAAGTTTGATGACAGTTGGTTTTTCGACTTTCGTCGGGAACGAAGTAATAGCCTCAACCTGAGCTTTTACGTCATTGAAAAACTCTACCATGTCGCCATTTTCTCGCATTTGTGCTATTGCAATTGCAATATTTTCACGAGAATCACAACGGACTTCAACAAGGCCAATGACACTATCGAGTGCATCTTCAATACGTTGGCAAACTGTATTTTCTACTTCTCCTGGGGTCGCCCCAGGATAGTTGGCGCGAATTTCTACTTCGGTTGGCGCAATCACCGGAAAGGTGTCTCTCTGCAAATTGGGCAGAGCCATAAGTCCTAGAACGCCAACAGCAATCATCAACATGTTTGATGCCGTGGGATGTTTTCCAAAAAAGCTGATCACTTCTGAGACTCCCTTCCTGTTGTCTCAGTAACGAGAATTCGTTTGGTTTTTTCATCCTCCTGTGGGGCTAAAAGCATCCCACTAATGGCTGACACCAAATCTGACGTCACGATACGCTCTCCAGGCTTGATCCCTTTTTTAATGACAGCGTAGCCCCCTTGGGAAAAGGCGATCGATACTTTACGTATATCCAATCGATTGTCTTGATCCACAATATAAACTTTTCCATTGCGTAAGGTTGAGAGTGGGACAACAACTTGCTTCTTTATGGGCTCGGAAGTCAGTTCCACTTCAACAAACGTATTGCGATACAACGGAGGACGCTTCCCGGGCTTCGCCTGACTTAAGGGGTTGTCGATAGCAACCACCACACCAAGGCTTTGGGTTTGAGGATCAATTACTCCCGAAACTCGATCAACCCGTGCAGACCATGCAACTGTATGTGTCGTTGTTTTCAGTCGTACCTTCGCATTTAAGGCAAGAGCCCCGATTTCCAGGGAAGATTTTTTTGCTATACTGCCAGCGATTAATGGACGCAAAACACCTATTGGAAACTGTGCTTCAACTTCAGCAATACCCAAACCATCAGCAGCGAACATGAGTTGCCCTTTATTGGCATATTGTGCTTCACCTATATTTACATTTGTGATGCGAACATCAAAGGGAGCCTTAATATGTGTACGTTTCAAGTCAAGTTCAGCACTGGCTTTTTGTGCAATTAAAACCTGACGTTCAACGCTACTCAGCGCAAGAATATTTTTCAAGTTTTGTACCTGAGATTCACCATTAAACATTTGCCGCTCAGCTGACTCAACTGTCGATTTAGTTATGACTCCCTTAGCGGCCAAACCCTTTTTACGATTGTAATCGTCAATGAGCACTTTCAAATCTTTGCTAGCAATAGCCAAGCTTGCATGAGTGGTTTTATCTTTAACATCTGCAGTATTTAGCTGGGCTTGGATCTGTGCTAAGGCTAATCGGTAATTTATATCTTCTATACGAAGGACTTCCGTCCCTGCTTTTACGGAGTGACCATTCTTTAATGCTTCGGAAACCCAAACGACCTGTCCAGCGACTTCAGCAACAGCCTCCCATGTGCGCGATGGTTTCACAGTTCCGTAACCAGTAGTCCGAGAGACTACAGCCAACTCTGGCACCGTCATGGCACGGACTTTCGTCGTACGTTCGACAACCTGTATTTGTTTTGGTTTGTTTTTAATCATAGGCGATACAACAATCGCCGCTACTCCGATAAGGATTGGAGGAATGACCCATAACCTTCGTTTCCAAGATATCTTCAATGAATCTTCGGTCATGGTTTTGCTCCTGTTTGAAACCTTATGTTTCTTTTTCAACTATACTGAAGGCCTTACCTTTAAGCGTTGTCAAATCATGTGCAGCCCTATTTAGAACTTATTTTGCAACAATTGGTGTAAGTCCATGTTTGGCTGCTGATGCGTTAAGGCGTCCATCAGATTTAACTTTTGCTAGAAACTCATTCACTTTGGCAAGCCATTGCGGTTCATTTTTAGGGACCGCATATGCATAAGGTGTTGGTGCTAAAACCTCTTTGGGTTCCATCAATCGTGCCCATTTAGTTAAGGAAACCATGCGGCGCCCATAGGGGAAGTCTGTCATAAAGACATCTGCCCGACCACTTTCAACTTCTTGTTCCCGCGCTTTAAAGCTATCGACGACAGATAATTCTGCTTTTTTCAAATAATCGCGCATTACAGGTTCCATATAGGTCCCTTTTTGTACAACGATGATATTGCCTTCTTGGTCCATGTCATCCCATTTCGTGATCGCTGTATTAGACAGCATGGAAACTGCGTAAATGCCACTAATCAGATGAGGTTGGGAAAAATCCATGAATTCTTTTCTATCTTCGCGAACACCAACCCCATGCATGGCAATATCGCATGAACCATTGGTCATGTTTTGTGTAAGCTTTGCAAAAGAGCTATCAACGAAGGTTAATTCAACGCCAAGGAACTTAGCAAATTCACCAGCCATATCTATATCAATGCCTTCAAGTGTACTGGTGCGTGGATTGCGATAAGAAATCGCAAAATATCCAGGCCAAATACATACATTAATATTATTGGTTGCTTTGATTTTGTCTAAACGAGACGCAGCATAAGCATCAGTAGTTAAATAATTGAAACAAAACAATAAAAGTGATAAAATGAATTTAGCCATAACATTGCCTCAATAATTATGATTCCACTCGAAGATCATACATTCAGGTTGAATGATCTGTACATACATAATCTTGATTATTATGGTTTTCGAATGTAGATTTAAGAAAACAGCATTCTATCCTTGGTTACCAGAGACAGGCTTGAGTAATTTGAAAGAATTTCATTTTAATATATCGCAAAAGAAAAAGCCTATTTTGTTTTTAAGCTTGTCTATTGCCACGACCGTTGTGTTCCTTCTTTTAATCATGTTGTTGAGCAGTTTGAATCAAGCAATATCTGAACGAAAACAACGATCGAATTTATATGCATATATGATTGAAAATAGCATCACCAGGACGATTGAGTCTATTGAAGCGAGTCTCCTTTCAATTTCAGAAGAAATAAATACAACGGATGCAGAGACATTAAACCTTTCTATTTTTTCAAAACATTTTCAGAAAATTATACTGTTTTCACCCCATATTCGTCAAATTGCATTGATCCAAGATGGTAAAGTTTTGGTTGATACGAGGGGAGCAGTTGGCAAAAAAATTGACTTTGAAAAACTTCTATTGTCGCCAATATCTAAAAATGGATTTTCAAATGGTTTGCAAATCGGACGAACTATTGCAGGACGTTTTCTTCCTTTAGTATCCGATAAACCATCGAAAAAGAATTCTCGTTCGCTTATACCATTAGCGTTTAAAGCCAAAAATAAGGATGGGTCTAAGACCTTTACTCTGATCGCGGCACTCAATCCAATTTACATTCAATCTCTCTTTGATGAATTGAAATTGAAGGATCAAGATTTCTTTGGCTTATACGCCTATACAGGGACGCCCTTAATTCAAAAAAGAGCTTATGAATATAAAGAAATAACTCAGTCTACGCTTAGGAATATAGTTAAAAACGGCAAGGCTGAGGGTGAATTTGTTATCCATAAAAATAAGTTCCCACTATCTCATACATCATTGCGCTTATTAGACAAATACCCATTGGCTGTTGTCATCTCTGATAATTATCAAGATACTTTTTATATCTGGTTAGATCAAAATTACTTTCTGATCATTGGTATGATGATTGCGGGATTTGTAATTGTTTTATCTGTTCTTGTTATGAGACGCGAAATCATTAAAACAACGACGTTGCAAGAACAAGTCAGGTTACTATCCGCTGCAGTTCATCAATCGCCTGTGTCCATTCTTATTACAAATTCAAGTTATAGAATTGAATATGTAAATCCGGCATTCAGCAAAATTTTTGGATATGATTTAAATGAAGTTATCGGGATAAACCCAAGCATTTTGAGAAGTGAAGAAACCAGCGATACTATTTACCAAGAATTATGGGGGAAATTAAATTCTGGCAAACCATGGCAAGGTGAATTCACGAATAAAAGAAAAGACGGTCAAGTTGTTCCTGTCGTAGCTTCGATTTCACCTATTATGGATAGCCGGGGCAAGGCATCTCACATGATTGGTATTTTATCAGACAATACAGAGCGCAAAGCAGTCGAGGCAGCATTATCCGCCAGTGAAGTCCAGAAAAAGTTAATTTTAGATACCGTTCCAGATATCATTTACATGAAAGATAAAAATGGAGTCTATCTTGCTTGTAATCAGATGTTCATGAATTTTTTCGACCTGAAAGAAGACGAAATAATTGGAAAAACTGATTATGACTTGGTTGACAATAAGACGGCTGATTATTTTAGAAAACGTGATTTAGAAGCCATTTCTTTAGGGAAAAGTACTCGATTTGAAGAAAGCGTAAAAGATCCTGAGGATGACCAGCTAAAATATTTCGAGACCATTAAAACCCCCTTCATATTGCCAACAGGTGAAATCGGTGGTGTCCTTGGTATTGGTCGTGACATTACAAAAAGAAAAGAGAGCGACGCTTACATTCAAAAGCTGTCACAAGTGGTTGAACAAAGCCCTGTTACAGTAATGATTACAGATGTTGAGGGCGACATCGAATATGTCAATAATCAGTTTGCTCTCTCATCGGGCTATACTAAAGAAGAAGTAATTGGGATTAACCCACGTTTCCTAAAATCTGGTGAAACCGATGATGAAGAATATGAACAACTATGGGATACCATTGTGAGTGGAGCCCATTGGTCCGGAGATTTCCAAAACAAAAATAAACAAGGTATGCTTTATTGGGAACGCGCGAGCATAGGACCATTGAAAGATGAATCCGGTAAAATCGTTAGCTTTATTGCAGTGAAAGAAGAAATTTCAAAACTCAAAGAGGATGAGAAACAACTTCGTCTCGCCTCTGCTGTATTTGATACAGCGACAGAAGCCGTGATGGTGACAGATGCACACAATAGAATTCAAACCGTTAACAATGCATTCAGCCATATCACAGGGTATGAGCGCGACGAAGTTATTGGAAAATCACCAGCGCTGTTAAGTTCAGGCCATCATGATAAAGAATATTATGATTTGATGTATCAGAAACTATCCGTAAAAGGCACTTGGGAAGGTGAAATATGGAACCGTCGCAAGAATGGTGAAATATATCCAGAATGGCTGACCATATCGACCATGTACGACAGCGCAGGCAATGTTGAAGGCTACGTATCTCTATTCAGTGACATTACAAAGCGTAAACAAGATGAAGAACACATCGTTCATCAGGCGAACTTTGACTCATTAACAGGCTTGGCCAATCGAAATTTATTTTCTGATCGCTTTTCGCGCGCACTTGAACGCGCCATAAGATCCGGTGACCGGGTTGCGTTACTGTTTATTGACTTGGATCGATTTAAACATGTGAATGATACCTTGGGGCATACTATTGGTGATAAATTACTGCAAGAAGTCTCACGACGTTTACTGAAAAATCTCCGTAAAACAGATACTGCGGCAAGGCTAGGTGGCGATGAATTTGCAGCCATTTTACCAGAAATGAAAAACATCCATGGTCTTGAAACGATCGTTCTTAAAATTTTAAAAAGTCTTGCAGAACCATATGATATTGATGGGCACGATGTATTTGTCTCAGCCAGTATTGGTGTTACGATATTCCCTGATGATGGAAAAACCTTTGAGACCTTATTGCGAAATGCAGATAGTGCAATGTATATGGCAAAAGAAAAAGGCCGAAATGATTTCCAATTTTTCACAAAAGAAATTACGCAAGAAGCTCAAAGAAGGCGTGAACTCGAAAATGCCTTGCATCTTGCACTTCAAAATCAAGAATTCACTATTAATTATCAACCTATTTTAGATTTACAGACTGGTAAGTTAGTAAGTGCCGAAGCTCTTATTCGTTGGAATCACCCAACAAAAGGTATTGTGTCGCCTCTTGATTTCATCCCCCTTGCAGAAGAAATCGGTTTAATCGTTCCAATTGGCGAATGGGTCTTGCGCGAAGCATGTCGCCAAGCCGTAAGTTGGGGTGAACTTTCAGGCACACCACCACGCATCGCGGTAAATATGTCTAGTCGTCAATTCCAACGAGAAGACATTCCAAAACTAGTTGAAGAAGTTCTTTTTGAAACCGGCCTCCCCGGAGAACGTTTAACCATAGAAATCACAGAAAGCCTGTTGGTTGCAGATACAGAGTCTATTTTATTGCAATTAGAACTGATCAGAAAACTGGGCGTAGGCTTGTCCATTGATGACTTCGGGACAGGTTACTCATCTTTGAGCTACTTAAAAAAATTCCCTATTACCACATTGAAAATCGATAAATCTTTTATCATGGATATTATGGAAGACCCAGAAGACAAAGCATTGGTTACGGCCATTCTTGCGATGGCTGAAGGCCTAAATTTGAAGGTCATTGCTGAAGGCGTAGAGTTGAAAGACCAAGAGGCTTTCCTTAAGCAAAAGAACTGTCATTTTGTTCAGGGGTACCACTATAGTAAGCCATTGCCTAATGATCAGTTTGTTGATTTCTTAGCGAAACATCAATCATAATTGATTGTAGACTGGTTAATGCATATATTTTAAGCCGATCATACCAGTAGTTTTGAGTAATGGTTTCACTTCTCTATTTTTGTAAGTCCCGTGCTTTATGTAGTTTTTTATAGCTTTCAATCAATTTCAGATGTTTGTCTAATCCTTCGAGTTTCATGCTCGTTTTTGTTAAGCCGGGAAATTTAACATCCCCCGTCACAGACCCAACCACATTTTTCATGACTTCAGAGCCATACATTTTATTGAGGTTTGATAGATAATCATCGATAGCCAATTCGTCATCAATTGTAATATCAAGAACCGCACTCAATGCCTGATAAAATAAAACACGTTCCACAGTATTATCATTAAAGTTTAAGAAGTCGGCGACGATCTCTTTTGCTTCTTCATATTGTTTCAAGACTAAATAAATCAATATTTTCAGTTCACCAATATCCAACTTGCCCCAAACCGTATTTTCATCAAATGCTATTCCAATTAAACTTGATATGACTGTATAATGATCCAGTTGCGACTCTTCAAAACGTTCAAGTAAACCTTCAAGCTCTTCATGCGTTAATGAATGGATATTTAAAATATCTTCCCTGAAAATCAGTGCTTTATTGGTATTATCCCAAATCAAATCCTCTGTCGGATAAACTTCTGAATAATCTGGAACCAATATCCTGCAAGCAGTCGCACCAAAGTCTTCAAAGGTAGCGACATAAACTTCTTTTCCAAGATCTTTGAGGATATTCATCAGGCCTTCATTTTCTTCCTGGTTCGTGCCACTGAAATCCCATTCGCAAAATTCATAATCATGTTTTGCGCTAAAGAATTTCCACGATATGACGCCGGTTGAATCAATAAAATGTTCAACAAAATTACTCGGCTCGCTCAGCGCATGACTATTGAAAGTCGGAGGCGGTACATCATTTAAACCTTCAAAACTGCGTCCCTGTAATAATTCAGTGAGGGAACGTTCCATCGCAACTTCAAAACTTGGATGCGCACCAAAGGATGCAAAAACACCACCAGTTTTTGGGTTCATTAAAGTCACACACATGACAGGGAATTTACCCCCCAAAGATGCATCCTTAACCAAAACGGGGAAGCCTTTATCTTCCAAATCTTCTATACCTGCCAAAATATGGGGGTATTTTTCTAGAATTTCTTTTGGCACATCGGGCAGAATGATCTCTTCCTCGATAATTTGTCGTTTGATTGCACGTTCAAATATTTCAGATAGGCATTGTACCTTTGCTTCATACAAATTATTGCCTGCACTCATACCATTGCTTAGAAATAGGTTTTCGATCAAGTTAGACGGGAAATAAACCGTTTCCTGATCCGAGGCGCGCGTAAAGGGCAAGGCACAAATCCCACGCTCAACAAGCCCCGAATTAGTGTCAATTAAATGAGATGCCCTTAATTCATCATCTGGATTATAGAGTTGCCAGCATTTTTCATCCATCAATCCATCAGGTAAAGCATCATCTACGCCAGCTTTAAACCATTTTTCATTGGGATAATGTACAAACTTGCTGTTCGCGATTTCTTCACCAAAATAAAAATCATTATAGAAAAAATTACAGCTCATCCGTTCAATATATTCGCCCAAAGCCGAACAGAGCGCACTTTCCTGCGTCGCCCCTTTTCCGTTGGTAAAACACATGGGGGAGGAAGCCTCGCGTATATGAAGTGACCATACATTTGGGACAATATTGCGCCAAGACGCAATTTCAATTTTAATGCCAATATCGGATAGGATAGACGTCATATTGGCAATCGTTTGTTCCAAAGGAAGGTCTTTGCCCACAATCATCGTAGTGCCATTACCCGCATAGGCTTGCAGCAACGGCGTATCATTCAAATTTTCCACAGGGTCAATTTTAAATTCAGGGGCTTGCTGAATAACTTTTTTTACAGTGCAGCGATCAATCGACCTTAAAATACCGGCGCGATCACGCTGAGAAATACTTGACGGCAATTCGACTTGGATTTGAAAGCTTTGATTATATCTGTTTTCCGGATCAATAATATTATTTTGCGAAACCCGAATATCATCTGTTGGGATATCACGCGACAGACAATAAACCTTTACAAAATATGCGGCGCAAAGGGCAGAAGAGGCTAAAAAATAATCAAAAGGACTAGGCGCAGATCCATCACCCTTATATCGAATAGGCTGATCGGCCGTTATCGTAAAATCATCAAACTTAGCCTCAAGCCGAAGGTTGTCCAAAAAATTTACAGTGATTTCCATTTGACTATTCTTTCTTAAAAAACATGCTATTTATAACACGTCATCATTTATATCTGATATTTTGTCAAGATGAATATGGTACTCTACTCTGCTTAGCATTTTTCTATCGTCTTTTACTTATAAATAGGCTTTTTTCCATGTCTCTTGTTCTTGATACTCTTCCAACACCCAAAGAATTTTACCGCGAATTTTGGAATAAAAAGCCCTTTGTCGTTCGCGCTATGATACCAAAAGAGACCATAGAAACGCTAATTGATGGAGACCACCTCGCAGGACTTTCTATGGAAGAGGAGGTCAAATCCCGCATAGTAAAAAAAGGCGAAAAACAAAATGATTGGGCATGTGATTACGGCCCCTTTGAAGAGAATGCCTTTGAAAAATTGGGCGAAAAAGACTGGAGCTTACTTGTCCAGAATGTCGACCAATATCATGATGGAACAGCGGAGCTTCTGAAACATTTTAACTTTTGTCCACGTTGGATGTTTGATGATATTATGGTCGGTTTTTCCTCAAAAGGCGGCACAGTGGGCCCTCATACGGACAGCTATCATGTTTTCATAATACAGGGAAAAGGCGAAAGACGCTGGAAGGTCGCAAATGAAGCCATAAAAAATGAAGAGTGTATCGAAGGCCTTCCCCTCAAAATATTTAAAACCACCTTTGAAGGTGAAGACATCGTCATTACAGAAGGTGATGTCCTTTATATTCCTCCCAAATTTGCACATCATGGGGTCAGTTTAAAACCATCCCTCAGCTATTCCGTTGGTTTTTTAGGACCAACCTTGACCGAAATGCTCACTGATTTCGGTCAATACATAGAAGAACACCACATTGAAATCCCTCGATACTTTGGTCAAAAACTCACCGATAGCGCCGTCCCATTTCAAGTGGCGCCAGACCATATTGATGATTTAAAATCTTTTATGACAGAAGTTTTCGATCAGGATTATTTCACCAAATGGCTGACCCATTATTTTAGCAACCCCATACCAACTTATGAAGATGAAGATGACGGTGCATATGATGATGTAAAGGACATCATCGCTGAAAACATCATGCTGATTAAGCAGCCCAAAGTTAAAATGATGTTTACTCCTTTAAATACCCCGCAAAGATATTGTATCTCGGTAGGTGATTTATCCTTTGAACTAGATTTTACAGATTTATTTCTGGTTAATTCGATGGCACAAGAAGCACCTTTCTCAGCGGAAATATTTACAAACCATACTGAAGTTTTACAAAATTTACTCGAGGGGAAAATTCTTAAAATAGCCGAAATATAAATACTGGCTCTGTTCGAGTAAACTTTGCGACAAATATGAATATGCTGTACTAAAATGGCATGTGGTCTCAGGGCAATCGCATTTCAATTTTGAGCGAAAATCTTAATCAGGAAGTCATCATTCCAACCAGCACGTTTGAACTTAACACGATTTGATCCTTTAGATTCTTCCTTTTTAATCAGGTTCAAAGCCATG
>Ga0209345_10004338_pt1 | contig 13780 bp, 8 predicted proteins | sample Cruoilmetagenom7_FD_187294 | JGI IMG/M metagenome (GOLD analysis project Ga0209345, IMG submission 187294) | Oil polluted marine microbial communities from Coal Oil Point, Santa Barbara, California, USA - Sample 7 (SPAdes) (version 2) | ecosystem: Environmental > Aquatic > Marine > Oil seeps ...
CGGTTTTTTACTATTTAGCTAGCTAAAAAATAAGTGCGGCCTTGAATTTCAATTAAAAGAGATATCGATAGCCCATGTAGAAGAAATGAAATTGAAACTGTTCACTTTCATCCATGATGGTATTTTGATCATATAACATTGAACCCGTTTCCAGTTCAAAATACAGGTTTCGCCTCCAGCGATACTGGCATTGAATTCTGGGGGAGTAGATCCATTGCTCAGTGCCATTGGTATTCTCTCGAAAATTAATCCCAAACCGTGGATTAATTCGCCACCCAGGCCAGAGTGGCAAGCGGACAGTAGCATAGGTGGAGGTAATAGTTGAGGTGTTCAGATTTGAATAACGTAGTCCGACAATTGATACATCGTTATTTATAAAAACGCCTTTACCAACAAGTTCAGTAGAATAGTAGTGATCATTGTTGCTTGCTTCAAAGCCCATTACCCCACCTGAACCTGGTGTATCAGAAAGTTTGGCGATAGTGAACGATCCACTAATATCATATTGATCGTTAAGTGGATGAACAACTGCTATCGTGCTTGTTTTACTTTCAGTGGTACGATCCAGGGCAAGGTCTTCAATTTCATCCACGGTAAAAAACGTACTCACCAGTTCATCGACGCTGTCAACGGGTTGGCCGATCAATGCATTACGTGTACTTAGGTAGGGGCTTTTGCTAAAGTTTACCGATAGGCTCAGGTTGGTTCCATTTTCGAAGTTATGATTGCCATTTAGCATAACAGCGTTCAATTCATCAAAATGAATATCGTAGTCGATAAGACTAAACAGGTAATTCCTGGAGTCAAAATAATTTGCCTGGCCACCGATCGCCTGTCGATCGGTTAATCCATCGATATCCTGATTGATGATAAAAAAATTCAGATCCAGTCGGTCACCCCAGGTTTGCCAATCCATATTGAATCCATAGAAAAAACGCTGATTTTCAATAGTGGTTTGTTTCGATGAATCAACTGGATATCCAGCGACAAAATTAGCCGAAAATGAATCAGCGAATGGGTTATCTACACTTACACCATCAAATCGTCCCACAACGCCACCACCGTAGCGACGTTGTCTGCCAATCTTTATTTTTCGATCTATTTCCCTATCAACCCCAACCACATATAAATAACTTAGTCGGGATGAATTGCCCGGCCCCTCATCCAGAAGGTCATTGAATTGCCCTCCTGATATGTAGATATCCAGGTCGTAGGACTTATTTCTGTATCTTGAACTCAATTGAAGATCAGTGCTGAGGGCGTTGAGTACCTGTTTTGAATTACCGGCATCATCGATATTGGAGCTGAAACGATAATACTGATAGATGCCACCGTGGTTGTTCCAGGATGGTCCGTTTTTTACTCTGCTTCTTTTTGTTGAAGGTTTTAACCGTGGTCTGCTTTGATCAAGGGTCAATATTACCGCCAGGCGTTGACGTACGCGGTCGCTATCAAAGCCTTGAGGATACAACTCCAGGTAACGTTGGTAGCTCGCTTTCGCGAGCGTAAAATGTCTGGCTTTTTGATGCGCCACGGCCTGGAATTCCTTAGCCAGGCGCGTATCTTTCGGCAAGCCTAAAGCGATGACCGAATCGTAGAGTGCAATAGCCCGATTAAATTCTCCCTTTGTAATTGCCACCCGTGCTCGCTCCAAAAGAACGCTGGATTGATTTTCCATGGATTGCTTATCAGTAAAGCTAATTCGCAGCACATGTTCGTCTGAACCTTTTGTTTTGAGATAGGAAAGTTGACTGGTGGATTGTTTGACTAACTTAAAACGAAGCTGAAGATTGTTGGAGCTGGCTCCTTTGGTTTCGTCTATAAATTCAATCAGGCTATTTTCAGGGCCAGGAACGTGAGTACTGATATTGGAGGCCGTATTAGAAAGGGTAAGCAAAAACCGGGTTCCCTGGGGATTTTTTTCCATTTCATAGTTTACCGTGCTGGATAATTTAAGGAGCACTGTAGTTTTGTCAGGTTCAGTTAAAAATCGGATTTCTGTCAGAAATTGACCCTGTGCCGATACGCTGGTAGTACTTAGCAGAAGTGGCAATGCTACTCCTGCACAGTAAAAATATTGCAATATCGATTTAAAATGCATACTGCTGTCTATTAAAATTCACTAGCGTTAACACTATGCTCACCAGGTGGTTCGTGGCATGCACCGGCGCAGTCTTTTAGTTCTCCAACCGTATAAAAAGTATCTGGGTTTTCTGATTTTTTATGAGGGCCCGGTTTATAGTCGTTTTGATGGCAGGCGGCACAAAAGGGTTGGTGGGCCGGAAACTGCCAGGGAATCATTTCAGCATTGGTGGTATGGCAAGCCAGACACGACGGATTGTTTCTGTGATCTCCTGGGTACGCCCCGGTATGAATATAGAAATCCGGAAGCCAGCTAACAGATGAGTGACAACTATCACAGTCTAGCGATGGAGTGCTTAGCACAAAGTGTCCAGTTGGTTTCCCAGTAGCAGTAACGCCATCGTGGCAAGAACCACAGCCACTGCTTATGCTGGAATGATCAAAAGTTGCCGGAATCCAGGCAGCGGTGATATGGCACTGATCACATTCGCTGGTGGTGCCTATGTGAGCGGGGTGTTTTCCGGTTGCAATTACACCATTGTGGCAAGAACTACAGCTACCGCTTATGCCGGAATGATCAAAAGTTGCCGGAGTCCAGGCAGCGGTGATATGGCACTGATCACATTCGCTGGTGGTGCCTATATGAGCGGAGTGTTTTCCGGTTGCAATGACATTATTGTGGCATGTACTGCAACTTCCTGCTACCGCAGCATGATCAACCCGAACCAGTGCAGTCCAGCTGTTAGCCGTATGACAAAGCTCACATTCATTACTACTATTGATGTGATTACCGGGCTTACCATCTTCTACGGTGTTATTGTGACAGCTAACGCAACTGCCAATCATAGAAGCGTGTTCTACTCGAATGATCACATTCCAACCTAATGGGGAGTGGCAGTCACCGCATAGATCCGTTGTTCGCAAATGATTTGTTGGTTTGATAGATCCGGAAATCGCCATTCGATTAGAGTGGCATAGCTCGCATTCCCGAGGGGTACCCAGAAATACACCTTTCACATGGCAATCACCACACTCAGCTTGTTGATGAAGACCATCCAGTGAAAAGCCAGTCTTAAAGTGGTCAAAGCTACTGCTATTTTCTTCGGCACTGGCAGATATCCATAATCCAGCGAAAAGTACCAACGAAACTGCGCAGAATACGGATCGGAGGGTGGGTAATGAGCTACTCATTGTTCGACTCCTTCGCTTTTTTTAAAGAGCCAAAGCTTTGGCTGTTATGGCATTGGCCACAATCCCGGCCAAAGGCACCCCGATGGAAATCATCGTCGCGGTGACAGTTGCCACATTTTAACGGTGGTTTTTCAGGGTCTCGCAAACTATCACTGTGACAGAGCTGACATTTAAGGTTTTTATGGGCACCTTCAAGTCGGAATTCAGTCTGCTTATCGTGATCAAACAACCAATACCCCCAATCATTTGGATTATGACAACCGCCACAATCTTCGCCCAGGCGACGTTTATGATGGTCATCCTGCTGGTGACAGGTATAACAATCGCTACCCACTTCATGAAACTGTTTTGTGAGATGACACTCCCCGCAACTAAGTGATTTATGCATTCCAAGTAGTGGAAAGGCCGTGGTCTCATGACTGAAAACAATTGATTTACCCCAGCCTTTTTCTGAATGGCATTGACCACATTCTTTACCTAAGGCCTTGCCATGGGGGTCATCATTTTTGTGACAATTAAAGCAGCCACGAACAGTTGGACTATTTGTTATTTTTTCAAAGTGGCAACTCACGCATCTTAGAGATTTGTGTTTTCCCTTGAGAGAAAAATCTGTTTTACGGTTATGATCAAAAGAAGTTTTGCCCCACCCTTTTTCACTGTGGCAACTTTCACACCGGGAACCATTGCTCCCACTATGTATATCATCTTTGGCATGACACGAATTACAATTTTTTGGCTTGATCTTTTTCGGTTGTGGCTGCTTGTGGCAAAGCTTACAAGCAACACCCTGGTGCAGATTCTTTAATTTGAAATCGGATTTTTTGTTATGATCAAAATTGGATTCATTCCACCCTTTCGATGAGTGACAACTTTCGCATTCGTTACCAAATAGATTTTGATGAATATCATCGTTAGTGTGACACCCACTGCATTGCTCAGGAGCATTTTCAAAAACATTTGAAAAGTGGCAACTATCGCAGGAAACCTCTGCGTGCTTTTTTTCAAGTTTAAAATTAGTTTTATCATGATTAAATTTTGATTTTTTCCAGGACAAACTGGAATGGCAGGAATCGCATTCAATCCCTAATGCTTTTTCATGGGGGTTCTGCTGTTTATGGCAATCATTGCACTGGTCACCTTCCAATCTGAAACCTTCATTATTTTTATGGCATTGTGCGCAAGATAAGCCAAGGTGTTTCCCCTTTAAAGGATGGTTGGTCTGTTCGTGATTAAAGCTTTCCTTGTCCAACTGCACAATATCGGCATCACGCCCTTTATGATCTGTATGGCAACTTCGGCAATGAGCGGGTTCAATGGCTGTATTTAATCCATGAAAACCACTTTTTTGCTTAATATCTTCCGCGATTTGCTCATGACAATCCAGACACAAAGGATTTTGATTGGATTGGTCGAATTCTATATGACAATTATTACAGTCGTTTTCGAGATCTACATGGTCACTAATAAGGTCACCAGGCATTAACAATAATTTTTTTAGACTGAATGAACTATCCCCATTGGCGCCAAATGACATACTTACAAGCGATACGAAGCAAGTTATGTAAACCCATTTTAGATCTCTAACTTTTTTCATAGCTTAACTTAATACATATGTACCACAATAACGTGCAGGATTGCTGTAATCACCAGCATTAGAAATATTGGCAGATGCAATAGGTGCCAGAGGGAGAACAACTGATTAAAAAAAGACAGCTGTGAAATTTTTTTCAGAATAACAACTTCCTGTTGCAGGCGAATTTTTAAATTGCTTAGCTCAAGCCATTCCGATGAAGATGCTTTTTTCTTTTTGAGCCGAATCATTCTGCTTGCGTGCTTAAGTATCTTTTTTGATGATCTGGATACCGCACGTATATTTCGCCACTGCAATAATAAAGATGGATTCGTTTGGGTAGCCTGCAATTCTAATGCTTTAAGCTCAGCAGTAATACTTTCCGAAAAAACTGGCAGCCTGTTCCACAATTTTTTCTCAGCATTATAGTTACCGAGCAACTCTTCAAAGGTCAGCTTGGAGCCATACAATCCATGGTGGATTTGTCGATATACATAACGACCTATCAATCCACTTAATACTACAAGTAACATGGAAAACAGGGCTACATTGCTATTGATGGAACCTAGATGGAAGTTACAATGAAATAAAATGAGCAACGGCCCAAGTATTCCCAGTATCATATGAGCCCGGAACCAGTCTTTTACCTGAAACACTCCAGAAAGAATTTTAAGATTTTTTCGCAATGGGTAAAGCAACATCAGTAACATCATGACGCCACCGATAATACCCAATGCGTAGCCTATTCCATGTTCCGGTGTCACCCAGTATTCGTTGCGCTGCTGCCAACCAATCACTAAAGCGATAATAGTAAATAACGAAAACAGATAAACCGGCAACTTAGCCACTATCGAACCCATAAACTCCGAGAATTGCATGTCGCTGCTATGCTCAATGTTATTCATGGTTTTCTACCGTATTTCTATACCAAACGACCATGTAAAGCCTCCGAAACATGCGCCCTTTTACTTCTATCAATAAACCCGAAGGTACCCAATTCGCGAAAGAATAGAGGGTCTCTTAAATGAGAATACCAGCACATTTTTTCAAGAAATAATCAACAAAAAGCGCAATGAAAAGCGGTTATGCCAGTCAATCTCAACGCCACGAAATAAAATATGCTCTAATCAGTTATAGTTATAACACACCCATGCATTTCGCTAGTGGACGCCCATCATAGATTTACTTTTAGAAACAGTCCTATGACACAATATCTACTTGCCGCAATACTGTATTTACTCCCCCTGGCGTTGCTAATGTCCTTCTTTGTTTATAAGCAGAAAAGACGGCACCTAAAGAGTGTGATGACCCTGGAAGAAGCCCATAGTGATGGATTGAGTGAACCACCCACCTTACATCCAGTGATTGATGTAAACCAGTGCATCGGCTGTCGCTCCTGTATAAATGCTTGCCCAGAAGGAAAAATCATCGGCATTATTAACATGAAAGCGCAGCTAGTATCACCTTCGCTCTGTATTGGCCATGGTGCCTGTGCAAAGGCCTGTCCCGTTGATGCAATTACTCTGGTATTTGGCACTGAAAAGCGCGGTGTAGACATTCCCGAGTTATCTCCTCAATTCGAAAGTAGCGTACCGGGTGTTTTTATCGCTGGCGAACTGGGAGGCATGGGTTTGATCCGTAACGCGATTGAACAGGGCAAGCAGGCAATGGAGGCTATACATGCCAACCTGGACATTCCCGCGAACAAGAAGCATGGCTTACTGGATGTTTTAGTAGTGGGTTCCGGTCCGGCCGGATTCTCTGCGTCGCTTTTAGCGCTGCAAAATAAATTGAATTTTGTAACCATCGAACAGGATACGCTTGGTGGAACCGTTTCACACTATCCCCGAGGGAAACTGGTAATGACTTCCCCAGTCGAACTGCCTTTGCATGGCAAAGTTAAATTTGCCAATACGAGCAAAGAAGAACTACTGGAATTTTGGCAAAGCGTTGAAACAAAGCACCCCCTGAACATTCGCTATAACGAACGTTTGGCATCGATTGATAAATGCACTGATCAGGGTGGATTTATTGTTAAAACAAGCAAGGGAGAATACCGTGCCGCAAAAATCCTACTTGCTATCGGCAGACGTGGTACTCCCCGAAAACTTGACGTTCCCGGTGAGTCACTAAGCAAGGTAACTTACCGATTATTGGATCCGGAACAATACCAGGGACAACATGTGCTGGTTGTGGGAGGTGGCGACAGTGCACTTGAAGCAGCAAGCAGTATAGCGTCACTAGGAGACACCACAGTACAATTATCCTATCGTAGTGGCGCATTTAATCGCGCCAAGAAAAAAAACAGGCTTCTCGTGGAACAGGCCGTTAACAAGGGCTCTCTGGAGTTATTATTATCCAGTCAGGTAAAAGAAATAAGGGAACATGAAGTTGAAATCGAAACCGGGGATGGAAATCAGCTATTTAAAAACGATGGCGTAATCATTTGTGCTGGTGGTGTACTTCCCACCACATTGCTAAACAATCTTGGCGTTACCTTTAATACTAAACACGGTACAGAATAAGGCCTCCTCATTGCACACAATCAATTACAAGCAGTATAGAAACTACGGTCTAAACCTGGTATTTATTTTTCTCTTTCTTTTTATAAGTCTGGAAGTCATCGCGGAATCTAAAAAACTACCAGCAGAATTGAAGCGAATGATTCTCCAGGAACAATATCATGAGGTGCTACCAAAACTTAGAAAACTGGCTTCACAACAACATCAGGAAGCAGCGTATCAATTGGCTACGCTTTATTTAGTTGGTCAGGGTATTCCCAAAGATAAAAATAAAGCCATCTACTGGTTTCGCCAGGCTTCAAAGGCGGGGCATATTAAGGCAAGTTATAAGCTAGGGCTAATCTATCAGAAAAGTGCAACAAAAAATACAAAAGCCAGGCAAGCAGCCATCCATTATTTCGAGCTTGCAGCTTCTCATGATCACAAGATGGCGAAACATCAGCTGAATACTTTAAAATCCGGCACTAACAACACTGGAGAGCTATCACAACAACAGCTAAACATGAACTTAATTCAGGCTGCTAAACATGGGAAAATTGTTCAAGTTCGCCAATTGTTAAAAACTGGAGCCGCAATAAATGCTCAGGAGCCATCCGGGCAAAACGCCTTAACTGCAGCGCTTTTAAATAATAAAATAAGTGTTACCAAAGAGTTATTGCGTGCAGGAATTGATAAAAATGCACGCAATCAACGAGGTGAAAGTGCTCTGCATATCGCAATTACAAGCAAAAATGCGCAAGCCATTCAGGTACTTCTTGAAAATAATGCCAGGGTCAACATCCTGGATAACTCCGGAAATTCCCCACTTCATTATGCCGTGTTAAGCAATGAAACAAAGCTCGCAAAAATACTGTTAAAGCATGGTGCCGATGCCAATCTAAACAATGACTTCAATCAGACCGCGTTTACGATGGCGAAATCCAAAGGCCAACAACAGATGTTAAAGTTGTTGACCCAATATGGTGCTCATTCCCCTGAGGAACAAACAGAAAGCAATATAAAAAGAAAACTCGCAGGATATGAAGCAATTCGACTCGCAGAGAATTCACAGCAAAAAACCTGGTCGGATTTAATGATGTCCGCCTGGTATGGTGATACTGAAGTAAGCGCTTATTTGCTTGATCAGGGCGTTGGAATTGCAGCAAAAAATCCCGATGGCAACAGCGCGTTAACATTAGCCCTCTTAAAAGAAAATGAACCTGCCGCCCAAAAAGTTATCTCCAGAATGCTGAAGTTGAAATCCCTTGCCAATACCCGCGCATTACAGAATGCGTTGGATCTTGCCGCTGAACAGGGGCTAGAATCAGTTATACAACAACTGCTGAAGGCTGGAGTAAAACCTGACTACTCAGTCGCCATCAATAAAACCAGCCTGGCCAAAGCCATCAAAAATGGCCATGAAGATACCGCAATTCATTTTCTTCAAAATGATTTAGTCTCCTCAAAAGATACTGTTCGTCTAAATAAGTTGCTGGTGCTGGCCGCACAAAAAAATATGCCGTCACTCGTAAAGCAATGTCTGAAGTTAAAAGTGCCAGCAACATCAAAAGACGAGCATGGAAAAACGGCTCTCTGGCATGCAGTGGATAATAACAACGTGCATATGGTGACTATTTTGATTAGAGCAGGCGGTGATGCAAATCAAATGGATCACGACCAACAAAGCCCGTTTATCCGAGCAGTGCTAACTGAAAATAAAACCATCACAAAATTAATGTTGAAAGAAGGTGGTGATGTTCATTCGCAAACATCAAGTGGCAACACCCCTTTGATGCTTGCCACTAGCACTGGCAATCAAAGCCTCACTACTTTACTCATCGAAAACGGCTCTGATATAGAACACCGAAACAAGTTTAGCTTGACCCCTTTAATGATCGCCGTAAAAAATGGTCACAACAATATTGTGAGGATATTAATTGACAAAGGGGCAAGCCCCTACAGGAAAAGCCAAGAAGGGAAAAACGCTTTTGACTATGCTAAAGGAAATAATGAAATTATTAATCTACTAAAATAGTGTCGAATACTTTCGAAATAAAATAAAAAAAGGGCACCTAAAAAGGTGCCCTTATCTTTAACCAAACACTACCCGCTTATGCTGCGCGAAAGATACTGGTAATCAGGCCGATAAAGAATTCAGTAATAGAAGCAATAATGCCGTATACAAAATCTTTGAAGCTGGTCCACCAGGATGCCTCTTCCTCAAGAGCAAGCGCTTTCCTGCTTACTTTAATCAGGTATTGATGAATATTTTCTGCGTCTTCTGGCCCAAGCAATTCATTGTATGCTGGCATACCCTCATGCTGCATGGCTCCACCCAATACAATAGCAGTGAACATCTCATGGGTTTTAGCATCCATGTAACGTAGATCCCTCAGGTTGGGCGAACTGATAGCACCTGGCCCATGGCAGTAAACGCAATAGTTATGATAGGTTTTATTGCCTGCCTTAACTTTGTCAGAATCCAGTTTGGTCTCTGGTGGCTCGGGTAAACGCTTCACAATGGTTTGCTCTGGCAGCGAGTCTTTACCGCCTATCTTGAATGCAAGTACTCTTCCTTTTGTATAAGGATTTTCTGGTGAATTACCCACTATACTGAAAGATAACCCAACGGAACCACCCCAACCTGCCATTACGGCAATGTATTGCTCACCGTCTACAGTATAAGTGATCGGTGGCGCAATAATGCCAGACTGGGTATCGTATTTCCAAAGCACGTCACCCTTGTCAGCAGAAAACGCTGTTAACTCTGCACGTCCATTACCCTGAAATACCAGGTTACCAGCAGTACACAAAACACCACCGTTCCAGGGACCCATGTAGTTATGCTCCCAAACCCGCTCCTGTTTGATGGGATCCCAGGCCTGTAAATAACCACGGGTACTTGCAGGCGCGATTTTTTTAATCATCTCAGGGTCAACCCAGGTTGGTACCTGCATGTCTTTCATCACAGGAAGACCCACGTTCCAGGTACCGGGATGGTATTCGAAATTCTCATCATGAGAATAAAGCATACCCATCTCACGGCTGGGGATGTACACATAGCCTGTTTCCTGATGGAAACACATAGGCTGCCAGTTATGGCCTCCCAGAGGTGATGGGAACTGGAAGACAGGTTTGCTGTCGTAGTCGTTATTGGTTTGAACCGGACGTCCGGTTTCAGGATCAACATGTGTAGCCCAGGTAACAGGCACATAGTTATCGGCAGAAATGAATTCACCGGTTTCACGATCGATCACATAGAAGAAACCATTTTTAGGTGCCTGCATAATAACTTTGCGGTCTTTGCCATCAAGGTTAATTTCAGCCAGGATCATGTGTTGTGTCGCAGTATAATCCCAGGCTTCGCCAGGCGTCGTTTGATAATGCCAGACGTAGTCGCCAGTATCAGGATTTAGTGCAACTATAGATGACAGGAATAAATTGTCGCCACCAGCTGGGCTACGAATGTATTTATTCCATGGCGAACCGTTACCTACACCAATATAAAGCAGGTTCAGCTCTGGGTCATAGGACATGGAATCCCAGGCAGTTCCGCCACCACCTATAATCCACCATTCACCACCGCCCCAGGTTTCTGCAGCCATTTCCAGGGCTTCATTTTCAAAACCATCGGCTGGATTACCTGGTACAGTATAAAAACGCCAGGCTTGCTCACCGGTTTCAGCATCGTAGGCGGTTACATAACCTCGTACACCAAACTCGGCACCACCATTACCAATGAGCACTTTACCTTTAACAATACGCGGTGCTCCGGTAATGGTGTAAGGCCGTTCAAGGTCTATGGTTAAAGTATCCCAAACCACCTTGCCGGTTTCAGCATCTACCGCAACTAAGCGACCATCGATAGTACCGACATAGACTTTGCCATTCCAGACAGCTACACCACGGTTGATCACATCACAACAGGCAAACTTGCCGCGACCACGATCAACATTAAAATCGCCTTTCCATATCAATTCACCTGTTTTGGCATCAAGGGCCATAACCTCACCCCAGGTAACGGAAATATACATAACCCCATCCACAACGATAGGAGTGGCTTCCAGACCTTGTTTGGTACCGGTTTCAAAGTGCCAGGCCATGCCCAAATCACTCACATTCTTTTCGGTAATGCCCGTTAACGGGCTGTAACGTTGTTCGCTGTAGGTACGTCCATGAGCCATCCAGTTTCCTGGTTCACTATCAGCATTAGTAACTCGTTCACCATCAACTGCCGCAAACTGACTCACTGCTTCCACTGTTTCAGTAACATCACCCTCAGCTGTCGCCGGCTGGTCTTCAGCTATCAGGCTGAAGCCAATCAGGCTTAATCCCCCAAAAATTATGACTGCGAGTATTTTCTTCATTTGTATCTCCAAAATACACTATTGTTTTAATTGTCTTGTGTAACTGTTGTCAGTCCAGTCTCTAGTAAAAGTCCTTGCATTCATATAAACCAAAGCTGGCCAATATTTGAGCAAAACCGTTGGAAGCCTATCATTTTTTAAAGCCAATAAACCCAAGGCAATAAAGGTGCATGATTATATCCATACATGGCATACAAACCCAAATATTTATTCTATTGAATGCTAAAAAAAATGGTTTTTTTTACTTAACCGAGTTGGCAGCTGATAATTATTGAATTCACGCACCAAAAATAAGCATTTGAGGTTAAATCTGGAAAAACTTTAAGCCATCAGCTCATCGGGATTTATTATCGGGTAAACTTCGTAAGCAGGTTCCTCGTAAGGATGGGATTTATGCAAGGCTTCAACAGCCTGTTTCAAATTTTCTTTACTGCACACCAGCTCAACCTTATATTCTGCAAGCTGCTCAACAATTCCCTGTTGTCCAACATAAGGTGCAGAGCCTTCAAGAGCCCGGAACTGGCCAAGCCCTTTAGTTTGCCAACAACAACTATCATAGTTTCCAATTCGGCCAGCACCGGCAGAAAATAGAGCCTGCTTAAGCTCTTCCAAATGAGATTCAGGGACGTAAAAATTTATTTTGTACATAAAACGCCCTATTTTATTCTCGCTGGCTTCTGTTTTACCTAACTAATTCATCTAACTAAGACACAAAACGCCTTGCATTGCGAAACATCATTAGCCAGGGCCCGTCCTCTCCCCATTCATCAGGGCACCAGGAATGCTGTACGCTTCTGAAAACCCGCTCTGGATGAGGCATCATAATAGTGGCCCGCCCATCCTCGCTGGTAATTCCGGTGATTCCTTCAGGAGAGCCATTGGGGTTATGAGGATAGCACTGGGTCGTCTGACCAGAATAATCTACATACTGAAGTGCTACCAGCTGCTTATCCTTGAGTGTTTGCAAATCTTCCTGGCTTGTTTCCATTCGCCCTTCTCCATGGGCGACTGCAATAGGTAAACTGGCACCTTCCATGCCCGATAAAAATAAGGAAGGCGAAACATTAATCCTCACCGATGAAAAACGTGCTTCAAATTGCTCAGAGGCATTGTTAACAAAGCGAGGCCAGGCGTCTGCCCCGGGGATTAAATCTTTCAGGTTCGACAACATTTGACAGCCATTACAGACGCCCAGGGTAAAGCTGTTCTTACGTTGAAAAAACGCCTCAAACTGCTCACGTACCCCAGGGTTAAACAAAATGGATTTAGCCCAGCCCTCACCCGCACCGAGCACATCGCCGTAGGAGAACCCTCCGCAGGCTACCAGGCCGGAAAACTGATCCAGTTGAATCTGGCCTGAGAGGATTTCACTCATGTGCACATCTATACTGAAAAAACCGGCGCGATCAAAAGCCGCGGCCATTTCCAGTTGCCCATTAACGCCCTGCTCTCTTAAAATCGCAATCGAGGGTTTTTGGCCGGTATTTATATAGGGCGCACTGATATCATCATTTTGATCAAAGGGTACTTTGATATACAAGCCCTGGTTTGAATCATTTTCTTTCTGCAGTGTTTCGAATTCCTGTTGTGCGCAATCTGCATTGTCTCTTAACGCCTGCATTTGATAACTGGTTTCAGTCCAGAATTGCTGTAATTGAATTCGGGAATTTTGATAAAGAATTTGGTCACCATTGCAAATAAGAACTTCATCTTCAACTACACGACCAAGTTCATAACTGCAATCCAGTAACCCGGCTTTAGACAGGTGTTCTTTAACGCTTGTTACATCGTTTTCCTTAACCTGAATGACGGCGCCAAGCTCTTCATTAAATAAAACCCGCAGTACGTCTTCAGATGAATTTATTTTTTCGAAGCAGGATATGTCAATCTTTAAACCACAACGACCTGCAAAGGCCATTTCGCACAAGGTAACAAATAGACCGCCGTCAGATCGATCATGGTAAGCCATTAACAGATCAGCTTTATTCATAAGTTGTATCACTTCAAAAAAAGCTTTCAACTCCTGATTGCTATCAACATCAACAGCGTCATTTCCGACCTGGCCATAT
>Ga0209345_10004339_pt1 | contig 13780 bp, 10 predicted proteins | sample Cruoilmetagenom7_FD_187294 | JGI IMG/M metagenome (GOLD analysis project Ga0209345, IMG submission 187294) | Oil polluted marine microbial communities from Coal Oil Point, Santa Barbara, California, USA - Sample 7 (SPAdes) (version 2) | ecosystem: Environmental > Aquatic > Marine > Oil seeps ...
TCTTGGTTTAGACAAAAGAAACCCACACCCTCCTTTAGTTACTTACGATGTATTTGACATGGGCTCCAAAATGATGTTACCTAAACCGATTAAAGAAGCGTATGGAGAAGTGTTAGCAGACCCGGCCGAATGGGCAAAATTTGCCGTTGATAAATTCGGCGCTGAAAGCATTACTTTCCACTCGTTAGAAATCGATCCAGGTATGGGAGACGCACCTGTTTCACAATCTGTAAAATACTTAGAAGAGATATTACAAGCTGTCGATGTTCCAGTCATAATTGGTTGTTCAGGAAATAAAGAAAAAGATGTTGAGTTATTTAAAGCTACTGCTGCTGCGACAGAAAGCGAAGTTTTAATGCTTTCAGCTGCAGATAAGGCGACCTGGGAAGAAGTAATTCCCTTAGCGGTTAAATACGACCACAATTGTTTGCTCTGGACGAGCTTAGACTTAAACAATCAGATTAAGATGAATAAAGACGCTTTAGAACTAGGGTTGCCAAAAAATCGAATAGTTATGGACCCAACATGTGCCACCTTAGGCTACGGAATGGAATATTCGTTTAGCATTTATCAGAGAATGCGTATAGCTGGATTATTAGGGGAAACTGATTTAGCATATCCAATAAGTGGGGGAACCACAAATGCATGGGGCGCTCGTGAAGCTTGGATGAGCGAGAAGCGAATGCCTCAATGGGGTCTAAGAAAATACAGAGGTCCTATTTGGGAAATCATCAATGCACTTTCTCTGACTCTTGTAGGATTAGATCTTGCCATGATGTTCCACCCAATTGCCGCCAAACATGTAAAAGAGATTACTGCTCAATTTTTCGCAGAAATCCCAAAAGTTATGGAAGATAAAGGTTATTACGACTGGGTTTCAGCAAGACTTAAGAAATAAAACTTCTTACTATTAATTTACTTCTTTTTTTATTGTTTTTATTAGATTTGAAAATAAAATAAAATCCGTTATTTTACGCCTTCTTAATTTTTATGTGATAATCTTCTCCTTCGATCTTAAACTCCAAAACTGTGTCGCCATGATTTTCTACGTATCGTTTTATATTCTCGCCTGATTCACCAAAATCCCCCGAAACTTCCAAAATTTCTCCGCTTTGCATTTCGTTTAATTTTTTTTTAGTCCTGGCAACTGGTAATGGACAGACCAACCCGTCTAATTTTAGCTTGTAATCATTGCTCATTTCTATAATTCACCATTTAGTTTTAACTGAACAAAACGTTGTCCGCTTCCACGCACATATCAAGGAACCCTTTCATTGTTGTTTTTGAAATCCCCGCTATTAATTCTTCGTCGCGTAAACCCCTTGCTTTCATACACACTCCGCACGCTAACACTTTAGCCCCCTCTTCAATAACATCAGCCATCCATTTCCCGACATTATCGTACATGGATGGTTTTTGGTTTTTCATGCCCACAAAGATACCATCTTCGACTAAAAAGATGTTGATTTTATGTTCTTCTAATAAGGAAGTATAGGCAAATCGTAACATGGTATAGGGTCTTTCAGATGTATAGGCACCACTTCCAATTACAATCGTAAAAGTTTTTTTCTTTTCTGTCATGTAGGCTTAACCTTTTTTATTCTGTTAAAACGATTAATTATGATATAGGAAATAAAAAAAGGTTTATTAATTTTTTCGTAATAGTTTATCTATAATTTCGATAAATTAATTAATTATGACGAAATTTTAAATAATAGAAAATATTTGTAGTTTCCTTAAATAAAGATTAAAAAAAAGCGCGGAAAGCATGAAAGTATGAATATTGAATATCTAAGAAACTTCGTTAAACTAACAAAATATAAAAGTTTCTCAGAATTAGTAAAAGACATTCCAATTTCTCAAAGTACGCTATCTCATCAGATTTCACGATTGGAAAAAGATTTTGGAGTAGTTTTAATAGATAGGACAACCAAGAAGTTTGAATTAACTGAAGCTGGAAAAATTTTGTTAGATTACTCACAAAAGATTGTAAAGCTATACGATTCTTGCGAAGAGGATTTAATAAAATACAGTAAACATAAATTTGAAGATATCGCGATTTCGGCATCCACGATTCCAGGCTCTCATATCTTACCGAGATATATTGCGAAATTTAGAAATAAGAATCCTAACGTAAATTTTAAAGTTAAAATCAGTAATTCACAAGAATCGATTGAAAAATTAGCTAAAGGTTTGGCAGATTTTGCAGGTATTGGTAGTTTTATAAACTACGATGAAAACAATTTTGACACCATCCAAATTGGAGAGGATGAATTTAAGTTTATCTGTTCTACTAACCATGAGCTATTAGAAAACGGGAAGAATATAATTAATTTTGCTGATCTCCTTAAATATCCTTTTGTGTGGCGAGAAAGAGGTTCAGGAATGAGGGACACCTTTGAACACCAATTTTCAGAGTATATCAAGTTGAATATTAAACTTGAAATAAACGATAACGATTCTATTATTTCAGCAGTAAGCGAATCAAACTATATTAGTATAATGAGCGAATTCATGGCTGATAATGCTGAAAAAGCGGGTTTAATTAAGATTTTGGAGATTAAAGGTTATCCCGAAATTGTTAGAAGACCTCTATATTTTATAAAATTAAGAGAAAAGGAACTAAGTGAGTTAAAGAAAGATTTTTGGGAATATATAAAAAAAAAAATAAAAAAAATCAATAAGTTATAGACGTATTATTTTATTAGCATCCCTGTTTTGTCGAAATTAAGGAAATAACTTACCTTCTCTTTAAGCGGATAAAGTCCTTCTTTAAAAAGAGTGAAAAGAAATATTCCTATAAAGATAAGCGAACCTAATCCCGGAGCAAAATTACCTAAAATATCAACTAAAGTTGACGAGGGATCTATAGAAAAAATAGTATAAATCAAAGATCCTAATGAGATTACTACAGAAAAAAGAGAAATTAACATAGCTGTTTTTTTACTTATATCTAAATGAATCGGACCAATATCTACATGAAAATGTTTCGGTTGAACGATTATAGATAATACGGAATGGTTTATTGTTTCTTTCTCGTATTCGATATATACGTGTAAATATCGTCTTTCGCTCTCTTTTTTATCTTCTTTAGTTCTTTCTTTCTTTTTTGTGGGAAGTACCGAGAAGATCATTACCGGAGGGTTTATTGCTTTTTTTTTAATTTCTACTTCGCCCTTTAAAGGATGAACTGCAAATCCCTCTCCCTCAACTTTTAATACCACTATCGGCGGTTCTTTTTTCGTTGTCTCTATTTTAAATGAAGTTTCGAAAACGGTCTTTCCTTCCTCGTCAACGATTTTCAATTCTTTGTGAGAGAAATAAACGTAAAACAGATAGCTAGTTTGTTCCATCATAACAGAATAATATTGAAGCCCCATGTTAATTTCATAAACGGTTGGTTTTGGCTCTGCTGGGGCTTCTTCCACCCTCCTTGGAGGGGTGAGCGATCCTGAATCGGGTGCTTCTCCAAGCCCCTTTATTTCATCTCCAACCTCTCTATGTGCACTACTTGGTGCCGGTGCACCAGCACCAGGCGGTGGCGATGAAGGTACCCGTGAAGTTTTCGGGGGAGAGGAAGGGGGAGGTGCAGATTTAAACGCTTCAGATGGTGCTTCGTCGTCAAATAATTGAAGTTCCTCTAAAATCATATCCTCCTCTTCAGCTTCCTCAGCAGATTCATACATTTCAGGTTTAGCTTCTTTTGCTCTAGCTTTCTTTTTAGCTTTGGGAGCACTCTTCAAGCGCTCTTTTTTTTCCTGAATTTTAAATTGTTTTTCACGCTCTCTGCTTAATTTTTGATCTTCTAATTTTTTCTCGTATTCAACGCTTATTTCGTCCTTCTTAACAGCTTCTTCTTTTTTTTCTACTTCCTTTTTTTCTTTTTCTTTTTTGGAGAATAAATTTAAATTTTTTAATTTAGTTTTCTCAGATATAGCGTTAAGTGTAACGAAATCAACGAAAGAAACATCTTCTCGGGTTAACTGTGTATTTTCTAGCGATTTATAGATATCATCTAAAATTTTACTAATCTTAGTAGTCTTCTTATAATTTCCAATAAAGATAAAATCAAAAATGTAGATGGATAAAATCTCCGTCTTTTTATCGTAAAATATTTTGTTTGTTTCGATTTTAAGAATTTTAATTGTTTGTAATGATTCCAATATAATTTCTCCTTTTACTTTTTTTTATCATACAGTTGAGTTGGAATATAATGATTATGTTCTAAATACTTATAAAATTTACACATATATCTATTATATAATCCTTGTATATTTAAACAATTTTAAACAAAATGAACTATCTTGAAAGGTAAATATATTTTAGCTTATGATTTAGGAACAACAGGTAATAAGGCTGCCCTTTATGATTTAAGATTAAATCTCCTATATCAAACGAGAGTAGATTATCCTCTTTATTATCCAAAACAAGGTTGGGTAGAGCAAGATCCGGGAGATTATTGGAAATCTTTTATTAAAACTACATCCAATTTAATTCAAAAAAACAATATAAATTCCGAGGATATTCTAGGAATAATCTTAGATTGTCAGATGAATTGTACGGTTCCTATAGATTCTGAAGGAAATTCGTTAATGAACTGCATCAATTGGCTTGATACTAGAGCAGCAGAAACAATACGTAAACACACAAAAGGACTAATTAAAATTTCTGGAATAGGTTTGAAAAAATTATTAATGTTTCTTAAAACTACAGCTGGTGCCCCAGGAATTAATGGAAAGGATCCTATTTCTCACATTCTATGGATAAAGGAAAATGAACCTGAGATATATAAAAGAACATTTAAATTCTTAAGCGTTAAAGATTATATCATTTATAAATGTACTAATATTGCTGTAACTTCAAGAGATTTGGGACACACTTCATGGTTAATGAACACTGATCCTAATATCTTTGATTGGTCTGATAAAATATTAAAAAAATTTAAAATTGATAAGGAAAAGCTCCCTAATATAAAAAAATCAACCGAAATTGCAGGAGAATTAACAAATAAAGCTGCTCAAGAGCTTGGTTTAAGATCAAATATTCCTATTTTCGTAGGTTCAGGTGATCTAATCGCTTCTGCTATAGGTTCAGGCGCTTTAAACAAACAAATTATAATATGTCTCGGGACTTCGGATTGGGTTGCCGCACACACTTCTGAGAGAGTGAAAGATCTTATACATTACACAGGTCCAATTAGCTCTGTTGACGATAACTATCTTTGTATCTCAAAACAAGAAACTGGTACTGCTTGTCTTGATTGGATTCTCAATCAAATGTTTAGAGATGAGATGGAAAGAGATAAAGATAATCCAGAAAAAATATATCAATATTTAGATGAAATTGTTGAAAAAGAAAAAGTTGGCTCAAAAAATCTTATTTTTACGCCATGGATGTTTGGAGAAAGAAGTCCCTTAAATAATCCAAATGTTAGAGGCGGATTTTATAATCTTGGATTATATCACGAAAGATCAAATCTATTAAGAGCAGTATACGAAGGTGTAGCTTTTAATATAAAATGGGCTTTAACAATTATAGAAAAACTAATAGGAAAAAGTGAAAGCATAAATTTAATTGGCGGTGGTGCGAAATCAAATATATGGTGTCAAATAATATCCGATGTCTTAGAGAGAAATATCAATCAAATGGAGAATCCAAATTTAGTAGCATTAAGGGGTTCAGCCATAATTAGTTTGGTAGGATCAGGTGTATTAAAAAATTTTTCAGAAGCTAATTCACTTATAAAAATAAAAAATAAATTTAAACCTAATGCCAATAATAAAAGGATTTACGATAAACTCTTTACAGAATTTCTAAATATCTATAAAAACAATAAAAAGATGTTTAAAAATTTAAATCTCTTAAATAAGCTTTAAATTCAAATATGTATTCTTTAATATCTTTTAACTTTTCTATTTTTATGTCTTTACCAATAACTCTTTCAATAGCATCGTTCATTAGCTGTAAATCTTTATATGCTCTAAAATTCTCGTAAGTAGTAGTTTCAAAGTTAGGCTCCCAAGGTTTTAACTTAGGGACAGATTCTATACCTCTTAAATCCCATTTAAAATCCTTTTTAAAAGCCTTAGTTAGGGGTTTCAAGCTAAAGGCGTCCCATTTTTGGATAATCCAAGGTGCGTAATTATGTAGTTTGTCATAATCTAATTCTAAATCGTCTCGCCATTCAAATTGGTGGTTCCAATTAGCAATCGCAAGAAAATTATCGTCTTTAGTTTTATCGTAAGAGAAAAATTTCCAAGAATTTCTATCAATTTTTTCGCTTTTAAATGGAGTTCCCTCAGCGTATTGGAAATAATAGCCAATTACTTCGTATTTATCATAATCGTTTAAGTAAATCCGTAAATAAACTTCAATTTGGGTGATGTCTACCTTACTATTTAATAGCTCTCCTTGAAATAATTTGTATAATAAATTTTTTGCTCTATTTGGGTGGCATTTTCCTGAAAATACAGGATAATAAGCAAAACAATAAAAAACTATATCACCTTGAGTTCTTCCTTCGTAAACTTCCATCCAATTCTCTATAGGTTTGATCTTTACATAAGAGCGGAGGTAAATAATAATTAAAGCAATATCAACGGCAGTTGCGAAGATGATTACTGAGGTAAATATAATTAGATTAAACTCTACAAACTTAAAAATAATTGATAGAGCAATAAAAATAAACAAACCTCCAGTTATAAAGAAAAAAGCTATCAACGAGTTTAACGCTTCGTGTTCCTTATCCTTCTTCGTATATAATATAATAGGAGCGTTATCAACGATAATTTTCTTGCTATACTTATTTATAAAATCTTGAAATTCTACTTTATCCCATTTAGAATCAGACATTTTTCAAATGAAATATAATTCATTTATTCAGAATTCTTTTGATCACAATAAAGGATAATTATTTTTATATTTTAGTAGAGGTAAAAAAAAATACTGTTTTGTGTGCATTATCATAGAATTTAATAACATGTAAATTAAAAAACCAATTATCTTTTGAAATTTTTAATTAATATATTTCATTAATTCTCTTGAACTAATCTATGGTTGATTTTGAAGATTTTCTCAAGTTTATCAAGGTTCAAGATTTTTATTGCGGTCAGATATCTCACATTGAACACATTCCAGAATTGAGAGCTCGTTTTGAGAATTTGGACAAGCCTTTAAGGAAGAGATTGGAAAGGTGGTTAAATAACAACAATATAAAGTTATGGCGCCACCAGGCAGATGCTATTAACTCTATCAGGAAAGGGAATAATACCGTTGTTGTAACTTCTACAGCTTCAGGAAAATCTTTGTGTTACAACTTGCCCGTGTTAGATTCTCTATTAAATAACGAGAAATCCACGGCGCTATACATTTTCCCTACAAAAGCATTAGCTAGAGACCAGTATACGAATTTAAAAAAGATTTTAGCTGATATAAACATAAAACAATACAGAATTGGCGTTTACGATGGTGATACCGCCCCCAATGAAAAAAGACAAGTATTAACAAATGCCAATATAATATTCACAAACCCTTATGGATTGCATTTCTATCTACCGTGGTTTAAGCAAAAATGGAGAAGGGTATGTAATAACTTAAAGTATATTATACTAGACGAAATTCATATATATAGAGGGATTTTTGGGTCCAATTATGCGTTGCTATTGAGACGCTTAAAACGTATTCTCGATATATTCGACGTTAAACCAATTTGGATATTGTCAAGTGCTACAATCAATAAACCAAAAGAATTTTGTGAAAAGTTAATTGGCGAAGAATTCGTTGTTATTGACAAGGACGATTCTCCATCGGGAGCTAAAAAAGTTATTTTATGGGATTTACCTTACGATAAAGTCTCAGGAAAGTATAGATCTGCCCATCAAGAAACAAAAAATTTATTTACTACTCACATAAAATATAAGAACGGGATTCAAACTTTAACATTCACTCTTTCAAGAAAGATGGCAGAATTACAAGCTATTTGGGCGAGAAAAGCTTTACCATTGCTAAAGAACAAGATACATAGTTATAGAGCAGGTATTAGTAAAACTAAAAGAAGAGAAATAGAAGAAAACTTTAAGAACAAAAGAATTTTAGGCATTAGTTCCACAAATGCTCTGGAATTAGGTATAGACATAGGCTCTCTGGATGCCACTATTTGCTCTGGTTTCCCTGGAACCCTTTCGAGCTTTAAACAACAAATAGGACGTTCCGGTAGGGGCTCTGAATTATCAATTTCAACTTTCATACCCATGCAAAACCCCTTGGATTTATTCTATGTTCATAATCCGTCTCAATTATTTGGAAAAATTCAAGAAGAAATTCTTATAACGCTAAAAAATAAATACATCATAAAGAACCACCTCTGTTGCGCGGCTAAAGAGATTCCACTAAATATCGATGAATATATAAAATTTGGCGTAGAAGAAAAAGAATTATTCGAAACTTATATTGAAGATTTAATTTCAGATAAGTTGTTGATGAAAAGAGGAGATAAATACTATTGGAGGGGCCAGTTTTACCCTAACGAGAAGTATGGATTAAACTCGCTTTCTAGCAAGAGTTATAAAGTAATTCTCAGAAGAACTGGTAAAGATGAACTTTTAACAGTAGAAGACGAAAGCTATGTGTTTCGGGATTTGCACCCTGGAGCAGTGTACCTCTATGAAGCAGAATCTTATGTAGTGGAAGACCTAGATCTCGAAGAAAAAATTGTAAGGATTTTAAGAGCTGATGTGGAGTTTTACACTCAATCGCTCAAGCATACTGAAATAACGCCACTCGAAATTCAAGCTCAAAAAAAAATAGATCCAAATAAAGATATTGAGAATATTGAGAAATTTTATGGTAGAGTAAAAGTTGAGCACGAGTACTATTCCTATAAAGTTATAGATACGCTAACACAGGAAATTATTTCGCGACATCCGCTAGAAAACATTCCTATTATTGAGTTTGAGTCTCAAGCAGTTTGGTTTACGATCCCTTTCGAATTCCAGAAAGAGTTAGAACTGGAAGGCTTCGACTTAGGTGGGACTATTCACGCAATTGAACATGCTATGATAGCAATGGCACCAGCGTTAGCCCAGATTTCTCGATGGGATTTGGGGGGTGTTTCTATCGATTTCGACCCCGTGAAACAACAACCCGTAATATACATTTACGATGCATATAGGGGTGGTATTGGAATATCAGAACAACTTTATTTCAATTTAACCGAATTATTAAATCTTTCTTTCAATTTGATACAATCTTGTAGTTGTAAAACTGACAACGGTTGCCCAGGGTGTATCATGAGCCCTCGCTGTGGATCGCAGAATGATCCCCTCGATAAGGAAGGTGCCCGATTCCTCTTAAAAAAGCTATTGAACATCCAAGAATAGTTAAACTTCAATTTAACCACTTGGTTAAGTTTGATTTTTGAACTCTTTTTATAAACTCATCCGTCCCGTAAATTCTCAAATTTTGTATTATTTCGATTGATTGTATTATCCTCTTTAACTTTTCTTCCTTTCGCGCTATGTTAAGCGAAATGATGTCATTTAGAATATCTTCACTTAAAATGTCAAAACCAAGAATAACACTTAATAACGCTGGACTTACAAACGCAGTCTTGTTTGTGGATATATATTTATTCTTATACTTTACTGAAAAAGGCAATTTTTTTTGTAAGACAGTTTCTGACCAATTTGTTCCAACACATAATAAGAATGAATCTGGTAGATCTAAATATTTCATCATCTTCCGAGCAATTAATTCGATATTAGCTTTACCTCTTTTAAAGAATCCATTTGAATAATCTAATAATAAGAAATTGCTCTCACCAATGCGTTTCACCAAATTAATTATTAGATTCTTAGTGTCTTTATCAAGCTTGTGTGTATTAAAATAAGCCGTAACATCTGAATTTAAACATTTTATCAGAGATCGATTAACAATTAATAAACCATCAATTCTATGTTTACTGGATGGATAGAAAAGCTCAATCTCGGAATAAAAATTGTAAGGAACTTGATCTTGGTTTATAACAAGAGATAATAATAAATTCATCGCTCTGTGAGTGAGATCTCCAATTAATCTGGAAGGACGTACAAACAATCCTGATTCTTTTACGACTTCTGAAAACTTCTTTCCATATCGACCTATAGCAGCCAAAAAACCGCGGTAATGTTTTTCAACTTCCTCGTAAGAAGGAGCTTCCTTTAAGGAATAGTCATAAACATCCAGTAATGTAGGTTGGATAACATTTCTGAAAAAATTTTTAAGTTCCAGATAGGATTTCCCATTATAAATTGTATAATTTAACTTAAAACCTATCGCTAGATGTAGATCTGTCAAATTATACCCTTTTCTTTGTAGTGCTTTTAAAAACCCAGAATAATCTTTATCTATTTGTTCCCATAAGGGTGCTTGATTTAGATTTAAATTGAATTCTACTTTTATCTTAGGATATATTTCTTTCACATATAGATCCATTAACTCTACGAAATCCATACCTTGATATTTTAATTCCTTTAGAGGTTCCAAACCCGCTTTTTTTACAAATATAGCCCAGATATTCCTTTCTATCCCCTCCTTTTTTGAGACTTTTCTTACTCTGTCAACAAACCCTCTATAGCCTAATCCTTTCCTTTCTAAATCACCTGCTCCTGGTGCTTCGCCCGTTTTCAACTTTAGTTTGTTTTTTATTTCAAGATACACATTTTCCTTAAAAAATTTCACTAGTTCATCGTAATTCATACCAGTATATTTTTCTTCATGGTATGGTTTAAAACCCGCAGCTTTAGTAAGATCATTAACCCCTAATCCTAATTTTCTAATAGATGCCCTAAATCCTCTGTACCCTATTTCATCAAGGTCATGAGCTTTAGGTACATTGTCAAATTTGGGCAATACTACTTCCTTGTAAAACTCCACAGCTATTTGTTTGTTTTTAACCCATGCCCATCGAGTCTTAATTTTAGAAGCATCAATTTTTTTTCTTCTAAAAAACTCCAACTCATCGTTAGTGAAGGAACTTGGGGAGACTATACGGACTTTATATTTACTATATAAATTCTCTATATCAGATTTCGTAAATTTTTGTGTTAAATTTTCTGACCAAAATTCAAAATATGCAGAGAATCTGTCAAAGGCTGATACGCTTCTTTTTTTAAAATGCTTTTCAATCGGTGAGAGTCCAAGTAAGCACCTACAAGTGTCTAAATTTAAAATCTTATCATAATAATCTTTTACTTGTGTTATAGGGATATCTTGCTTCTCTTCTACTTTTAATATTTCTGAATACTTTTTATTCGAGACTTCTAACCAAGTGTTTATAGTATTTCTTAATCCCACAGAGAGATTTAATACTTCTTTTATAATAATAAACACTTCAGAATGAACTCGAAGGTTTTTCAGTAGTCTTTCATATTGTAAAGTTATCTCATCTATACCTTTCTTTATTGCTTTAAATACTGTAATTTTATCATCCTTAAGAGCTTTTAACTGTTTCTTGGTAATTTGTTTTAAATATGATTTTGTAATAGTATCCATATAAACTGAGATGATCTTAGCACCCCTCCCTATTGTAATGCAATATACCCAACTGTTAATAAAGGAATTTAACTCCTTGGGGAACTTATCATTAACAATTGTGAGTAATTCCTTAGGAGGAAGCCCACTTTTATCAAAAAGGCATGCTAAGGAAGCATCAACTATCTCTCCTATTCGTTCATCAACATATACTAAAGGGAGATGGTGTTGTTTACATTTAGGATATTTTCCAAACCCTAAGAAACCTAATTTCAAAGGTTTCACTCTCTTAATTGCTTCACAGCCTAATTGAGGGCATATGGCTATCCTATCCTCATTTGTAGTTTTTCGTCTAACTAAAGTATGCTCTACCATTCCTTTATTCCCTCCCCTAAAGATCTTTGTTTTCTAATAGTGGTTATTTCAACTTCTTCTTCTGTTGGAATTAATAAATTAAGTTCACAATGTAATTGATGATAATTTACTCTCAATTCCTCATAATATCCTGAAGCCCAGCTATTAAATATTTTAAACACTGTACACGCTTCTTGAGTAAGATTTACTACGAATTTAAGGAACTTAGGGTGAAGGTGTATTTCTTGTTCTGATAATTTATGAACATTTATAAAAAGTTTTTGTGTTAGATCCCTTAAATCCACAAGTAGATCATGACTAAATTTATCTTCCGTAAATTTAACTCTCTCTACTAGTCTAATAAGTTCAGTTTCATACGAAATCCTATTTCCTCTAATTTTGACGAGTAATTTTATGAATTTAGATGCATTCTGTTTAAGGTTCCTTTTAGTCTCATTGCATTTTTTATCTACTCCACCAAGACAGGTAATAGTTTTAGGGCAAAACCTATATTGTATCGTAGCAGTTTTATAATTTATGAATGTTCGGAGTTGTCGTGAAAGTTCTCTTATTTTGTTTAAACCATGTATTTCATATAAACCATATGGTATATCATCTGAATCGTAATCAATATAAGAACTTTCGAAATTAGTGTCCATTTTTCTTTTCATCTTTTTTTTTTAATCTCTTCATAAATTCTCATTATTTAAATAAAAAAACTCTCTGGAAATTTTTAATGATATTTTTTAACAAGAATGGAGCTCTTTTTCTATTAAGCAGATTACTTGATGCTAAATAAAAAATTATTTAATTTTTAGCTGGGATTTTAAAACATATTTTTTATTTATCTTTTTTTCCCTTTACCTATTTTTATAATTTTAGCTTTTTCAAGCAAAAAATTACGTATTATAAAACAATTTTTAAAAAAAAAGAAACTGTTCTAATAAATATGAATAATAAAACTGATTTAAAATGGAAAGATCTTGTATCTCCTACAATGTCTCCCGATGAGTACTTAAAAGAATTTGGGGATAAAATAGCTCATAACTATAAAACCTATGAACCAAAAACAGATATATTAGAAGAAATTAAGGAGCTCTTGAAAAGCAAGAAAGAGGCATTAAAAATTGTAGCATTGGGTGCTGATTGGTGTCCAGATTGCAACAAAAACGTACCACGCATGATTAAAATTGTAAAATTGATGAAAAGCAAAGATGTGACTTTCCATATTTTATACGGTATAATGGTTAACGCCCTACATAAACCAGATGAAATAATATGGCATAAAACGCGTTCTCCACCAGAAGCGGTAAACCCTAAATTTGACTTAAAAGCAATTCCAACGTTCTACTTCTTTAATAGAAACAATGAATTTTTAGGTATGATAAAAGAACATCCGAAGCAAACCATTGAAGAAGATACATTAGAAATTATTAAAGAAGGTCTGTGAAATTTTTCTTTTAACTACAAGATTTTGTAGTTTTTAAATAATTTTGATTTAATTGTAATTTTAATTGAGTGGTAATTTTTTCCAGTATAATCAAGATTTAAATTTCAATATCAATATATTAATTCTATGACGAAAATTAATGTCAAAAAAGTTATTATTTTTAAGCATGGAGTCTCTTATTACATTCTCGAAGGAAATGTTAAGGGAACGGATATTTTCGAGTTAGAGTTTAAAAATGACGAGATGGACGACGTGTTAAAATCGCTTTTTGTTTTAGATACTAGCGAAACAGGCTACATCAGTTCGATTTCTTACGACGCAGCTTTAGAAACGTCTCAATTGTTAAAATCTGTGATGCTTAATATTCCTGATAGAGGCTCGTTTTCTTCGCTAATAACTCAAATAAAAGGTGCTAAAGTCAAATTAGCGGTTACTGGGGGAAAAACCATATCGGGAACGATATTAGGA
>Ga0209345_10004340_pt1 | contig 13777 bp, 10 predicted proteins | sample Cruoilmetagenom7_FD_187294 | JGI IMG/M metagenome (GOLD analysis project Ga0209345, IMG submission 187294) | Oil polluted marine microbial communities from Coal Oil Point, Santa Barbara, California, USA - Sample 7 (SPAdes) (version 2) | ecosystem: Environmental > Aquatic > Marine > Oil seeps ...
CTTCAGTTCCCTGTGGTTTTTATAGCTGGCGGGCTGACACAACCTCCTGACAGAAAATATCATCTTTATCATGTTTACGATAAAAGTAAGTTGCCTGCCAATTTTCATAAGGTAATAGATCTTTCAAGAAAGACTGGTAAAGATGAACATGAAAAAGAGAAAAATGATGAAAATAAGAGGCTTTTTTATGTTGCATTTACAAGAGCTATGTTTAAGCTTTACATCCCTTTTTTTTCTGATTTATCAAAGCATAACTGGATAGGGCCTGTATCTGGATTTATTTCATCTGCAATTAATGAGGCCTTCCCAAAAGAGAATTCAGGTAAAAAGGTTTTGTGGCTTGATTCTGATATTCATAACAATTTAAGTGAAATAAACGTGACAGAAAAAAAGGTGTGCGATGTAAAAGATATTAAAGGCTATATGTTGCCACATGACCATGATTATCGTTACAGATCCATTTCCATTGAATCATTCTCAAGCCTTTGCCGTAGAAAATCAGATGGTGGAAAACATTATTTTCGGACAGACAGGCAAAGTTATTATTTTGCAGATGAAAAGAGCAAAGATGTTGACGAATCTGATTACATTGCTGAAAAGGAAGATGAAAAAATAATCAATTTTGCAGATGAAATACCTGGTGGAACTGAAATCGGACTTATGTTTCATGATATTTTTGAGAAGATTGCGTTTCATAAAGTTATGGAAAAACCAGACAGGTTGCTTGAAATTCCTGAAACACGAGATACCATAATAAACAATATTGAAAAATATCGAATAGACAAGAAGTGGACAGATCATATATGCAAAGTTATATCTAATACTTTGACAGCTCCTGTTCCTGCAGGAGATACTACTTTTTTTTTAGGTGGTTTAAAAGCTGAAGAGAGAATTCACGAAAAAGAGTTTTACTATGTTGCCAACTGGCCTGAACTGGAACAAATGGTTGATTCTGACTGTAAGATCAGAAATACAGGAGATGGATATGTAAGAGGTTTTATTGATTTGATTTTCAGGTTTAAAGAAAAATATTATATTGCTGACTGGAAGTCTAACCGTGTAGATACTGGATACGGCTTAAAAAGCCTTTGTGAATGTATGGATCACGCAGATTATCATCTACAATATCAATTATATTCTGATGCAATGTTGCGATGGTTAAAACATTCATTAAAAGACAAATTTGATCCTGAACATCATTTTGGAGGTGTTTTTTATTTTTTTATAAGAGGAATGGGGCAGGGAAGTTATAAAGGCATTTATCATGTTTTGCCAGAGCAGATACTAAAACAGGTAAGGTAACGACAACGGTGTACAAAATTAGTTTTCAAAAATAAGCGTAAACTGCCCTTATACATAATAAACTTTTGCTCTAATGTACTAATATCTTTTGATGCAAATGCCCTGTTTGTCCGGCACAAAATAGTTGTGAAATTTATTCTCTGGATAATAATTTTTATTTAATGAAAGACATTCTTTCCCTTCAAATAAAATTATAAAGCACATGATGCTGAACAATTTAAGGTTATGAAACAACTTGAATCTTTTATAGTTGACTTTTTTCATGCAAAAAAAATTAATTCTGATTGTGATATCATAAACAGTTTTGCTGAATGCCTTGAACTTGGCATTATAGATTTTATGACTATTTGTGATCTTGTTGAGATTGGAAGCTGTTGCAGTGATACGGATTTTATTATTGTACTTATGGTTTTATTTGCTTTAATGAGAGAGGGAAGCGTTTGCATTGATCTTGATAAAGATGTTTTCTCAAGGATTTTTCCGGAGAATTTGCAGGAAAAATCAGTAAGGGTTGTTGAAAACTTTTTATCAGGGTTAAAAGATGGCAAATATGCAAAACTTATAGCAAAAAGCTGTAATGATTATCTACCATTAATAATTGATCAATCAGGTGCAAGGCAGCTTCTTTATTTTCAGAAATATTATTTTTATGAAAAAAACCTCAAAGGTCATTTTTTTAAAATGCTCTCCACACAACACGCGCAAGCATTGACAGAAAATGATATTGAACAGATGCTGACACAGATATATTCTGATAACCTTGTTATAAGAGTGGGTAAAAAAGCTTTTCCGATTTCAGCAGATAAAATGCAGCAGCAGGCAATAAGATTAGTTCTTACATCCTCTTTTTCAATTATTACAGGAGGGCCTGGAACTGGAAAAACATCTCTTATGGTAAATATGCTTCGTTGTCTGGTAAGAGCTGGAATAAATGTTTCACGTATTATTCTGGCAGCCCCAACAGGCAGGGCAGCGCAAAGAATGACTCAAGCGGTTACAACCTGCATCTCTTCAATTTTAGAGCCAACCCATAATGACCTTGCACTTTGTAAGCTAAAAGGAAGTACGCTTCATAAAGTTTTACAATATCAGGGTTTTTCAAATGATTTTTATTATCGAGATTCAAACAAGCTGCCTGCATCCGTTGTTGTAATTGATGAGATTTCCATGGTTGATCTTATTATGCTGGAAAAGGTTCTTCAAGCTATAGATATATCCAAAACAAAGCTTGTTTTTTTGGGAGATAAAGACCAGTTACCTTCAGTTGAAGCAGGGGCTGTGTTTGCTGAAATGATTTCGGATAAAGGAAACACCGGAGCTTTTAAAAACAGGCTTGTTGTCTTAAAAAAAGTATATCGTCTGGGAGAAAACCTATTGAAACTTGCAGAAAATGTGAACCAGGGACTGTTTCCTTTAAAAGAGCATTTGCAATTTAAAGATGCTGTTTCAATGAAATCTGACAAATGGGCCTTTGTAAAAGCAGGAAAAGTAGGTAAACTTGAAAAAGATCTTATTTGCTGGATCAAATATCATTATTTTAATTCTGATATTGATAAGAGTTATTGTGATCTGGTACTTAAAGCCGGTGAAATGGAAGAAAAACAGCTTTTGGAAACAGAGCAGGGAAAATCTGTTTTGCGTAAAATATTTCAAATAGTTGAAAAGGCAAGAATATTATCTTTTGTCCGAAAAGGTTTTTTCGGGTGTGAATGGATTAATATTCTGATATCAAGATATATTGCAAATAACCTTGATCCTTTTAAAGAATCAGGTAAGGTTTTTTCAGGTGCTATTGTTATTATAACAAGAAATGATTATTCCAAAGAGCTTTTTAACGGTGATGTTGGAGTAATATTGCAAGATAGCAACGGAGTTTATAAAGCCTTTTTCCCCTGTTTAGAAGGTTTTATTAGATTCCATGTTGATCTTTTGCCAGCATGGCAGTTGTCTTTTGCTATGACTGTTCATAAAAGTCAGGGGTCTGAATTTGATGATGTAATGATTGTGCTGCCAGATGATGAAAATCACAGGCTATTAACAAAGGAAATCGTTTATACAGCAATTACAAGAGCAAAGAAAAAGGTAATAATATATGGCGCTGAAAAAATAATGCAAACAGCACTTTCACGGAAAATAAAAAGACAATCAGGGCTTATTTTTTAAGAAATTACAGGGCTGACGCAGCATTATAATAATGCCTGTTCAAGATCGTGTATAATATCATTAGAATTTTCAATTCCAACAGAAAGCCTGATTAATCCGTCATTTATTCCAGCTTTTTGTCTCTCTTTTTTTGAATAGGTTGAGTGTGTCATTGATGCTGGGTGTTGTATTAGTGTTTCGCAGTCTCCCAGACTTACAGCCATGATGCACATTTTAAGCCTGTTCATAAACATTTTTCCGGCATCAATGCCTCCTTTTATTTCAAAACTTATTATTCCACCGAATTTTTTCATCTGTTTTTTTGCGATATCATGCCCTTTATGAGATAAAAGCCCTGGATAATATACTTTTTCAATTTTTGGATTTTTTTCAAGCCATTTAGCTATTTCCATGGCATTTTCACAATGTTTTTCCATTCTCAATGCAAGAGTTTTAATTCCCCTTAAGATGAGCCACGCATTAAAAGGGCTGATTATTGGGCCAAAATGAACAATATGATGTTCCTTGATAAGCTTTATAATTTTTTTCTGTCCCACAATAATCCCGCCGATACTATCACCATGACCCCCAAGATATTTTGTGGCAGAATGAACAACAAGATCTGCACCAATATCAAGAGGATTCTGCAGATAAGAAGTGGCAAAAGTATTATCAACAACCAAATATATGTTATGCTTTTTTGCCACAGATGCAGCCATTTCTATATCTATGACATCTATTGTAGGATTTGCAGGAGTTTCAAAAAAAATAAACCTGGTGTTATTATCAATCAAGTCCTCAATACGCGACATTTCTAGAAATGAGGAAGCAGGAACAAAGTGCGGAATAATTTTAAACTTTTTCAAGTGCTCGTTGAAAAATGCAAAGGTCCCGCCGTATATTGAATTGCAGGATATAAAATTGTCATCGGGTTTTGCAAGAGAAAGGATAACAGAAGAAATTGCCGACATTCCTGATGAAGTTGCAAGAGCAGCTTCACCATTTTCAATTACAGACATCTTCTCTATAAGTAAATCCACTGTGGGATTTGCGATCCTTGAGTATATAAATCCATCTTCCTCTCCTTTAAAAACACTTGCGCCATGTTCTACACTTTTAAATTTGAATGTTGATGATAAGTGAACAGGCGGTACAAGATCTTTACTTGTGGTGTGAGATGTGGATATTCCATGTACAACCTGGGTTTCTTTTGTAAATTTTCCCATAATACTATAATCCCTGCAAATTTAGTAAAAAAAATAACAAGTTTTACTGCAAACAAAGTTAAAACTTTATTTCTGGTTTTTAAAAAAAGGTTTAACTGCCAGTGGCAATCATAGCGACATCTTTCATAGCTTCGGCAAGTGTCGGATGGGCATGAATTGTTTGAGCCAGCTCTTTTACATTACTTTTCATTTTAACTGCCAATGCTCCTTCAGCAATAAGCTCTGTTGCATGTGCTCCTATCATGTGAACTCCAACTATTTTTCCGTTTTTTCTGTCAGATACAATTTTAACATGTCCTGCTATTTCTCTTATCACATGGGATTTTCCAAGAGACCTGAAAAGAACCCTGTCAGATCTTGCATCAATTCCTTTTTCCAAAGCCAGCTTGCAGGTCAAACCCACACTTGCTACTTCAGGTTTTGTAAAAATTGCTACAGGCACAACATCATAATCCATTATCCGATTTTTTCCCATTGCATTTTCTGCAGCAACAACACCTTCCATTGATGCAACATGAGCCAGCATGATTTTTGAAGGCCCTAAAATATCTCCAACTGCATAAATATTGTCAATATTTGTTTTCATTTTCTGATCTGCAAGAAGCCATCCCCTGCTATCTGTGCTAACACCAATCTGCTCAATACCAGTGCCTGATAAATCAGGGCTTCGACCGATGCATACAAGCATTTTGTCAACAACAAAGGTTTCTGCTTTTTCTATTTCAGAATTATATGCGCTTGGAGATTTTATCTTTACATGTATTTTGGAGTTTTTTATCTCAAATGTTTGTACTTTCTGGTTTAACTTTACATCTATTTTACGTTTTTTCATCTCTCTTAAAAGAACTTTTGAGCTCTCTTCATCAATTGAAGATATTGGCAGCAGTCGCGGCATTGATTCAACTATTGTAACATCTGTGCCAAATGATGAAAAAATGGATGCAAATTCACATCCTATAACACCGCCTCCCACAATTAAAATTGATTCGGGAACTTTATCAAGATTTAACGCATCATTACTTGAAAGTATATTTTTATGGTCAAAACAAAGGTCAGAAATATTTGCTGGGATTGTGCCTAAAGCAAGAATAATTTTATGGGCCATAACCCTTGTCTTTTTGCCATCAGGTTCAGCAACAATTATTTGATTCGGGTCTGCAATCTGTCCGAATCCTTTAATAAAGCGAATCTTCTTTTTTTGAAAAAAAGATATAATCCCTTTTATTTGATCTTGTATTGTTTCATGTTTTAATTTTATAAGTTGATTAAGGTCTATTGTAAAATTGCTGTTAAGAGGTATTCCAAATTTGGATGCCTTGTGCATATTGTCAATTATTTCTGCTGCTGTAATAAAAATTTTTGATGGAATACAACCTCTGTTAAGACAGGTGCCACCCACATCGCCTTTATCAATAACAGTTACTTCAGCTCCAAGCGAAGCTGCACGCACGGCTGCAGCATATCCTCCAGGCCCTGTACCTACAATGACAATTTTAACACTCATAACAAACTGTTTGAATTCAAATTGGTTTTTATAAGATTTAAAAAATATTTGATAAACTTTTATTTAAGTTTTTCATAAAAATTGCAATAAATCAACAGAAACAATATCTATGCGTAAAACATTTCTCTTATTTGCTTTGAATAAGATCCGTTTTTTTCATGGAGGATAAGTGAGGGCGCTATTTCCATTCCAGGTCGGCCTTTTTTTGTGCCTTCAATTAAAACAAGCTGCGCCTTGGAATCTGGATAGGAATGTATCATTTGAAGAAATTTAGGTTCGATGGAAAATTTTCTCATTTGAACGAGCAAATCTGCCAAACGTTGTGAGGGATAAATTATTAAAAATTTTCCTGAAACTTGCAGCATGCGATAAGCTGTTTCCAGAATATCGGCAAGTGTAATTTTAATTTCATGTCTTGCAATAGCTTTTTCAATATCAGGATTGATTCTTCCTGCGTCAAATTTTATATAAGGAGGGTTGGTTACAACAAGATCAACTGGACAAAAAAGCATGTCAGGCTTTAAGTGCTTAATATCATTATGAATAATATTAATACGTTTTTTCATTTTATTGTCATCAACATTTATTGATGCGATCTGTGCAAGATCTTTCTGAAATTCAATTCCGAAAATATTTATGTCAGGATTACGGTCTGCAAGTACAAGAGGAATTATTCCGCATCCTGTGCCAAGATCTAGAATTGTTTTACATTTTATTTTACTGGCATAAAAAGCTATTATTATAGCATCTATGGAAAATCTGTATCCAAATCGTTTTTGTTTAACCCTGATACGATCTGAAAAAAAAGTATCTTGTGAAAGAGAATTCATCAGCTATATTTTAAAATTTTACCTGAAACAATTTATTTCTAAAACAACATTTGGGTTTTTTAGTGCACAATATATAGCATCTATGCTGTAAGGTTGCGTTTTGGGGTTATTATAATGGCCCGATTTTAAATTTTATATCTCCGACCAATTCTCTGCCTGTAATGCTGTTGATTTTTTCAATTATATTGTTTTTAAGAAATTGAAGGTGATGTATCCATGAGGAACTGGAAGTATATACTAAAAGCAGTTTATTTTTGTATGCTGCAGGTTGGGCGTTTTTTGCCACAACTTCGCCTACAATATTATTCCAGTGATCCCAAAGCGTTAAAAGTTCCACATCAGACTCATACCTGTAGTCCATTAAGATTTTTTGTAATATGCCGCTGATATGCGTAATTTCTTCCAGGTTTTTTTTCCCCATAATATAATAGCCGAGCTTTTTATTTTACGTTTATCATGCTTTTATAATTTGAATATTATTAAATATATTTCCCAAAAAATAGCACATAAAAAGAGAATGGTAAACAGAATATATAATCGTTTTATCCGTATTTTAGTCCAAAATAAAAATAAATTTGAACACAGCAGCAAACATATTAAGGGAAAGCATGTCAGCAGATACTTTGCCAGCAAAAAGTTCATTACTCCAAGATCGAGAAAATATGCCATAACAGGATTTATTTCATTGGCTCCGTGTGCAATCAAATGCAGTGTAAAAAGAGCATCAAATATGCTTAAAGTAGCTATGAGGACTATTACTATAAAAATTTTATACCCATAGTTATCAATTTCATAGGGTTTTAGTCTGTCTTTTTTTCTTCTGACAGCAGCTCTTTTTCCATTAAATTTGTACCTGTTTAACAAGAAAAATTGATTTTTTCTGCGATCATTTTTTCTGCGATCATTATTACCTAAAATATAAATGCTATTTTTCATCCAAATACATCTTTTCAACAGTTATAATACTAAATGACACATTTGTGCCAGACAAGCTATGAGCTATTTAAAATATTTACCATAAAAACAATTTATTAACTTCGTGTAAATGACTTGCAAATAACGTGCAAAAATATAAAAATAATTTTATTAGTTATTACAGCATGTTAGCATTGATAATATAATTACAAAATATTAACAGTATATGTAATTTATTACATTATTTTGTGAAATATTAAGGATCAAACCTGTTAAATTTTATGACATAACCATAATTATGCTTTGATTATAAGGTATGTAAAGTATGTCATATAACATAAAAGAAGAATCAGGCCGTTGCTTCTTGTAACGCAATATGTTTTTGTTATTAACATAAGGGGCATAGCACTTATAAACACCATTACCAGATAATCGATAAAAAGACCGCTCGCAAAAAAACCTCCTTTAATATTAATTGGTCTGACTAAAGAGGCTATGCCAAGCACACTGAGAATATTAAAAACATTACTGCCAACAAGGTTGCCAAGACTTATATCCATCTGTTTTTTTAATGCAGCAACAACAGAAGTTGCAAGCTCTGGAAGCGAAGTGCCAAAAGCAACAATTGTCAAACCAATAAATTTTTCACTTACACCAGCATCTTTCATTATAGCAACAGCTGCATCAATCAGTAGTTTTGCCCCGGCTAAAACTCCTAAGACACCTATTATTATCAAAGCAATCTGCTTAAAAACAAATTTTTTTTTTATATTATCTACCGGTTCAGATATTGTTATTGCTGCCTGCGGTTCAAATGTTTTTGAAGTTTTTCCCGTGGCAATATAGTAGTTGCTGAAAATGTATAAAATCAAACCGGCAAAAAGGCTCGCACCTTCTACTCTGCTTATATGAGAGTCAATGGAAAGAATAAAAAGATATATTGATATGCCTAACATAACAGGAATATCTCTTCTAATAACCGATCTGTGGCACTCAACAGGCCAGATTGCAGCAGTAATACCCAGCACAAGGGCAATATTGCATATATTGCTGCCTACTACATTTCCCACTGCAATCATGCTTTTATCCTGAAGCGCTGAAACAACACTTACAACAATTTCAGGAGCTGATGTTCCAAAAGCAACCACAGTCAGGCCGATAACAATAGGCGTTATTCCAAAAATTTTAGCAAGAGAAGCTGATCCCTGGACAAGCAGGTTTGCTCCATAATACAGCATTATGGTACCTGCAATCAAAAACAGTATGTCAAAAATCATAAATTAAACCTCCTTAATTGTTTTTATACAATTTTGATATTTGAATAAAGTTTTATATCGAAGATAAAGAAAAAAGAAAACACAATGTGTTGCATAATTATTATAAAATGGGTTAATAACTGTAAAAAAACTGTTTTTTTAACCTATCCTTTTTTTGTTAAAAAGCATTGTCTGCCATTTAGTGGGCATCTTATAAGGAGATATATTAATGCATTATGAAGGAAATATTATCAGACCTCCAAGTGAGGCAAACAGCATTTTATTGCAGGTTACAGTAGGGTGTTCACATAACAAATGTACATTTTGCAGAGCATACAAAGGTGAAAGGTTTCGTATTAAATCTGATTCTGTCATCATGGAAGATATAGCATTTGCAGCAAAATATTGTAAACGTCAGAGAAGAGTCTTTTTGTGTGATGGAGATGCGCTTATAATTCCACAAAAAAGGCTGCTTTTCATACTTGAAGAAATCAAAAAACAACTTCCCTGGGTAACAAGAGTTGGCGTATATGCCAATGCAAAAAGCCTGAAGCTAAAAAGCCTTGAGGAACTTAATGCTCTTAAATCCTGTGGTCTTGGTATAGCTTATATGGGCCTTGAAACAGGTGACGATGTTACATTAAAAAAAGTCAGAAAAGGTGCAAGTATAAAAACCATGATTGAAATGGGGAAAAAAGCGAAAGAAGCTGGAATTAAGCTGTCTGTTACCGTTCTTTTAGGCATTGCAGGTAAAAAACGTTCCATGATACATGCAGAAGAAACCGGCAAAGCACTTTCTGAGATAAATCCGGAGTATGTAGGTGCATTAAGCCTTATGCTTGTACCTGATACACCATTATATCAGGATTTAAAATCAGGGAACTTCATATGTCTGCAACCTGAGGAAATGCTTAAGGAATTAAGAGAAATGATTAAAAACACAAACCTTGTGCAAGGTCTTTTTCATGCAAACCATGCATCTAATTATCTTCCAATCAGAGCTAAATTTCCTAAAGAAAAGGCGAAAACAATTGACTTGATTGACCTGGCTCTTGCAGGAAAGATATCACTTAAACCTGAACATATGAGAGGATTATAATTCTACAACAACATGTCAGGTTAAAGGTTTGCTTTAAAAAAAATAAGGAGAAAACATAAATGAATCAAAATCAATCTTTAAACCAGTCAGAAATTGACAATCTTTGTATTAATACCATTAGAACCCTTGCTATGGATGCAATTGAAAAAGCAAAGTCAGGTCATCCTGGAGCGCCAATGGGTCTTGCTCCAGCAGTATATGTGCTTTGGGCAAAGTTTTTAAAACATAATCCTTCCAACCCTGACTGGTATGACAGAGACCGTTTTATTCTTTCAGGGGGACATGCTTCAATGCTGCTTTACAGCATTTTATATCTTACAGGTTATGATGTGACTCTTTCTGATATAAAAAAATTCAGGCAATGGAAAAGTAAAACTCCTGGTCATCCGGAATTTAGATGCACGCCAGGTGTTGAAACAACAACAGGCCCACTAGGGCAGGGCTTTGCAAATGCAGTGGGCATGGCAATGGCTGAGAGGCATCATGCAGCTGTTTTTAACAGAGGGGATTATAATATTGTTGATCACTTTACATATGTAGTATGTGGTGATGGAGATATAATGGAAGGAATTTCCTCTGAAGCAGCGTCAATGGCAGGTCACTTCGGGTTATCCAAATTAATCTGTTTATATGATGACAATAAAATATCAATTGAAGGAAATACAGATATAGCATTTACAGAGAATGTTGCGCTTAAGTTTGAAGCTTTAAACTGGCATGTGCAAAAAGTTGAAAAAGGAAATGATCCAGATATAATAGCAGACGCAATTGAAAAAGCAAAAAACGAAACTTCCAAGCCATCTATTATACTTCTCAGGACAAATATTGCATTTGGAAGTCCCAATAAACAAGATACAGCAGATGCCCACGGAGCACCACTTGGTGAAGAAGAAGTTCGTCTTACAAAAAAAAATCTTAACTGGCCTAAAGATGCAGTTTTCCATGTGCCTGAAAAAGTTTTGGCTCACTTAAATAAATGCGTTAATGAAGGACAAAAAAAAGAAGCTGTATGGGATGAAAAGTTTACTGAATACAGCAGAAAATTTTCTGCTGTCGCAAAAGAATTTAATGCTTCTTTGCAAGGCTTGCTAAACGAAAAATGGGATAGTAAGATTCCGGATTTTTCAAAACAGGACAATCCAATAGCAACAAGAGCTGCATCAGGCAAGGTGCTGAATGCTATTGCACCTTTTGTGCATGGTCTTATGGGGGGGTCAGCAGACCTTGCTCCTTCAAACAAAACCATTATTGAATCATCACATGATTTTCAGAAAAACAGTTTTGATGGCCGTAATATCCGATTTGGTGTAAGAGAGCATGCCATGGGGTCTGTATTGTCAGGTATGGCACTTCACAAAGGTATAAGACCCTATGGCGGTACATTTCTTGTATTTGCCGACTATATGCGCACATCAATTCGCCTTGCAGCTTTGATGAATCTGCCTGTAATTTATATTTTTACACATGACAGTATTGCAGTGGGAGAAGATGGTCCAACACACCAGCCAATAGAACATATAGCCAGCCTAAGGGCAATTCCAGGCCTTACAGTCATAAGACCTGCAGATGCAATTGAAACCGCACAGGCATGGCAGTTTATTATAAAATCAGGGAAAGGGCCTGCAGCTCTTGTTTTAAGCCGTCAAAAGCTTCCTGTCCTTGCAGAAAAAAGTTCGGTTATCAGTAAGGGATTTATAAATGGCGCATATATTTTAGATGAAACTGACATCAAGCCGGATATAATCCTTATCGCTACAGGATCAGAAGTACACACAGCATGTGAAGCAAAAAAAAGACTTAATGAAAAAGGTATCGCAGTCAGAATAGTCAGCATGCCGAGCTGGGAATTATTTGAAGGTACATCAAAAGAGTATCAGGATCATATATTACCCCCTGATGTTACAATGCGAATTGCTATAGAAGCAGGCATTCCCATGGGATGGGAGCGTTATGTTGGCAATAAAGGTATTATAATCGGGATAAGCGGTTTTGGTGCTTCCGCACCTGGCAGTACTGTAATGGAAAAATTTGGTTTTACATCTGAAAATATTGTGCAAAAAGCTGTTAACATGTTAAATTAGTTGTAAAAAAGTAAAATTGATTTAACTGTTCAAGTAACGTAAAAAGTCATTTTATTATTGATATTTTCTCCTTGAAATAATAATTTGGCTTTTTACTAAATAACAAAAAAGTTACTCAATCCAAGAGCTGTGGATTATAAATTAGAAATGACAAAATTCATAAATTATGATAAAATAATAGTACGACAAAAAATCTTCAAAAGAATTTTTTACTTTACCTCATGTATATCCTATAAAAAAAATCCAAATAAAATTAAAGGGGTTATATGCGTTTTCTTTTATATAACATGCGTTATGGTGCTGGAATAGGAAGGCATTTTCATTTCCCGGTTCCATACAGTGGTTATCTAAAACGTACAGGAAATAATTTATGTAAAATAATTGATTTTATTAAATCAACGAACCCGGATATTGTTGGCCTGCTTGAAGTGGATAGTGGCTCATGGCGTACTGGTAAAAACAACCAGGCTATGGCAATAGCTCAGGAACTTAAACATTTTTATGTTGTTCATTCAAAATATTCCTACAATTCAATATTTCAAAAAGTGCCTGTTTTAAATAAGCAGTGTAATGCATTTATTACAAATCAGGAAATAATGACTAAAAAATTTCATTATTTCAAACAGGGAATAAAGCGGCTGATAATAGAGCTGGAATTTAAAGATTATAAAATATTTTTGGTACATCTCTCATTAAAATTTCGCCATCGCCTGTACCAGCTTAATGATCTGTATTCTCTTATAAACAATACATCTAAACCTGTTATTGTTGCAGGTGATTTTAACTCCTTTAGAGGCAACCATGAACTTGATCTGTTTTTGGCAGCTACAGGTTTAAAAAGTGTAAACGATGTAGGCAAGCCGTCTCATCCCAGCAGATCACCACGAAGACAGCTTGACTACATTTTGAAAAGTCAGAAAATTAATTCTATTGATTTTCAAATTCCAGAAGTAAAGCTGTCTGACCATTCACCACTTATCTTCGATTTTGAAATCAAATAAGAAGCGTTTATTTAAGAAACATTATACAAAGTACCAGTGCTATAAGTAAACTGGGCTATAAGCAAATTGGCTATAATTTTATTCCACAAGCATAATATATGCTTTTTCTGGCCGGTTTCAAAACTTAGAAGGTTTGCCTAAACCATAAGTCAGGAGCAGGTCTAAAATAATTTCCCATTTTACAATTTTAGCTTCAGGCTATTTTTTGTCTGGTTTTCAATTAAAAAAATTCAAAATAGCTTGTGATTTCTACATTCTTTCCTATTTTATCAAAAATTCACAACGTCTGTTTTTGGCCCAGGCTTGCTCATTTTTGTCTGAAACTATAGGATTTTCTTCTCCATAGCTAACTGTTGTGACTCGTTCTGATGCAATCCCCATATCCTGCAGAAATATTTTTGCATTCAAAGCACGTCTTTCA
>Ga0209345_10004341_pt1 | contig 13776 bp, 10 predicted proteins | sample Cruoilmetagenom7_FD_187294 | JGI IMG/M metagenome (GOLD analysis project Ga0209345, IMG submission 187294) | Oil polluted marine microbial communities from Coal Oil Point, Santa Barbara, California, USA - Sample 7 (SPAdes) (version 2) | ecosystem: Environmental > Aquatic > Marine > Oil seeps ...
TTTTGTATCGTCTGGAATAACCAATGGTCGGGCGTTTAAATTGTGTGGTGCAATTGGCGTTAATGCGAAACTTTTAGCTTGTGGTGTAATAATTGGTCCTCCACAACTTAATGAATAGCCTGTGGACCCCGTTGGTGTTGTAATTATAAGTCCGTCGGCCCAATAAGATGTTAAATACTCATCATCTAAATACGTTTCTATAGTTATCATAGAAGCTGTATTTTTTCTACTTACCGAAACTTCATTCAATGCAAAATTCAGGATTTTTAAACTTTCTATTTCTGGCGAAGTTTGAACACTTAAAAGTGATCTGCTTTTAATTTTGTAATTATTTTGAAGCAACAAATCAATAGCTGTAGAAATTTCATCTTTTTGAACGGTGGCTAAAAAACCCAATCTTCCAGTATTTATACCAATAATAGGAATATTTAAATCTCTAATAAATGTTACAGCTCTTAAAATTGTTCCGTCACCACCAACGGTAAACATAAAATTAAAAGTATTGTTCAAATCTTCGTATGAACTAAAAATAACTGGATTTTTTATTGAGATATGTTCTTTTAATTCAGTGTAATAATTGCTTTCAATTACACATTCAATATTATGTTTGTCCAATTTTTGCAACAATTCTTCAACATAAATTTTGTCCTCGATTTTAAAATACTGACCGTAAATTGCAATTTTCATTTGTTCGTTTTTATTGTTTTTTAAAGGTCATACTTCGACTCCGCTCAGTACAGGCATGTTGTTCGATATTATTCATTTATCAAGGTAATAAGCTTTTTAGACGTTCGCTTCATGCTTAAATGTTTAAGTATTTTTGTAAATAATTAGAGCGTTCTCTCAGATCTTCTAAATAAAAATCTTCTTCGTGATTTGAAAGAATTTTATAGTCATATCTTCTAAAAGATTGAATAATTTCGTTGAAATCTGGAGCGTCGAATTTTACTGAAATCTTGCTCATACTGCCAGAGTTTTCAATTAAAAATATTCCTAAAACTTTTCCTTTATGCGATTCAATTATTTGACTTATTTCACTAAAAGAATAATCGTTTGTTTCTTTTTCTAAGGCTAATACTATTCCTTCGTGTTTAAAAGCTACAGAATCGTTAAAAAAATGTAAAACATCAATTAAATCGTAATAACCGATGTATTCTTTTTTCGCATTCACAACAGGAATTAAATTTGTATTATTCAGTGTGAACATTCTAAAAAAATCGAAGAAATCGTTTATTTCTTCAGTATAAAACAAATTTAATAAATAACGAAAATCACCAATTTCTTTTAAATCATCATCAATACTATTTATATCAGTTTCCGAAATTAATCCAATTAAATTATTCTTATCAACAATAGGAAAATGAGTAAAAGTTGTTTCGCTAAAAAATGCTTTAATTTCTGAAATTTTACTTTCCAAATTAAAGGCTTCAAATTCTTTTAATATGTATGGGGTTGCATCCATTACTTTTTTATTATAGTACAAATTAATCAAAAATAAAACCAAAAACATATTCTTAGTTCGTAAATTTGGCAACTCTTATTAAATTAACGATAATTAATATGACAAAGTTAAGCGTAAATGTAAATAAAATTGCCACTTTAAGAAATTCTAGAGGCGCAGATTTTCCGAATGTTGTAAAAGTATCGCAGGATATTGAAAGTTTTGGTGCAGAAGGTATTACGATTCACCCAAGACCAGACGAACGACATATTCGATATAAAGACGCGTATGATTTAAAAGAAGTTGTTACTACAGAATTTAATATTGAAGGAAATCCAATTCCAAAATTTATAGATTTAGTTTTAAAGGTAAAACCAACCCAAGTAACACTGGTGCCAGATTCGATTGATGCTGTTACTTCAAATGCTGGTTGGGACACTATAAAAAATCAAGCCTTTTTAAAAGAAGTGATTTCAGAATTTAAACAAAATAGCATTAGAACTTCTGTTTTTATCGATACCGATTTAAAATTAATTGAAGCTGCTGCAACCACAGGAACAGATAGAATTGAATTGTACACCGAAGATTTTGCAACTCAATACACTTTGGGAAATGAAAAAGGTATAAAACCATATATTGAAAGTGCTCAATTGGCGTCAAAATTAGGGTTGGGTATAAATGCTGGGCACGATTTAAGCTTGGATAATATTCAGTTTTTTGCTAAAAATATTCCAAATCTGTTAGAAGTTTCTATTGGGCACGCTTTAATTTCAGAATCTTTGTATTTAGGATTGGAGAATGTAATTAATATGTATAAATACAAGCTGAAAGGTTAAAATTTGAAGTCAGAAGAGAGAAGATAAATGGGGAAATGTGAATATTGAGAAACAAGTCATAGCGAAATTTTTGATAAAAACAGTGACAATCTCTTTATTTTGCAAGAGTTTTAAATTGTGAAATCAGAGTTTTTGGTATTTGAATAAAGTTAAATAAATTTATGAATGTCACATTGAACTTGTCGAAATGCAAAAAAAATAGAATTTAAATGAACTTATTACACTCAACAATTATAGGAAAAGGAGAGCCATTGTTAATTCTTCACGGTTATTTTGGAATGAGCGATAATTGGCGTGGATTGGGTTTACAGTTTGCTGAGAATTATGAAGTTCATTTAATAGACCAACGTAATCATGGGCGAAGTTTTCATGACGATGATTTTGATTATGAATTATTGGCTGAGGATTTATTACATTATATTGAACATCGCAAACTTAAAAGTGTGTATATAATTGGGCACTCCATGGGAGGAAAGGTTGCTATGCTTTTTTCAGTTACACATCCTAAATTAGTGAAAAGGTTAATTGTTGCAGATATTAGTCCAAAATATTACAAGCCGCATCATGAAATTATATTAGAGGCCCTAAATACGGTTGACTTTTCAATTCAGAATACTCGTAAAAAAGTAGAGGAACTTTTAAATATATATATAAGAGAAACTGGAGTATTACAGTTTCTTTTGAAAAATGTGTATTGGAAAAACAAAGACGAACTTGCTTTTCGCTTCAATTTGTCTAGTTTAACCATTAACAATAGCGAAGTAGGAGAAGCTTTGCCTTCATTTACTCATTTCGATAATCCTACGTTGTTTTTGCGAGGAGAAAATTCAGATTATATTAAAATTGAAGAAGAGCATTTAATCGAAGCGCATTTTTCAAACGCAACCATTGTAACTGTCAAAAATGCAGGGCATTGGCTTCATTCTGAGAATCCTGAACAGTTTTTTGCCGAAGTTTCGTCATTTTTGTCATAAAAAAAACGATTGGCACACTATTAGTGATAGTCAACGTATAATTTTAAACTTTAAATGGATGAAAATAATATTGAAAATTTTATTAACCGCATTAGCTGTAGTTTTAATCGCCAGTTTTTTGCCTGGAGTTACGGTTGTTAATTACACAAATGCTATAATTGTAGCCATTGTTTTAGGACTTTTAAGAGTTTTAGTAAAACCAATTTTAGTTATCCTAACCTTACCAGCAACCATATTAACATTAGGACTCTTTTTGTTTGTCATTAATGCCGTAATAATACTTATTGCTAGTAATTTAGTTACTGGATTTTCGGTATCTGGCTTTTGGGTTGCCTTAGGCTTTAGTTTATTATTATCACTGTTTCAATCTGTATTGTATTCTTTTTTGAAAGAAAAGAAAGAAAAATAGTTGAACTTGAAACAGTTAAATATTTGTTAGGTGTATAAAAAACAGTACTTTTGCACCCAATTTTGAATGATTTTAAGAAAAACAACATAAAATGAATATTACAAAAGAAAATGTTGATGCATTGAATGCAGTGGTAAAAGTTGAAATATCAGCAGCAGATTACCAAGATAAAGTAGCAACAATTTTACAAGATTACCGTAAAAAAGCAGATATACCTGGTTTTAGAAAAGGTCAAGTTCCTATGGGAATGATTAAAAAGCAATATGGTAAATCTATTATGATCGATGAAGTAAATAAAATGCTACAAGAGTCGCTGAATAATTATTTAGTTGAAGAAAAATTAGACATTTTAGGAAATCCATTACCAAAAATGCAAGAAGATTTTTCTTGGGACGCCGAAGATTATTCTTTTGAATTTGAATTAGGATTGGCTCCAGAGTTTGATGTTGATTTATCTGCTAAGAAAAAAATTACGCAATACAATATTGTTGCTGACGACGAATTGTTAGACAAAGAAGTTGAGAATATTCAAAAGAAGTTTGGAAAAATTGTTACAAAAGATATAGTTGATAATGGAGTAAACATTGCAGGAACTTTTGTAAATGAGGAAAAAGAGATTAATAAAAAATCTACTTTTGAATTAGACACAATAAAAGGCAAAGTGAACCAAAAGAAATTTATTGGAAAAAAAGCTGGGGATGTTATTGAGTTAAAAACAAAAGGTCTTTTTGATGATGATCATAAATTAATGGGAGCATTAGGTTTAACTCATGATGAAATTCATGATTTAGAAATTCCTTTAACTTTTACTGTTGAAGAAATTAATGTAACTGAGCTTGCTGATGTAAATCAAGAATTATTCGATAAAGTTTTTGGTCCTGATGTTGTAAAATCTGAGGAAGATTTAAGAGGAAGAATTAAAGAAGATGCTGAAAAGCAATTTCAATCACAAGCAGACCAACAATTATTAAATGCAATTACGGAGTATTTAGTTGAAAATACAAAATTTGAGTTGCCATCGGAGTTTTTAATTAAATGGTTAGCAGTTGCAGGTGAAAAGCCAATGTCTCCTGAGCAGGCTTCTGAAGAATATGGTAAATCTGAAAAAGGTTTGCGTTACCAATTAATTGAAGGTAAAATATTAAAAGACAACGATATTAAACTTGATTTTGAAGAGTTAAAAGACTTTACAAAAGGATTTGTAAAAACTCAAATGGCTCAATACGGACAATTAAATCCAGAAGAAAAAGAGTTAGACGATATTGTACAAAGAGTTTTAAGTAACCAAGACGAAGCAAAGAGATTGCAAGAGCAATTAGTGAGTCAAAAATTATTGACTTTTTATAAAGGTGCAATTTCTTTCAAAGAGAAAGAAGTAAACTATGAGAAGTTTGTAAAAGAAGTTTACAAATAAAAAGTAGTCTATATTATAAAAAACAAAACCTCGCAATTTGCGAGGTTTTGTTTTTTATAAATCTTTTGTAAACTCAAGCTTAGGTAAAATAGCTCTTTTTTTCTTTTGAATTTTTTCCATTCGTCTCAATATCTTATCGAGCATTTTTACAGCTTTTAAAATATAAGGGCCTTTGTTAAGCATTACGCATTCGGCTCTTTGCGACATTCCAGCATCAGTAATTTCTGCCCGAGTAGGAATGCCTTTTTTAGCTAAGTTTTCTAGAACTTGTGTCGCCCAAACATCAGGTAAATGTGCAGCATCACAGAGTTGTAGAATTTCTTCTTGAATAATGGCAAAATTTTTCCAGCCAGTTTCAATTGCTAAATCACCTCTCGCAATCATAACACCAATTGGGTAATTTTCCATTCCTTTTAGTAAAATACTTGGTAAGTTTTTAAAAGCTTGTTTTGTTTCTATTTTAAGAATAATACCCAAATTTGCGTTCAATCTTTTTAATTCATTCAACAGCCCTTGAACATCTTTTTTTGTATTAACAAAGGAGAAATTAACAAGGTCGGAGTATTTCGCAACAAACTTTAAATCTTCTTTGTCTTTTGCCGTGAGACCGCTAAAATTGAGTTTTGTGTTAGGTAAATTAATGCCTTTGTCTGCTTTTAATTTTCCACCATTATTTTTAGTTGAAGTAATTTTGACGATTAAATGCTCGTCAAAGATTTCCTTAATAATACCTTCAATTTTTCCGTCATCGAAATAAATTAATTCTCCAATTTTTATGGAATCAAAAACTTTGGGAAGTGTACAAGAAATATGCGGAAGTATTTCTACTTCACCAGAAGTATTGTAGGTGGCAGGAGAACCTAAAATTGGATTTTTATCTAGCCGAAGCAAATCATTTTCATATAAAAATATCACTTCTTCTAAAGGTAATAATTCGTGTACTGAATGAATTTCAGCAGTTGATTTTTTTTCAAAGAAAACATTTAACAACGTTCCCGTAGTTACAAATGATGAATCGCTGCAAGAAGCCCATCTCCCTTTACCATCTATTTTTGTGATATTAATTCTACATTTTTTGTTTCTTGAATCTCTAAAAATGATAAATGACCCTTCACTCGTTTTTTTAAGCCATTTTTTATTTACAGGAATTATGGCATCGGCAATCTCATTTTCAGGAGGTAAAGTTCCATATGGAGCAAGCCAAATTTTTGCAGGAACTGTAACTTGACCTAAAGTATTTCGTTTTGGTTTTATATGAATAACCTTATGACCGGGATTCATTTTGCCAGTTCTTAATTTTGGACCACCAAGATCCATCGTAACTTTACAGTCTGTATCAATTTCTTTAATATTGTCAATAATTTGTTTCCATATAATTTCATTGTCATGAGCGCAATTAACTCTTGCACAGTTCATTCCAGCGTCAATTAACGATTCTGCAAATTCTTTATTGGTTGCAGCAATGGTTGGTTGCGTAACCATAATATTGGTTTTTCTCCTATTTTTTTTTGAACCAAAAAGACTTTTTGTATTCCTTTTAAGAAGTTGTTTTGCTTCTTTGTTGTTTAAAAAAATATTTGAGTAAATAGTAATATCTATCTCAATTTTTAACAAACTAGAAATAAGTGTTTTTAAACCAAGAACTGAACTTAAGATGTTATTTTCTGAGCCTGAAATATTAGGTAGCCCAATTTCACTTAATTTTTCTTGGAACTGATCAACTCTAAAAGAGCGTAAGGCTAAATAGTGAATTAAGTTTAAAGCACTTTTAGAATAATTGGGATGAACATTGTTAATTTGATCTTGATATTTAATTTCAAATTCTGAAAATTTACATAAAACTAAATCAATTTCATGGTGTATTTCAACGAGTTTATTTTTAGGGAAAAGCATAATTTTAAAATAGAATTAAAATTACGATTTTACACTGACGTAGTTAGTCAATTTATGAAAATATTATTTTCTTTTCTGCCCTCTAGTTTTTGGTTTTTAAAGGTCTAAATTTTAAAAAAAGTAAGGAAGAACCGTATAGATTTTACGGATTTTATTTGTTCAATTAGTTTTTTTTTTTTTTTACTTTTATAAAAAATTGTTGGAGTAAATATAAAAGCTCCTCATTAATTTTAGTTTTCACGACAAAGATATTTCAAAATAAATGTCTAACTAAAATGTATTGCCTATGAAACAGATAACTTCCTAAACATTGAGGAGCTTATTGCAAATGTAATATTCCTCACAGAACCTACAAAATTTATGAGCGATTAGCTCTATTATAAACAAATTAAATTTTTTATATGTTAAAAATATCATTAAAAATAATAATTGTTTGTTTGAGTATAAACAATCTAAACGCACAAAATTATTTTGGGCAAATAAATTACAATAAAAGTTTAACAGGTCCATCTGTTAATAAAGTAATAGAAGGTTCAATGTATGAAAAATTAAAGTTACTCGACTTAGATTTTTCGTCTTTAAACTATATTTTAAAATTTAATAATAACGAATCAATTTTTTCTTATGAAGAAAGGATGGATTTTAATGATGATGCAAAAACACAGTTACTTTTGTCTTTAGGTTCAGGAAATGGGTCATTCTACGTTAATATTAAATCAAATAAAATAATTCATCAAAAAGAGGCTTTTGGAGGGCAATTTTTGGTAACAAGCAATATCTCTGATGTAAAATGGAAGCTTCATAATGAAACTAAAAAACTAGGAAATTACTCGTGCTACAAAGCGACTACAGTTTATGTTGTAATCAACAGCAAGGGAACATTTAATCATCTTGTTGAGGCTTGGTATACAAATGAAATACCAATAGGTTTTGGACCTATAGGTTACAGTGGACTGCCTGGTTTAATTGTGGAATTATCAGTTCAGAATATTAAATATTCAGTTTCAAAAGTAGTTTTAAAACAAAAAAAACAATTTGAAATTAAAAAACCTACAAAAGGAAAAGTTGTATCACTAAAAGAATATGACGAAATAGCAAAAGAAGCAATGGGAAATTTTAAAAAAAGAATTTCTAATTAAAAATACGAATGCTAAAAAAAATTGCTTTTAGTTTATTGGCGCTATCAATGTTTGGATTAAAAGCGCAAAATATTGTTATAAAAGGTACTGTAAAAGATAGTTTGCAAAATCCATTAACGTATGCTAATGTAATTGCAAAACCTGAAAATAGTATAATAAATTTATCATTTGCAATTACAGATGAGCAAGGCAGGTTTATATTAGAATTAACTAAAAATGAAACCTATACTATTGAAGCCAGTTTTTTAGGTTACACAAAACAAGGTTTTAAGATTAATAGCATAAAAAGTGCCATAAAAAATTTTATTTTAAAACAAGCATCTCAACAATTAAATGAAGTTGTAATTATTCAACAACTTCCTGTTGAAGTAAAAGAAGACACAATTACTTATAGAACTAAAGCATTTATTACAGGCAACGAACGTAAATTAAAAGCGGTGCTAAATAAATTACCTGGTGTAGAGGTAGATAAAAACGGTTTGGTAACAGTTCAAGGAAAGCAAGTGACACACATGCTTGTGGAAGGGAAAAAGTTTTTTGGAGGAAACTCCAAACTTGCCGTTGAAAATATACCAGCAGATGCTGTTGGTGAAGTTGAGGTAATTGATAATTATAATGAAGTTGCTATGTTAAAAGGTTTAACCGAAACCGAAGATATGGCTATGAATATTAAGTTAAAAAAAGATAAAAAGAAGTTTGCTTTTGGTGATGTTGAAGTTGGAAAAGGTACTAAAGATTATTACTTAGCACATACGGGGTTATTTTATTATAGCCCTAAAACTACAATTAACTTTATTGGTGATATAAATACATTAGGTAATCATTTTTTTACAATTACTGACTTTATGCGTTTTGAAGGTGGAGTCAATAAAGTATTGCGTGCAAATGGCTCCGTTTATAATACGTCAAATAGTAATTTCAGCACTTTTCTTAATTTTGAAGATGTAGCAAAAAGCATCAATAAATTTGCTGCTTTAAATTTAAACAGACCTATTTCTAAAAACACCGATGTTTCTGGATATATGTTGTTTTCAAATTCAGAAACAACAGCTTTTAATGAGAGTATAAAACAATATTTATTTGTTGATAATGCGTTTGAAGAAGCATTAGTTGAGAAAAAACTAAACAATAATAAATTAGCAATTGGTAAAATAAGTTTTGAACATAAGTCGAGTTTAAAGAACGAATTGTATGTAAATACACAAGTTAAATATAATGATGTAGGCAGAGTAAATGAAAATAAATCGATAATAAATATTGAAGAAACAAATTTTATTACAAATAATAACTCCACAGATTTATTGTTAAAACAAGATTTAGAATGGCATAAAAAATACTCTTTTAAACATACAACCTCATTTGTTTTAAATTATGAACATCAAAAAAGTACACCAAATAATAAATGGTTTTCTAGTACTCCTTTTTTACAAGGTTTAATTCCTTTAGAAGGAGACATTAATTATACTATTTTTCAAAATATAAATTGGAAGTCGCATAAATTAGAAGTCGCACTGAAACATTATTGGGTTTTAGGCGCTAAAAGTCAGCTAAATACAACATTTGGAAATCATTATTTTAAAGAAAACTATAGCACAAATGAAGTTCAAGAATTATCAGATGGAACTATAAATGATTTCAAAACAGCAAGTTTTGGAAACAATCTAAAATACAATTTAAATGATGCTTTTATTGGTATGCATTATAAATTTAAAGCAGGAAAACTAATTGTTGAAGCAGGTGGAAATTTTCATAATTACGATTGGAAAATTAATCAAAACACTAAGGTTTTAAAAGACAAATACTTTTTACTTCCTGATATTTCGGCAAAATATTCATTTTACAAATCTGAGAAATTGAATTTTAATTATGCTTTAAAAAATAGATTTGGTAAAACCAATCAGTTAATAAATAATTATACATTACTAAATTATAATTCGGTTTATAAGGGGAATTCAAGTTTAGAGTATACGAGTTACCATACAGCGCGACTTTTATATACGAAGTTTCAATTGTATAAAAATATAATATTGAGTGCTAGTATTGGTTACAATAAAAAGAATGAAAATATAAAAAATGAAATAATTGTTTCTGGAACAGATAAATTTTTAACACCAATTTTATTTGAGTACCCAGAAACAAATTGGAGTTTTAGAGGTGATATTTACAAACGTTATGGGAAGTTTAAAATTAGATTCACTGGTCGGTTTGATAAGTCTGATTACAAGCAATTGATAAACCTTAGATTATCTGAAAATAAAAATGAAAGTCAATATTATAAAACAAGTTTAAGTACTAATTTTGAACAATCTCCGAATATAAAAATAGGTTACAATTTAAAATTAAGTGACTATAAATCTTCAACTTTTAAAAGTAATTATACCACTAAAGAACCATTCGTAGAAATTGATTATGATTTTTTAAATGGGTTTATTTTTAATGCAAATTATTATAATAATACTTTTGAAAACAAAACATTAACTCAAAAAGATACTTATGAGCTTTTAAATACATCATTATTTTACCAAAAAGAAGATAGTGCTTGGGGTTTTGAAATTAAAGCAAATAATTTATTAGGCATAAAATATAAGCGTTCAAATTCTATTAATGAATTTTTAATCTCAGATGTTAAAACTTATGTATTACCTCGTGTAGTATTACTTACAGTTTCATACAAATTATAATCACTTCCTTTTCTGACCTCTAGTTTTTGGTTTCTTGTATTTTTTAGCTATTTCTCTGCGATAAGAGCCTCCTAAATTTTTCTTCTGATTTTTTTCTTTTTTCTCGTGAAACGCAGGTCCACTAGGTTCAGAAATAGTTCGTTTGGCACTTTTACTTTCTGGAGCAGTTTTTGGCATTTCTTCTTCTGAAAGTTTGGATGAAATTATGATGTTTTCAGGAAGGTCGTGAACTGAAATTTCTTTATTCATTAACAATTCAATGTCACCTAAATAATTGGCTTCAGTTTCCGTAAAAAAAGAAATGGCAGTACCTTCTTTTTCCGCACGACCAGTTCTACCAATTCTATGAATGTAATTTTCTGGTTCTTCAGGGATATCGAAATTAATAACATGGCTCACATTGGTTAAATCCAATCCGCGAGCAATAATATCAGTAGCAATTAACACTTTAAAAAAGCCCATTTCAAAATTCTTTACCGAACGCAATCTGTAATTTTGAGTTTTGTTTGAATGAATAACATCCGATTTTCCTGGAAGTAATTCTTCTAATTCTTCATAAAGAATGTTGGCTTGTTTTTTATTTTTAACAAAAACTAACACCTTGTTAAAAGTGTCTTCATCTTTTAATAATTTTACTAAAAAATTGATTTTCGTGTAAAAATTAGGAACGGGGTACGCATTTTGACTTATAGTGTCTAACGGACTACCACTACTCGCAATTTCAACTTTAATGGGCGATTTAAAAAAGTCTCCTAACAAATCATTTACTTCTTTTGTTAAGGTAGCCGAAAATAAAATATTTTGACGCTTTTTTGGAAGTAAATCGAGCAGTGTAATCAACTGTGAACGAAATCCTAAATTCATCATTTCGTCAACTTCATCAATGACTAATTTTTGAATGTATTTTAATTTCAAAATTCCGTCCAAAGCTAAATCTAGTAAACGACCTGGAGTTGCAACTAGAATATCTTGTCCGTCGTAAACAAGTTGTTTTTGCTTATTAAGATTTGTGCCGCCATAAACACCTGCATAACGAACGTTTATATATGGTGTTAAACTTTTAATGTCTTCAATTACCTGTACTACTAATTCTCTTGTTGGCACAATAATAAGTATGCGAGGATGCTTTTGGTTTGAGAATTTTAATTGTCTTAAAATTGGTAATAAATACGCATATGTTTTTCCAGTACCTGTTTGAGCAACACCCACCATATCTCTACTGCTCATAATGATATTAAATGCTTTTTCTTGAATTGGAGTAGGGGTCTCAAATCCCATTTCTTCAAGTGCATTTAGTAAAAATCGGTTTAGGTTTAAATCTGAAAAATTCATTTTTATATTTTTTGCAAATATAGACCTATTCTTAGTTCTCGAAAGTTATAAGTCTATTATTTACAGTAACTTTTGAAAATACAACACTTTCTTTAATCCATTTAAAAGTGTTTTTTTGATAAAAAATAACATGGGTTAAATCATTTTTATAATACCATTTTTCAAAATTTATTTCTTCAGAAAACAAATCAGTCATACAGTACAATTTTCCTTTTGGTTTTAAAAGGGATTTTAGTAATTGAAATTCTTTTAACGGATGGTGAAAATGCTCAATGACTTCACAGCAAACAATAAAATCATATTTAGTATTTAAAACAGCTATATTATTTTCGAAAATTGGATCGAAAATAGCCATGTTGAAACTCTGCTCTTCTAACAGTTTTGTAATTACTGGACCTGTGCCACAGCCAAAATCCAGGCCAATTTTGGTTGAATCAAAATTTGCTAAAATGGCTTTTACAATTGGTTCAACAAATTTTTGGTAGCCAACATCATTAACATCATTATTATGAGTTAAATAACGAGTTTTTTCTTCATTGTTTGAAGGAAATTCCGATGGATTCATAAAAACAGAAGCACACGTATCACATTTAAAATAGGATCTATCCTTTGTGTTGAAAAAGGGACTTGTGTTAGATTTGCATAGAATACAATTCATAAACTTTATTCCTTGGCTAATTCAAAAAGTAATTTTGTGTTCGGATCAAGATTAACTTTTTTTACTTCGAGCGATGTTTCTACAACAAATGCTTCATCTTTATTTGTAACGTTAATCGTTTTTATTTCTTTATTTCCTTTTGAATCTACAAGTTCTAAATCTAACGGAAATTCAAACGTAACCTCTTGTGTTTGCTTCACCATAATGCGAAGTTTTTCTTTACCATAAATCCAATTTGTTTTTAATACAGGATGTCCAGATTTAAATAACCACTGATTGAAAAAAGTATTCAAATTAGAATTTGAAACTGCATTCATAACCATATTTAAATCTTGTGTTGAAGCATTCTTAAAGGCATACATTTTATAATAAGTTTGAACTCCCTTTTTAAAGTTATCATCTCCAATTTTATGGCGAAGCATATGCAAAAACCAAGCTCCTTTTTGGTAGGAATTGGTATTTAGTAAGCGCATAAAGTCTTTTGTTTTAAAATCCACAACAGGCGCTTGATTTTTTTCATAAAATTTGATAATTTTTGCTCGTTCATCAGTGATTCTTCTCATAAATTCTTCTTCTCCTTTTGTTGAAAGCGCATACAAATCGGTAAAATATGTTGCAAAACCTTCGCTTAACCACACATGAGGCCAATCAATTTCTGTTGCTGAATTTCCGAACCATTGATGCGCGATTTCATGGGCAATTAAATATTCATTTTTTTGCTTTCCAGTAACCGATTTTTCATAATAAAAAATATTTCCAGCATTTTCCATTCCACCAAATCTTGTTTTAGATTGTACGTTGGCTAATTTTTTATAAGGATATTCGCCAATGTTTTCAATAAAAAAATTAAGCACATCTTGTGCAATAGCAAAATCTAAAAATCCGGCTTCTTTTGCTTGAGGATATACCCAAGTTGAAACAGGAATATTATGTGTTTCTCCAATATTTTGAACTGCAAACTTCGCCACACCAATTACCATAACTTTTGTTGGAATTGGA
>Ga0209345_10004342_pt1 | contig 13771 bp, 18 predicted proteins | sample Cruoilmetagenom7_FD_187294 | JGI IMG/M metagenome (GOLD analysis project Ga0209345, IMG submission 187294) | Oil polluted marine microbial communities from Coal Oil Point, Santa Barbara, California, USA - Sample 7 (SPAdes) (version 2) | ecosystem: Environmental > Aquatic > Marine > Oil seeps ...
GGCCCAGGTCTTGGTTGCGTTTGTCTATGCTTACTGAGTGGAACATTTGTATTCTCCGTTGTTTAACTGTCTGATAAATTTAGTATGAGCTAAACGCTGGCGCGTGTAAACCCCCTCATTGCAAATAAGTGGAAATAATTGAAAATAAAATTCCCTTATGTATATAGAGCGAAAATAATTGCCATTTATTGCAATGATGGGGTTTACAACACCCAACGCTTAGCTCATACTAAATTTATCAGACAGTTAAACAATGGAGAATACAAATGACTATCAGTATCAAAGGTCTCGTCCAGACTTTCCTAGACACAGATCCAAACCTTACAAACGAACAAATCGCTGAGAAAATCCAGCAGACTGTTCCTGGCTCAGTTACCTCAGCAGCAAGTGTGTCGAGTATGAAAAGCGCTCTTCGTAAAGAAGGCGCTATACCCTCACGCTCCACTTTGCAATCCACTGTAGCGGTCATTCCTGAAGTTGAAGAAGACCCTGAAGTTCGTTCAGCAAGAATTCGTACACGTTATGCAACTCTTGAGCGTATGTCTCATCGTGTTGCTGACGGTGGACTTCCAGCCATCATCGTTTCCGGACCTCCAGGTTTGGGAAAATCATTTACTGTTGAGCAAGTTCTGAAAGACAAAGAACTTCGTGACGCAGGTTTAGCAGACGAAGAAGAAGCAGTAATGATGAAAGAGGCTGGTGGGGCAGGATATTACGACACAATTTGTGGGACCATTACCGCTCCAGGTTTGTATTTAACTTTGTGGAATATGCGCGAAGGAGGTGTTGTTGTTCTCGATGATTGTGATGATGTGTTTCGTGATGAAACTTGCCTCAATCTTCTGAAGGCTGTTTTGGACAGCTCAGAAACTCGTCGTGTATCTTATCGCAAACGCGCCTCATGGATGGAAGAAGAAGGTATTCCAACTTCTTTTGAATTTAAAGGCTCAATTGTTTTCTGTACCAATGTTGATTTTGAGTTAGCCATATCAAAAGGCTCCGCGATGGGTACACACTTCTCCGCATTGATCGATCGCAGTCTTTACCTTTCACTGACTATGCGTAACCAAAAAGACTTCATAACTCGCATCCGTCACGTCGCAATAGAAGACAGAATGTTGGAAAAAGGTGGACTAACTGAAGACCAAGCCGCCGAGGTAATGACATTTGTGGAAGACCACGCGGACCGTTTTTATAGTCTGTCTCTGCGTCTTGTCCATCAAATGGGCCTCTGCTATTTAGCAGATGAGGTCAATTGGAAAGATGATATTGAAGCTACGAAGATGCGGACTGTCTGATAACTCTCCACCATCTTCGGAATTAAGGGCGTCCTTTTGGGCGCCCTTTTTTTCATACTAATTGAGAAAGGATATAGATATGCGAAAACTTGCATGGATAATCGCCAGTCTGTTTGTGGGGTGCTCACCTGTCACTGCTGATGAGCTTGATACTTTTCAAACCGTCAACGTCAGCGGCTTTTGTGATATTGAAGAGGATACAGCCAACCTGGCTAACGCTTTTTTGCATAATGGCTTACCTGCTTTAGAGGACTTTATAGCTGATCCCACCACTGGATGCTACTCAGCTGAGCTAGGGTCGATGGGGTCAATGTTTGAGGGTATGATCGTTCAGAAAACCCTAGAGGTCCCGCGCATTGAGGATGGTTATACAATGGAAGTGTACCTGTTTTTTGCCCCTTGGATTAAGGAAACGCAGATGGGTTGGACTTGGGTATTTGCAAAAATTCCTGGAGAGATGCTTTAACGGTGGCTATAGTAGGAAAGACTTGTTACCTTAATGTGATACAGTAGACATTAAAAAAGGATAAGGCCTATGGGACATACTGCCAAACCACTTAAGGGGGATATTCGAAAAGTACGCTACAGACGAATATCTAAGGCTTTTGAAAACGAGCCTATCGTTTTTGTAAAAGCCCCCTCTCGCACAGACACCATTATGTGGCGAGCTTTGTTGAATTCTATGGAAAATGGTACCACGACTTGCCGCCGCTATATGGACGCTTATGCCAAAATTGGCAGCAGCAGTGGGTCCTTGGCTCTGACAGAGTGGATACACCATGGTAATTTAGCATGGGCTTCTCCTGAAATGCGCTTACAGCCTGGAGGCAGTGCTTATCGGTTGGTCTCTGTTCCAGAGACTTCACAGCCCTCATTTGATTTTGCAAAAAAACATTCCGAGATTGTAAAGCCAGCTGAACCAACGGATTGTGACGTGCGTTTTTATATGGTGTCGGGCCAAACAGCAAAACTTGATCGGCTTGAAAAGGCTATGAGTTTTATGGGTATTGTTTTTGAAGTGGATACTGAGTGACCCTTATCGAGGAAATAATTGACAGCATTCAAGCTATCAATAACCCTTCCGCCAGAGCAGATGCTTTAGCAGAAGAGATCCAAAGTACAGCCAACAGTATTCCTGAAGAGTTTCTAGCTGACCAGCCAATGCTTAAGATGCTAGACCAGCTTATATTTGAATGCGCGGAATGCGGATGGTGGTGCGAACAGTGTGAAGCCAACGAGGACCCTGACGGCAGCGACATTTGTGATGACTGTTCGGAGGACTAAATGCCACTAGACTTTACCTCAGACAGCTGGGAAAACTGGCTCCAGGAAGAGATATTTCATTGGCAAGTTAAGCTGAAGAAAAATCCGAAACTAATGGCTACAATAGACTTCGAAACTCGGAGCGCACTTGACTTGAAGAAGGTAGGGTCATGGATTTATGCAAAACACCCGACAACAGAAGCCATGTGTATGGCTTATCGCCTACCAGGTCGGGAAGAAGTTGATATCTGGTTTCGCACAGACCTCAAGAACAATATACCAAAGAGCCCTTTACCGATTGATCTATTCGCATTTATATTAGCTGGCGGGTTAGTCGAGGCCCACAACTCATTTTTTGAGCGTATGATATGGCGGCACATTATGGTCGCCAGACATTGTTGGCCTGAGATGCCCCACCTGCAGTGGCGGTGTTCAGCTTCGCGTGCCTCTGCTGCTTCATTACCTCGAGACCTAGCTACGGCGTGTGTTGCGATGGGCCTCGGTATTGAGAAAGATCTTGAAGGTCGAAAGCTTATGCTGAAGATGTGTAAGCCCCGGAAACCACGTAAAGCAGAGATCGAGGAGTGGAAAGCAATCAACGGCGATGAGCCAATGCCTCCGATATGGAATGAAAGCTACAACGACCAGATCCGCCAAGGCGAATATTGCAAGCAGGATGTTCGGGCTGAAGAGGCCCTGAGCAATGCTATCCCTGAGCTACCACCAAAAGAATTGAAGCTATGGCAGTTTGACCAGAAGATGAACGAACGAGGCGCTCGCTTCGACCTGGATATGGCCAGAGCTGCATTAGACATTGCAGTAAAGAATAAACAGCGACTGAATGCTGAGTTGTTCGAGATGACTGGTATCTTGAAAGCAACTCAACGGGCGCAAGTCAAAACCTGGTTACTAGATAACGAAGACTTGGACTTACCAGATACTACAGCAGTTACCCTGGACAAGATGCTTGCTAAGGAAGATGAGCTCTCGGGTCGGGCTCTTCGGATACTTACAATTGTCAAGCAGGTTAACCGTACATCGGTCAAGAAATATCAGACGGCACTCGATAAATGTGATGCTGATGATTGGAGGGCGAGAGACTTGTTGATGTTCTGTGGAGCTGGCACAGGTCGCTGGTCTGCTAAAGGTATCCAGGTTCAGAACTTTCCACGTGGCCTTAGCAAGAACGACGTATTCTTTGACCAGAAAGCGCAGCGTTGGATCGTATGCTTCAATATGGACACAGCTGCTGAGGACATCAAGCTGGGCGACGAGGACTGGATCGAAGCCATGTACGAAAATGGAACGATCGAGGGACTATCGACGGCGCTCCGGGGGTTGGTTATCCCTGAGGATGATTGCGACCTGATCAGTGCAGACTATTCCGCGATCGAAGCAAGATGCGTGCTCTGGGAAGCTGGTGACGAAAAAGCGCTGGACGTGTTCCGTAGTGGCGGCGATATTTACTGTGACATGGCTGAAGGGATTTATGGATACAGTATAAACAAGAAAGAGCACCCGAATGAACGCCAGTTTGGGAAGCAAGCAATCCTAGGCCTTGGCTATGGTATGGGCTTCATAACATTCCTGATCACCTGTAAGCGCTACAAAATCGCGTTTTCAGTTGAGCAGGTAAAAGGCATTCTGAAGAAGCATTATCAAGAATATACAGATTGGGTGAATGACTACTTATTTCCGGTGATGGACCCAGATATTATCAAACCCTCAGCCGATGATTTTCAGAGACTTACAGCACGCAAACGTCAAGCTGGTAAAAATCGGCGCCGTATAATTGACGCAGACCTGGACCCAAAAGCCATAGTGCATGAGCTAGCCTTGATGAAATATACTGTTGATGTTTATCGCAAACGATACGCCCCAGTAAAACAGATGTGGAACGATCAAGAAGCTGCGGCCATTAAAGCAACATTGGAGTGGGAAAACCGCGTCAAAGAAGCGTCCAGAAAATACAAGAGCTTCTGGGGGGACGAACTACCAACATCTGACCGCGATCTTATTGATGGTCCAAAGGTAGAAGCTGGAATGATTACCTGGTATGTCCTAGGGGGTTTTCTGTGTTGTGAGTTACCATCAGGACGGCTAATCAGGTACAGAGATCCGTCTGTAAAGCCAACAAAAACTGCTTGGGGCGCAAAGAAGAATGGCCTGAGATATATGTCGATGATCCAGCCAGGGAATAAGTGGGGAAGCACCTCTACTTACGGCGGGAAGATTGTTGAGAATATCACCCAGGGTGTCGCTCGCGACGTCATGGCAGACGCTATGCTCCGGGCGGATGGGACCGAGTATAAAGTCATCATGACAATTCATGATGAGATGGTTGCAGAGGTTCCTAAAGGCGAGGGTTCACTTGATGGGTTTGAAGAGCTAATGTCTGAGACAGAAGAATGGGCAGACGGATGCCCGATCACTGCAGAAGCCGAACGGTATGCGCGATATAGAAAGTAGGACAGAGAATATGTTTGACCCTTATGCAGAAATGGTTGACGGTACAGCAATGCACTTTGAACGCTCAGCAGAAGAGCTAGCTAGCAGCTTCAGTCCAGAAGCTACGGCTCATGCCCTATCTTTGAGCTGCCGGTATAACGGGCATACAAAACGGTTCTATTCAGTAGCAGAGCACACCTACCTCATGGCAAAATGGGTGGAAGAGCAGCACTGGAGCACCTCAAAAGACGTCTTAACTGCGCTCCACCATGACGACGCAGAAATTGTCATTGGCGATATGATCAGCCCGATTAAAAAGTATGATCAATTCTTCCGAGATCTCGAGGCTAAGTTGGACACAGCTATTGCTATACAGTATGGGACAGAATACCCTTTTCCAAAATGGCTAAAACAAGTAGACAGTGCAATGATAAAAGATGAACGCCGCTCAGTTATGTACCCCAGCGATAACACCTGGTTTTCAGATGAGTTAACAGCTATCGGTGTTAGGTTCATGCCAATAATTGGCCGTATCCCATGGCTTATGCGAAAATTATGGCTGAGAATGCACTATCGTTTAGTCAATGATATTTTGCTATATTCTGAAACGGAAGACGATTGGCTCAGTAACGGCAATTATTCAGGCTACTAAAATGAGCACAGAAGCTCTAATAATGGCAGATTTCAAAACAACGCCTTATGACCACCAAGCAGACGAGTTTGAGATCTCAGCTGACCTGGAGGCTCGGGCTTTGCTATGGCAAATGCGCACTGGTAAAACCAAACTAATAATCGACACAGCTTGCCACCTTTTCCTCCAGGATGAGATCGAGATCTGCATAGTTATTGCCCCGAACGGCGTGCATGACAACTGGGCTCGGAGAGAATTGCCAATCCATCATTGGGACACAATTGACCGGGACACTCTAACTTGGAACACGGATATCGCCGGAGATAAAGGGATTACAAGGGTCCGAGCACACGAGCGCAAAGGCTGGCAAGAAAATCATGATGCCTGGTGGCGACGACTGGACCGGGTTTTGAAGACAGATAAAATGAAGTGGATATTCCTGGCAACAGAGACTATGACCCGGAGCGAGACTCGAAAGATCATCGCCAGGGTTGCACGCCTGTACAAAGGTAAGATCATGACTGTTTTCGACGAGAGCCATGACTTCCGCACTCCTGGATCTAAGCGCACCAAGATGGCTATGGCTCTCAGCAGGAAAAGTAAGTATAAGCGCATCCTGACAGGTACAGCTCTTGATAACTCACCTCTACACGCTTGGAGCCAGTATGAATTGCTGAGTTCTGGGAGCTTAGGCTTCGGAAAATATTCTGAATTCAAACGTCACCATGCGGTATACGAAATGCAGAAAGCGCGGAATGGTCGATCGTTCCCAGTCCTGGTTGAGTTTGTGGACCTAGACGGTATGCGTGATAAGATGTCGGTGCTTTCATCAGTAGTGCTCAGAGAAGACTGTGAGGATCTCCCGGCGCTGATACCGATGATCCGCGAAATACAGACCACCGAGGAGCAACAGCGTATCTACGATGAGTTCCGACGTAGCTTTGAGGTCTGTATCCAAGATAAGGAAGTCTCGATTGGTGAGAACACCATGAGAATGATAAAACTTCAGCAGGTCTTGTCAGGTTTTGTCAAAGACGAATACGGTGACATCCACAATATCCCAGGAGCTAATCCAAAGCTTGAGGCAATGATCGACGAAGCTGAGCTCTCTGCAGGTAAAGTCATTATCTGGTGTAACTTCCATGAAGACATGGACCGCGTCTGCGCCACATTGAGGGCACGCAAGCACGAAGTGGTTGAGTATCATGGGAGAATTGATGCGGCTGGGAAGCTGCTAGCAAGACAAGCTTTCGAGCCCGGGGCGGAGAATGATGTTAAAGCTCTTGTCGGGTACCCAACAGCGGGACTTGACTTGTCTGAGGCAGAAAAGATCATATGGTATTCTCATACCTTTGACGCTATTAAACGCGGGCAAGCAGACGAGAGAGCAACTAAGATGGGCGGGAGGAATATCCCGGTCATTGACTTTATAGCTGGTGGTGTGGATACATACATCACTGACAATGTGAAACAGAAGGTGTCTGTCGCAGATGCTATGACAAGAGAGGGCATGAAAACTGTCCTGGAGAAGGTGAAGCTATGAGTAAAGTTTTTGTGGTCCAGCGGCCGGCGTTCTATGACCGCACCAAACGCGGCTGGGTAAACAAGTATGACCTGTCTCCCGCAGAGCAGTTTGGGAACCTGGTATTTCTACTACGCCCGGGTAACATATTCCGAGATCGTTTGGATGATGCTATAAACCAAATCGAGAGCCGTATGTTGGACTTCAAAGCAGACGAGGATTTTATCCTAGCTGTTGGAGACCCAATTGCAATTGCAGCTACTGTAATGGTTGCTTCACGTATTTCCGATGGAGATGTAACCGTACTGAAATTTGATAGACAAGAAAACGCCTACCAACCATACCGCATATTCCTGGGCGAACAATTCCATGAAGATGACGGCTTTGACAGTTGACTGAAACTCGCCCAATATAGGAGAAACAAAAATGGCCGAGACCGAGAAAAAACGTAACATTGGGAATGCTGCGATCGATAGCATCACTAGTGGTGCGTCCAACGAAGATGCCCTGAAAGCGGTACTTGCTGAGTTCCCAGATGCAAAGACGTCTATGGCGTCAATCAATTGGTATCGTCAAAAACTCCGCACTACGGACAAGAGCATTCCAACTGCTCGCGACATTAAGAAGGCGGCTAAAGCTGCGCTTGACGACTGAATGATGGGATAGCTTTCTCCCGTTATACACTATGATTAAAAGGTCGGCCAGGTTGGTCGACCTTTTTTAGACAGGAAATAGTCATGCATAAATATTCAGAATTCGCATTACAAGCTCTTAAGCACGCGGCATTTGAGGAACGTATAAACCAGGATAGTGAAGCTGCCGATTTTTGGCGTGGACGAGCTTCTATGTGGTTTCGTCGTGCGGCAGAAGCATGAGTATAATTACTGAAGGCTTAGAATGGATCCGTGTATATTGGGTCAAAGGCCACGAGAAACGCGGTAGCCACCAGAATGCCGTGTCTGACCCACCTTGCTCTGGCTGGATGGGAGCTATACTGATACCAGGTGAAAAGAGGTCGACATTATTCTGCCCGTACACATTTGAGGCCTATACTGTGCCGAACCATTGTGGCGAAATAACTGGAGGAAATACCCAGGTACATGTCAGCTCAGTATGGCTCAGCAACTTCTTACCGAAAAAATGGGCAGAACTCCAAAGCTATGGTTTCCAGAAAGATTACAACACGGCGGCGTTGGTTTTCAAGCGTCTTGGCCTTTCAGTACCAGAACAGTTTCTCAAAGGCGGCGATGAAGATACTCGCACCAAGGGTGGCAAAGATACCAGCGCCTCGCTACTCAAACCAGTTAAGCTATCCAGCAAGCGCGGGAAGTTTCTGGCCTGGTATCTTTGCAACAGTGGGGCATCTGCCTCGGTCCGCGAAGCCATGGCTGAATTTGGAATGACCAGGTCTAATGTCCTGTCGTATCTGTACATGATCCAGAAAGATCATGGTATTGGCTATGTCCTAGTCGGGGATACTGCTACGCTCCAACTACCAAAGGATTGCACAAATCCTTTTGACGTGAACTGGGAGGTGTAGGAGAATGACAATTAGCTGGATTAATGACCGAAAAAATATTGCAATTACCCGTGTTGCCATGCACGCATCGTCGCGCATCGCGCAGCGATACAACGCTCCTTGTGCGTCAGATAAGATTGGGTCTATATATTTACGGCATTCTGAAATGATCAATGATGGTAAGGCAAAGCTGCTATACACCCGTGAAGAGAATAACAGTAACACCTCATTTGTATATGAGCTCATCGACGACAATTCTGAAACAGTGTTCCCGCTTAAAAAGCATATTGAGGGCGTTGGACCAATGATTGTCACTTATTTATCAGCTGAGATGATCGAATATAATCTTACAGGTGTTGATGACCAGATCACATTAATGACGGGTTAACTACTACCCTAACAAAGCTATCCTCTAATAATACAGTAAAATAGGAGACGACAATGGATATATTTAAAAGGGCGGAAGAGTTCAACCGAGATTTACTCGAGATCCCTCGGCCTATAGTCCCAACGCGAATGAGTCATGGGCGCAAGATGTGGTTCAATACTGCAGCCTTGGAAGAGCTCACAGAATTCATGGAAGCTGCCACCCTTGCTGAGGAAGTCGATGCTGTCCTGGACCTTATGTATTTCTCGGCTGGTAGGCTTTATGAAATGGGCGTCGATCCTGACCCTGTCTTAGAAGCCATTCACAACGCAAACATGTCGAAGATTAAAGGCTCGCTATCTAAACGCCCCTATTCCTTAGGTCTTGACGCAACCAAGCCGGCGGGATGGCTTCCGCCAAATGTTGAAGGTATTGTTGCAGATCAGCCTCGGCCTAAGCTGGTCGTTGTTGGGCATGGGCGCCATGGCAAGGACACAGTTGGCGAGATGATACGTGACACACATGGCTTGACATTCAAGTCAAGCTCATTGTTCTGTGCTGAAAAAGTGCTGTGGCCATTGCTTACAGATGAAGATGAGATACTTCGTATGGTCCAGTGTATGCACGATCGGGAGATTGATCCGTTTGCCATTGACAGAGTTGAAAAAGATCTTCGGTCTGTGTATACGGTATATACTACCCCACTCGAGGCTTACGCCGATCGGTCCAACCACCGAGAGCTTTGGTTCCAAGCAATATCGATGTATTGTGAACCGCCGTTCCGTCTCGGCGTTGAATTGCTCGAGGAATATGACATCTACTGTGGGATCCGGAGCAAGCGCGAACTTCATGCTCTGGTCAATACTGGTCTCGTGGACGCTGTTGTCTGGGTCGATCGGTCAGAACATCTACCACCAGAAGATGCCGCATCCATATCAATTGAGCCTTGGATGGCAACTCACCAGATTGACAACAACGGATCCTTGGAGGATCTGCAGTTGAACGTAGACATATTCATGGAGAATTTCCGATGAGACATTGCGAACCATTTTCAAAGACGTATAAGTCTCTGGTCAGTGAGATCATGGATGTGGGCACAACTGAGAAGAACGAGCGGACTGGAGTAGAGATCAAGATGATCGAGGGTGGAGCCAGTTTCAAGCTGGATCTGTCTTATGGCAAATTACCTGTCGTTGGTAATCGTGCGATGTATCCACATATTGCAGCAGCTGAAACTGCTTGGCAGTTTATGGGTACTAAAGACCCAAGCTTCATCATGGCCTATGCCCCGAAGCTCTGGTCTAAATTCATTGAAGATGACGAGCTGAAAACCGCATATGGCTACAGGTGGCGCGAGCACTTTGGCCGGGACCAGCTTATCGACGCCCTTAACCAGCTAGTGGTAAACCAAACAAACCGCCAGTTGTATATTTCGGCATGGGACCCAAGTGCTGACGGCTTAGGTGCTGACAACCAACCAAAAAACATTCCTTGCCCTGTTGGGTTCAGTGTATCCCGGTCCAAGGACAAATTACATATGTCAGTATTCCTACGGTCGTCAGATGTGTTTGTCGGTTTGCCTTATGACGTGATGGGGTATGCTTTAACTATGGATGCAATTGCAGCGTCTGTTGGTATTACTCCGGCATCGTTGCATGTCACCTTAGCACACCCACATATCTATAAGCCACATTGGGGATATGCCAACGCACATTTACGCGAAGGTGATATCATACCACTTGACGAAAAAGGTCTATCACTACAGCAAGGTCTGCATGAACCAAGCCTACCTGGCTGGACTGTAGACCAGATACTAAAAAACCCGGGCGCGTATGTTGATACGGTACGTAGGCTTTCGAAACGCGTCGTTCGCCACAAATGGGACCCTATGCCAAAGGTAGTCGAATGAAGTCTGATGCATATACAAAATGGGACCAGCGCTTTATGAGGTTAGCGCTGGAAGCGCGTTCTTGGGTGAAGGGCCCTGACCTCGGCGTCGGTGCTTGCGTGGTAAGTCCAGACCGTAGGAGTTTTTCGCTGGGATACAGTGGCCTCCCTCAAGGGGTCAAAGACACAACTCAGCGCATCACCAGCCATGAGTTCAAAGACCACAATCTGGTTCACGCTGAGTTGAACGCGATCTTAAATGCTGGACGGAACCTGACAAACTGGTCAATGTATTCCACAACCTGTCCTTGCTCTCAATGTGCTGCGGCTATTATCCAGGCGGGTATCCTCAGGCTCGTATCCCCCCCACCAGTTTCAGGTAGTCGATGGCATAGGTCTCAGCTCGAAGGCGCTGATATGTTACGCGAAGCCGGAAAGCATATTATCAGGAGCGAATAATATGAGCGCTACTAGGGAAAACCAGCTTTGGAAATGGTTGAAGAAGTGCAAGAACGAATTCAGAGCTGACTTAACTCTTGACCGTATTGAGAATTCTTGCATGTCGGGTATGTCGGATGTGCACGGAAGTTTGAAGCACAAAGCCTCTTTCTGGATCGAGCTCAAGACCTGCGTTGCTCCTTCAGACCAATCAACCAAAGTGAAACCAAAGTTTCAGCCAGCTCAGCCTGGATGGATCCGCAAACGCCTGGCTTCTGGCGATCGCGTCTTTGTGCTGCTCCAGGTCGGATCCGGCGGAAAAGCTAAAAGGTTCTTGCTTGACGGTTGCTATGTCCCACAGCTGGTAAAGTCAGGAATGGCTATCGCAGACTTAGAAGCCGCGGCCATACTTCCCCCTGTCGCATTTGCTAATGAGATAATAGACGCCTGTGCTACATGGGAGTTTTTTCACTAATAATGGTTTAAGGGGTGTACAGGCCTAGTGGTACGTGATATCCTAACGGTAGTTATACTTACACCCCTTAACCAAACAGAAAGTGAAAATAAAATGACAGACTACACAGGACTAAATGCTGAGCAGCTTATTGATATCTATAATAGCAAAACTGAGCTGTTTGACGAGCCAAAGATAACTGGCCGTTGGTCAAAATCAAAAGAAGCACTAATCGCAAAGATAAACGACCTGGTCGCTCGCAACTCCGCACGCCCAAAACCAGGAACAATTCGCTTCCGCGCCCTTGAGCTGCTGTGTGAAGAATTGTATTTTGAAGACCGCAACAAAAAACCTGATCAAAGTAATCGTGTCAATGCCGGTTCAAATGGGGCACGTAGCGTCGGCATACCATATACTGACATCGTAGACATGATCATCGAAGATTTTCCGAAGGCTGACACTTCTGTCGCCTGTCTACGTTGGTACGCAGTGAAGGTCCGCTCCTCAGAATTTGGATACGAAGGGTATCGCCTCGCCCAGCGGCGCCCTCGCTCTAAGAAAAAAGCAGTATAAACCCACATTAAAATACTATGATGGGGTTTACGTTCCCATTGTTTCAGTGTATCATACTATTATAGACAGCAACTAAGGAGACGACTAATGACATATGCGACCCAAATGATGTTCCTGACTTTGATGCTGGCGCTACTTGTCAGCGTCGGTTTCTCAATGTTGACCCCTCTGGTTGAGGGCCTCATGGACGGTGCTTTTCTTAACACCGCTGCAGGTTTTGACGCGAAGTTCGTAAAACCTTAAATCTTCCAACTAAGCTATTCTGCAAAAGCGGGTCCATTAATTTGGGTCCGCTTTGCTCGTTCTGATGGCTCGTCCTTCAGATTGTGCTGAGTATTGTAATTTTATGACAGTAAGGGAAGAAACAAAATGGCTGAGAAGATGCAGACTACTGAATTTGGGGACCTGATCGAGGATCTTTCCGACCCATCTGATATCGATGATCACGTGTTGGTTATTGATGGTGATCCATATTATATTGATGACTTACACTTTTGTGCGGAGTGTGCGCTTGCATTTGTTAAAGACGAGCGTATAGAAGATAGCGTCGGTGATATGCTTTGCCCAGACTGTAATGACACAGCAATCGCCGACCAAATATACCAGGACGAACTTTGGCAAGACTTTCGTGCGAGCCGTTGATTGCAATTGTCGGCTTCATGGAAACTGATTTCCTGATAGTTTGAACGCCCGACCTTTTCATTTTTTTTACTGGAGAAAATACACATGTCCCAAGACGTTGGACCGCAACTCACGTTCTCAGATAAGTTGCATGCTGAGAAATACCGACTACCAAATGAAGACTATCGTGGGAAATGCGCTCGAGTATCTGGTCCACTGTCCGACAACGAAGAACACTTCCACCAGTATTACGAACTCACCTTGGATCAAAGGTTCTTGGAAGCTGGCCGTGTCCAGGCGGGAATTGGCTCCCCGAAGAGGGTTACTGCCCTGAATTGTTATGTCAGCCCGACAATTGAAGACAGTTGGGAAGGCATAATGGCTGCACTGCACAACGCTTTCGCGACAATGAGGATGGGCGGTGGCATTGGATATGAGTTTTCAACTTTGCGCCCGTCAGATGACTTGATCGTAAAACTTGACAGCACTTCATCTGGGCCTTTGCCTTTTATGAATGTGTTCTCAGAACTCTGCCACTGTATTGCCTCAACGTCTGCCCGCCGTGGGGCACAAATGGCGACGTTCATAATCGACCACCCTGATATTGAGAAATTCATCCTAGCCAAGAATGACCTGGCCAAGCTCACCGGTTTCAATACATCAATCATGGTCACCGACGAATTCATGGAATACAAAGAAAGCGGTAAAGCATTTCCGCTCCGGTTTAATGGCCGTACTTACAAGGAAGTC
>Ga0209345_10004344_pt1 | contig 13766 bp, 15 predicted proteins | sample Cruoilmetagenom7_FD_187294 | JGI IMG/M metagenome (GOLD analysis project Ga0209345, IMG submission 187294) | Oil polluted marine microbial communities from Coal Oil Point, Santa Barbara, California, USA - Sample 7 (SPAdes) (version 2) | ecosystem: Environmental > Aquatic > Marine > Oil seeps ...
CCAGTGGAAACACCCCAGCCACCCTGTTGGAAGTGTTGCCCCCGGCAACACCCGGAACTCACCTTCGTTGGGTGTTTCCAGTGGAAACACCCCAGCCACCCTGTTGGAAGTGTTGCCCCCGGCAACACCCCAACGCTGCATTCAGTCCTTGGTGTCGTCGTTCTGGGGCATTACCTGATCGCTATCCAGGTCCGCACCTTCCAATCCTTCGCCATCAGCGCTTGTCACCGTTCCATCACGCCGAATCGACGGTGCAAACTCGCTACGGCGCGTCCCTTCCAAAATGTCCTGCGACAACTCACCAAACTTCTCCCTGGCCACTCGGGCCTTGGCATTATTGGCCGCAAAGTCATCACGAGCGGCACCGCTGAAGCCGGGAAACTTGACGGGGGCATAGCACAGTGAGCGTATGGCGTGCCCGCCTTGGTCCCGAATCATCGACGCACGTTGTTTGTTACCCACAAGCCCGATGTGATGGGCCAGCAGCACATCTCGCACAATCCCGTCGTATTCCATCAGCAGCATGACGGCCTGCCAGCCCATCTGGCCTCCGGTGAACACAGGCGTCACGAAGGGTTGCTGACTAACGTTACGACTGACATCCAGTCCCTCGGGGATGTCATCAAGAACAGTGCTCACCCGCTGTTTGAGCTGTTGCAGAGACTGTCGTGTTTCGTGAATCTTGCCCTCGAGCGTCAACAGCCAGCTATCGGCATAGGGATCATCTTTCGCAGCTGCTTGGTAAATCCGCCCGGCCAGAAACAGAAATTGCTTCAGTCCCACGACCTGAGGTTTGCCACTCTCAACTCCCCGCCCATGCCATGCCAGAACGGCAGGGTAGGTGTGCAGAGTCATTTCAATCCGGCTTCGTAACTGCCCTATGCGGGGCTCTGCACTGGCCATAAAGTCTCCTGAGTCAATGCACTGGATGGGATCCCATCATCAATACTTATCGCATAGCGCCCCACCGAAAATGTTAAAGGCGATGTCATATGTTTTTACCTGGAGCGTATCCCCAGGCGTTTCAGCATGTTCTCTCGCGCCTTCTGCGTTTCCGCAGAGATCGGTTGAGGCTCCTTGTTAGCCAGTGTGTCAGCGGATCGGGAGACAGGTGGAGTATAGGGTTCCCCAGGAGAAGCCTGTCTCGGTGCCTGTTGTCCATTACGCTTATCGGCAATGCCTCGTCCGAAGTGCGTGGCCTGGAATTGATTCGATGCAGCGCGTTTTGCCAAGGTATGCAGAAACCCCTTGGGGGATTTCACCTTACCAGCCTCAAGTCGGCCGGCAGCTTCGTCGATCACTGCTTGCTGAATGTTGTTCGGCAGTCCGGTCAGCATGACCATCACCGACTCTCGTTCCTCACTGGTCAACTCGAGTGGCCATGACCAGATCAGTGGCGCAGAGGAGCTCTCGCGTGCAGTGGTATTACATACAGAGTGTGTATAACTACGTACTGTAGTAGGGACATCTTCGCTGGAAACTGTGCTGTAAGATGCTGATTCTGGACTGAGTTTCCGTTGGAAACTGGGTGATTCGTTGCCTGGAAACTGCCTTAGTTTCCTCTGGAAACTAGGTGATTTTGCCTGAGTTTCCATAGGGAACTGAGTGTCTGATGCCTGAGTTCCCCCTGGAAACTTGGTCTTCCGTTGTTGACTAGCACGCTGCTCGATGACGTCCAGCCTCGTCGGGACCTCGAGAACGCCATTTTCGGACAGCTCATCACTAATCAATCGAGCGACAGTGGCCACAGCCTTGTTACTATGCTTCGTACAGCGGATCACATACTCGATGTAATCCTTGTCCAGAGACAGGGACTCAGCAGGGGCTAGCGGTTCATCATGTAACACATAGACGTTGCCGATCATGCGCCCGTTGGTGGTATTGCGAGCCTTCATCCCAAGTGTCATCCAACGTGTGAGTCTCAGGATCGCGATTACTCTGGCAACTGTCTTGCGCGATGCTTTCTGGCCAGCCCCTGATCGCAGCAAGGGCTCCAACTCGTCATAGGTGGGAAATGCGGTCGTACGGTCAGCATTCGACAACAAGCGGATAATCTGCCAGCCCAGCACATCGACGGCCCCCAAGCGCTGGTCCAGTAGTAATGCCCGAGGCACTGTTTCATGGGGATTCCCCATGAAGAGCAATCCATCGAGTGAGCCATCCTCAACGTTCGACGCCGAGGCATCATTGCCTCGGCGTTGGGTCAGAGATGACGCTGCGCGTCCTACAAGCGCGTTAAAGTTCTCCATCACGCTACCCCTATACGCATCACGCCCTCGTCTTCACCCGGCAGACTTTCCTGACGGGGTTGCTCTGGAGTTGTCCATTGCTTGATCAGGGTCCAGATCACAGCCAATGGCAAGTCCACTTCTTCGGCCAATACCAGCATGCCCTTAATGTCCTCAGCGGCTGAAGGACTAGACGGATCAGCACTGATGGTCTGCCAGCGATGCCATGCATCGACCTCAACAGCTTCCTCCGGCATAGGCAGACGTCCCTGACGACTGGGCACTCCCAGCAGGGTGCGTCGAGCGGAACAATCATTCGGTGTCAGACCAAAGAAGGTGGCCAGCATCAGCACGCTGGCCCCATGGCGAATGCAGTGATCAACCAGACTGTCACGATCCTGATCGCGATCAATGCGGCGAAGGGCCGCCTTGAAGGTATCGTGATCCAGCTCGAACCGTGCGACCCCAGGAAACTCGTTGATCAGGCTCTCGATCTCGCTGGCCCGCAGTCGACTCAGGCGCTGCAGCTCCTCATTGTTGAACCCCAGTGCACGCGCCCGCCGCATATCGCCCTCACGGATCAGCACCAATGCCTGATTGAAAAGTGCATGGTTGAGTTGTGGCGTCGTCATTGCGAATCCCCCTCTGCAAGACCTTCACGCAATACACGGATCAGGCGCGTCAGCCAGAATACGCGGATGAACAACCCATCAGGCAGGAAAACATCGCTGTCGGAGCCATGGCTTCCGACCAATTCCCCGAACAATGAAATTTCGGCAGGCAGCATCGGATCGATGTCGCCCTGCAGACCAGCGAGTAGCTGCCAGATAAGTTGAGCGCGGCGTCCCGGGTTGTCGCCAAGCGGATCGAGTTCATACCCTAGTCCTTCACGAGCATTGAGCCGAATGGTTTCACTGGTGCCAGAGACCTCAATATCAGCCCAGTCTGCCAATGCCTGGACGACTTCACCGATCTGCATGCGAAGATCGCGTGCATTGCGACGCCAGGCCGGAACGTGCCAGAGATCTGTAATCGGCGCGACGGGGCCACCCGACATCAGTGGTACGGACTTTAGGGCGGCAGCTTCGAAGTCGATGGCTTCTTCACCGTGTTCTTTCGCTTGCCAATGACGCAGCTGGCGATGCCCCTCTCTCTCTTCATAGGGCGAGAGGGTCAGATCATCAATCAGAGTTTCCTGTTCCTCAAGCGATCGAGTCGGGTGTGGGTTGCGTTCTTGCATAACCCCATCTGAATCCAATAAACCACCAAAGTCATCATCGCTGGAACCAGTCGCTTGTGGGGCGACCAGAGGCATCTGAGCTTCTGCCTCAAGTTCGGCATTTCGTTGTTCGAGTTTGGCGAGTTGAGCCCGCATCTCCTTCATCTGTGCGGACTCATCGACCCCACCCGAGGTAGGTACACCATGCTCGTTGGCTTTGGGTGTGGGAGTCGGAACCAGATTGCTCTGGCCTTCTTCAAAGGCCAGATCATCATGGTCACCATCGCCCTCCCTCTCGCTGTGACCGGTTTCATCGGCATCATGCGAAGCACTTCCAGACGCCAAGATTTGAGTCGATGTCGCTGAGTTCTTGCTCCCCTTGCTGGAATCCTCTTTCGGCGGATAGAGGTAGCGTTCCTGGGGATGACGCAACCGCTCCAGCTCACAGTCGACTGTGGTCCAGATATCAGCTTTCTCTTCCTCACTGGCTGCCCTCGCGTACTTACGTACCGTGAACCAGTTCTTCCATGCCATATCGATCGGATTGAAGTGCAAGCCGGTATGGTCATGCAGCATACCCTTGAGTCGGTCCTCGACGATGTTCCAGCGAAACTCCGTCTGTCCTTCATGGTCGAGCTGAGCCATCTCGTCATGCCATGCCTGGGCGAAGTCACCATCAATAACACTGACCGCCCACTGCTCCCCCTCGCCAAGGTCATCGGAATAGGTTTCCCAATAGGCGCAGCACCGTTCCCAGCACTCTTCACAGAATTGACGATAGGAGATCAATTTCTCGATCTGCGGCCGTCCCATTCCGCTATCGAGTGTCAGAGGGAGGGTGGGCAGGAAATGCTCTACGGTATATAGCATTTTGGAAACGTGGCTCAGACTGATAGAAAAACCGAGTGCTTTCAGCCTTCGAGTCAATTCCCGCTGCGAGATTGACTCGTTAGATTCCTCTTCAATCATCCGTTTGGAATCATAGACACCACGCGCCCGTTCAATCCAGCTGAGCTGTCCACGGTTATCGTTCTCGGCTAGGTGGCCAGCGAGAACATTGATCTCTCCCTGCCAGGGGATGAAATGGCAATCCTGATAGTAGAAGCGCTCTTCACCCGTCTCCTCATGTAGCTCATTGAGGATGGTAAGTCGCGTGTTCCCCCCATCAGAGATCATGTATCGGTCATCACCCGGACGCTGAGTGACCGTCAGCTTCTGCTTGAGCCCCACCGCACGGATACTGTCTTTGATCTCATCGTACTTGGGGTTCCGTTGTGTACGCGGATTGCGATCATAGGGACGTAGCTGATCCAACGTCAGGGTCATCGCTTGCTCGGTGGTCGGTGCCGGCAGCCGTTCAGCTGGTTTGGTACTTAGCTTTGGGCCAGGCTGGGTCAGCTTGGCGGCGATTTGGTCAGGTGTAATTGCTGTCTTACTCATGATGTCCACTCCGGCTGCCGCGAGGCGGAATACTCAATCTCGAAAAGTCGTTCCAGTTGCTGTCCCAGGTGATCCATACTCTGGACTAGCGCGAACAGGGCAAGGTCCCTACGTGCCTCGGGGGGATATCGCTGGCTCAACTCATTCACTCCCCGTCGCAAATTGCTCAGGTTGTCACTGACGATTATCAGCAGCTCGACGTCACTCAGCCGGTGATACTGGAGTTGTGCCCAACGCAAGCAATGGTGTGGCTGCATGTCCAACTGGCTAGCCTTATCACAGGCCATGTGAAACATCAGCCAGGTATCGGCCAGCAACGAACGGAGAGCCTCATTGCGATTGGTTCGTGCCTGGGGATGTTCTTCAAACCAGCTGTCCAGCGTTTCTACCCAGTTGGCGAAGGGATCGATCAGGCCCAGTGCTAAACATTCGCGTCTCATCAGATAGCGTTCCATGCCGTGGCCATGCGCTTCACGCACGGGAAAGCTCAGAATCTCAGCCATGGGTCAGTTTCTCCTGTTCGGTAGCGGTGACCCCATGAGACAGCTGCGCCGACTTCCCGGCGGCAAAGCCGGCGTCTCGCGCCTTGTGGTCATGGCGTCTCAGAGGCTTGTGGTCACGTACGTTCAGGGACTTGAGGTCACCATAACGTTGCTGACGGTAGGCTCGGTGCAGTGCCCGAACGTCCTCAGTCATGGCCATCGGCGACACCAGATGCCGGGCCCCCACCACCCAGGCCTCGGCAAAGGCATCGCCCCGCAGCGTCTTCGTAGCACGCTTGATGCGTGGGTTCTGGTCCGCCAGGAACGCCTGCCGGTCCCGCACCAACTGACGCTGCAGGACCTCGAAGGCATAGCCAGCAATCTGCACCGCATCCCGCGGGCCAACGAACTCGTAGATCCCCCGGTAACGGCCACCTCTCCAGCTCGTGGAGTAGACCGTAGTGGTGCCGAAAGCACTGTTGATCAACTGCGCCAACTGTTCGAGATAGCGCGGTGGTGTCCGTCCTGCTGCCGTTTCCCTCTCGACGACATCGAAGTCAGCAATAGCCAGATCCTGCTGACTGACACCATACTGCGCCATCAACGCCTGTGCCTGGCGTAGAGCCGTCCCTGCCTCATTGCCATTACTGCTTTTCGAAAGAGCGAGACAACGCTCGATCTTGCGAAGGATACGATCGGGAATCATTGGGCACCTCCGGACATGGAGGTGCCAGGGAAAGGGTGCCGGGCGCATCCCAGGGCCGTGGTAGATTGGGATTGCTCCCCACGAGCACACACCAAACTACTGGCCAAAGGAGGCCCGACATGACGCAAGAAGCGAATTTTATCTATCGTGTGAACTACGAATTGGAAATGCCTGATGGGCGAATTGAACCCATTGATATCTTGGAGCGTGCTCGGCATTTCCTTTTCTCGTTGAATGAACCGCCGATCATTCCAAGACAAGGGGAATATGTCGCCTTCAAAAGCGACTTGCTGTCCAACGATGCAGAGTGGCTGAGAGTCAAGAATGTGTTTCACGGAGTCACTCCTGGTCCACTTGGGGATCTGCAACATCACTGGGTGACCGTCCTGCTAACCGCTGACGAATCCATTCCGGAGTGATATCGAGATATTCGAGGGCTTCCCTCACGGCACAATTAAGAACGATCATCTGATCGATGGTTAACTCGCACCGGCCTCGCATACCAGGAAACGATTGGTGTGCGAGGTACCAATGTCGCGTGCAGTTGGGCAAGTAGTAGATCTGTCCAGCCTTCTTCGACCTCATAGGCCCCATCAGGTCGGCCAGAAGTCCACGCGCACGTGGCGAGAGACATTCAAGAGATGTTTCATCTCTCGACTGTCGCCCGCGTTCGACTGCCGCAGCATTGGAAAGGAACTCATGGACATGTCTTAGGATCAGATGCGACCTGAGTCCACCCGTCAAGATCCGAAGGACTCCCTGACGAATATCCGGTTGTTGTAGTAAATCAGCGTATTGCGCAGCCAACTGTTCCAGAGCTGCTTCGATATCCGTGACAGACTTTTGTTGACGATCAGGTATCATGACTCTCTCCTTGCACCAGAACTTCTCTGCGCACGACGAAGCAGCGCGATGGCGTTTCGCTGCGAACGAGCATCGCTAGGTGAATAGCTGGTGAAAACAGGGGGCATACCCGGCTTGGTCAACTTGATATGCCCGCCTCGAGTGCGCTCGATATGCCAGTTGTGAGCTTCTGCGAAGCGAACGACCCTCTGCAGGCCCTTGCTATACCGTTTAACCATGACGCACCTCCTTGAGTAGAAGATGGCCGGAAGCAACCTGATCCATGAACAGATCGAGCTGCCCTTCCAAAGCCTTTACCAACTGCTGCTTCTGGCTCTGGAGTGCCCGGATATCTTTTTCCAACTGGCGATATTCCGCCCGACGCTCGGCCAGCATGTCATCCAACTGTTGAAGCTGAGTCCGTGGGATCATAGGGCTTCCTTCCGCTCTGCTATGAGCTCCTCGAGGCGCAGCCCCCATGCCATCTCGGCCAATTGAGAGGACCAGGGTTCAATAGGATCCGCGAGCGGCTCGATACCCTCGAGACAAGGCCATTCCTGCGGTGATGCGGGCAGCAAATCGCGACGCTCCGTGGCCAACAGTTGAAGATCGGCTTGCTTAACACTGGCTGGAAGCGTTTGATCCACGCCAAAGCGCTTGGCAATGGCTACCCAGACTCGTTGTTCGATGAGGCGATAAGCCGGTAACAGCGCCTTGAGCGGTGAGATCATGTCCCCGATGTAGGCTTTCGTCGCGTCGTGCAACAGGGCAGCGAGAGCGTCTTCAGCTGGAACGAGCTGGCTGGCCAGTACGCAGTGCTGGGCGACACTGTAGAATTGTCGGGTGTGGCCATTGAATCGTGGGATTCTTGATAGTGCCTGAGCGATGTCCTGGTCATCGATCAGGCACCAAGATGGGTAGGTGAGCGACAACGACACCCCAGATCCGATCAGAATCGTAGGCGAGGTCTCAAGGGCCTTGTCCAGTCCCTTCTCCAACTGTCGCCGTTCTACCGCATCGATGGCCTGATCACGCAGAGTACGTGCATCGTATCGGCCTTCTTTATCCGGTTCCGCGACAATTCCCAGCATTTCGGTGATGTGATTTAGAGCCGTTTCGGCGCTCAATAAACGCTTAGCTTCACTCTCTGAAAGTTGCACGACACTCCGTGCCGGATCGTGCACAGTTTCCATCGGTTTCATGACCTGCCTCCTTGCGTCTGCTTCCACTCCAAGGATTCGAACCGTGTACTCGCCCCTAGGAATGCCAAGTGGACGGTACCGGTGGGGCCGTTGCGCTGCTTACCGATGATCAACTCGGCTAACCCCTTCACTTCAGGGTTATCCGGGTTATAGACCTCATCGCGGTACACAAACCCAATCACATCCGCGTCCTGCTCAAGTGCACCCGAATCACGCAAGTCGGCAAGGCCCGGACGTTTGTTTGGGCGGTTCTCAAGCCCTCGGTTGAGCTGTGCGAGCGCGATGACAGGACAGCTAAGATCCTTAGCGGTGGCCTTGAGGATGCGAGAGATCGCCGATATCTCATTGTTACGGTTCTCGCAACCGGGCTCCTCGAGGAGCTGCAGGTAATCAATCAAGATCAGCGCTGGCTTGCCGTGACGACGCATCAGTCGGCGAGCGCGCGACTTAAGTGATGTGGCTGAAATACCACTGGAGTCATCGATGAACAGACGATCCTCGAACTCGAGGATCCGGTTGGTGGCGGCTGTCAGTTTATCCCAACCACCGTCGTCCAGTTTCCCGGAACGCAGCTGACTCATGTCCAGACGGCCAATGCTGGCCATAAGCCGCAGCATCAATTGCTCCTCTGGCATTTCCAGTGAAAAGACGAATATAGGGGAGTCGGAAAGCTCGGTATTGCCGGCGGTTGCGATCAGAGCATTCTCGACTAAGTTCATCCCCAGAGTGGTCTTGCCCATTGATGGACGACCAGCGATGATGATCAGGTCAGAGTTCTGCCAACCACAGGTAAGGTCGTCAAGATCCTTGTAGCCAGTAGGCGTACCGGTGATACCATCCTTGGCATTGAATGCGCGATCGATCGTATCAATTGCCGATGACAGGGCGGAGCGAATACCGGCAGATTGAGTCTTGCGATCTTCGGCCAGCTCAAACAGCTGTCGCTCGGTGGCTTCGATCAGAGCCTTGCTGAATTGGTTGCCCTCCAGTGCTTGTTGACTGAGGTCACGTCCCATGCTGGAGAGCTGACGGCGGAGCTGACGCTCTCGCACAATGTCAGCATACGCCACGATATTGGTCGCAGTCGGTGTGTTGCGTGCGATTTCAGCCAGGAAGACCAGTCCACCTATGGAATCGAGGGTACCGTCACGTTCCAGCAGCTCCGAGATCGTCACCACATCCATTGGCTTCTCGCCCTTGGCGAGTTCGCACATGGCCTTGAAGATCAGGCGATGGGGATAGTAGTAGAACGCCTCGGCATCGACGATCTCGCAGATGTCGTCCCACTTGCTATTATCCAGCATGAGCGCACCAAGCGTGGACTGTTCCGCCTCTATGCTGTGAGGGGGCACGAGTCCCAGGGCTTCCATATCCTGAGGTGCGAGGGATTGGGCTTCAGTGAACATGACCCACCCCCGACTTGCTGCTGGGCCTAGTTGCCCCTACCGCATGGATAGCGTCGGCCCATTCGGGATAGAGATCGGCTGCAACGGCCTTGATCTGGTCGGCGCAGGCCGGTGCCTTGCGACCTGAAGGTTTGCGAGGCTCAACCCGATGCACCGGCAGGCTTTGAAGTGCCGCCGAGCGATACGCGGACAGATTGACCAGCGGCGCGTCAAGCACACGGATACCGTGATCCTCGACGTCGGCATACATGCTGCGGATGCTCTCCGATATATCGCGAGCATCCTTCAACTGGTCGGTCATCTTGTTGAGGAGGATCGAGACGGGCGGGACGTCGAAGCGTGTGTACTGAGTGAGCTCGCGCATTTCATTCAGCATGCCCTGTGTGCCACGTACAAACTCACGGGCGGTCAGCAACTCAGGGACGATGGGCGAAACAAGGTGGTCAGCGGCGAGAACAGCCATCTCGAGGAGGATGGAGCGAGCGCCCTGGGTATCAATGAGGATGGCGTCATAGCGATCAGAGAAACGTTCAAGCAGTCCGATCAGACGGAACCGACCGTTTGGGGCATTAAGCAATAACTGCTGCAACTGACTACGATAGTCGTTGGAGACAACGATATCGAGATTGGGAATAGACGTCCGGGATATGATCTGGTCGAGGTCAACCAGGTCAGTGGCGAGCAGCTCGTACACCCCACCAGGAGCCGGATGGGACAGCTCATAATAGGAGGAAAGCGTTGGCTGGGAATCCAGGTCGATGAGAAGTACCTTGAACCCTGCATCGGCCAGCAAACCGCCTAGATTGGCAGTTGTGGTCGTCTTACCGACACCACCCTTAGAACAAACTGTAGCAGAAACACGCATTTAGATGCACCTCATCCAAGTTAAAAGGAATGAGTGCAAGAATGAGTGCTGGGTCAGAGAAGGGATTTTACAAACACAAACGCCGCCCTTGATGGCGGCGCAGATGTACAGTGAGCTATTTGTTACCACATTGCAGTATGTGGTGCCGACACCAGGAGTCGAACCCGGGACCTACTGATTACAAGTCAGTTGCTCTACCAACTGAGCTATGTCGGCGCTTCACGTTTTCTTGAGAACTTGATTGCTTCGCTGTTAGGCTCTGCAATCAACAAGAAATCTTGTTGGCAATGGCTGGGGTACCAGGATTCGAACCTGGGAATGCCGCTACCAAAAAGCGGTGCCTTACCACTTGGCGATACCCCAGCAGTGTGGTGGCCAGAGACGGAATCGAACCGCCGACACGGGGATTTTCAATCCCCTGCTCTACCAACTGAGCTATCTGGCCGCTGCCAACGGTGCGTATTAAACTAAAAACGCCGCTTTTCGTCAACACCTTTGTGAAACTTTCTTTCGATACCGATGCTTAGGGGGCTTTTTTCCTACGCCACCGCTAGCTTGGCCTCCTGCATAAACCTACCTATAGCGAGTGTTTACAAGTCCACTGCTCAGTCACAACACTCGCCACTCAGCACGAACATTCCCTGGTTTCATGCCTGTGTCGGCGGTACATAGCCTTCGGCTTGGTCGGTTTCCTGGTTATCCAGGAAGCGCTGCATCTGATCCATTAGGTACGCACGGGATTCAGGGTCGAGCATGTTGAGGTGTTTCTCATTGATCAGGCGGGTTTGCAACGCCTGCCAGGCTTCCCAGGCGGGCTTGGAAACGGTGGCCTGAATCTCCTGCCCCTGCTTACCCGGCAAAGGTGGGAACGGCAGAGCTTCCAACTCTTTTTGGTATTTGCGGCAAAAAACGGTATTGCTCATAACGTGCTCCTGGTTCTGCGTCTTCATTCAATGATCTCATCCAATCAGTTAGCAAACGCTTAGGCGTGCCCTGGCGTTGGATTGAGGCTAAAGGGCGTTAGCTGGCTGAGCAGCGCTTTAACGGGGGCAGCAAGGCCCAGTTCGGGCGGATGGTTAACGTCGTACCATACGCCGCTTTCGCGAACACCGCCCAGCCTATCGCAGCTCACCGGCTGCGGGGTAATCTCTAAGCGAAAATGACTGAAGGTGTGGTAAAAGCTAGGTGCCGTAGTTCCCCGCTTAGGGTTAACGGCGTTGTCTTCAAGCCAGTCGTTGAGTTCGCTGTGCTTCTCGAACTGCGGCAAACTCCATAACCCGCCCCACAGACCGCTGGGAGGGCGTTTCTCCAGCCATATCCGGCCTTTAGGGTCACGCAGCATCAGCATGATCGTTTGTCGTGTGGGCAGCGCCTTTTTAGGTTTGGATTCCGGGTAGCGCTTTGGCTCGCCTTGGGCGTAGGCCAAACAGACATCGTTAAATGGACAGCTCAGGCAGTCTGGTTTACTGCGTTTACATAGCATGGCACCAAAATCCATCATTGCCTGGGTGTAATCCGCCAGGCGCTCGGCTGGAGTGTAGTACTCCGCCAGCGCCCACAGCTTTCTCTCCACATCAGGCTTGCCCGGCCAGCCGGGCAGCGCATGCAGGCGAGTGAGTGAGCGCTTTACATTGCCATCTAAAATAGCCGCCCGCTGCCCTGTACTTTGCGCAAGGATAGCGCCAGCGGTGGAGCGACCAATACCAGGCAAAGCCACTAACGTATCGATACTTTCCGTCGGCAGCTCGCCATTGTGTTCCTCCCACGCAACCTGGGCGGCTTTATGCAAGTTGCGCGCACGGGCGTAGTAGCCAAGGCCCGTCCAGAGGTGCAGCACTTCATCCTGTGGGGCCTTGGCGAGACTCTCCAGGGTAGGAAAGCGCGCCATAAAACGCTCAAAATAGCCTATAACGGTGGCGACCTGGGTTTGCTGCAGCATGATTTCCGACACCCACACCCGGTAGGCGCTTCGCGGCGACTGCCACGGCAAGTCGTGACGGCCGTAGCGGTCGAACCAGTCCAGTAGGCGCTGTTGGAATTCGCTTGCCGCTAGCCGCGGCGCGGGCATATCTGCCATGCACGCTCCTTAAACAGAAATGGGTATATGAAACAGCAACCAATAAAAAAGCGCCGGCGTTTAGGCCGGCGCAGCACTTACTGTTTCTAGAAATGCGTCACTTTACATCCTGCATCAATGCTCAGTTGAACAGACCGCGTAGGCCATCGCGAAGCTCTTGAGCAGCGCCTTCGCCAAGGCGTTCATCTAACTCATCTAAAGAGTCGCCTAGGCGCTCCTCCAGCTCTTCATTAACACGATCCCCCGCTTCATTGCGCAGCAGGTCAACCACAGCGGTTTGGAACATCTCACGGTCGAACCGGCACCACTCGGTGCGTTCATCGCCAAGATTACCTTCACAGCGTACGGGCAGCGGCAGTTGTTCCAGACGCGGATTAACTTCACAGGCCGCGTCGGCGGTGTCGACCAAGCGAGCATTAGCACGAGTATCAAAGTTCAAGCTGGCGAGATCCAACTCGCCCTCTCCACGCACATCGATGCCGGGCAGGGTGATCAGCAGGTCATCACTCTCCACTAAGCCGTTGCTAATTTGGAAGGTAGCATCAAAACGCTCAAAGCGCGTATCGGTGTGCCAATCCCGCAAAGTGCCCTGCCCCTCTAACTGAGCAACCAGTTCGCACATCTGCTTGGAGATATTGGTATTTAAAATGGCGCCTTCGTTTAGACGAGCATTAAGCGCGCCATTGAGGTTGCCGATGAGTGCTTCACGAGTATTGCCCTGACTGGTGACATCTCCGGTTAAATTAAAGCGGCCGCGCAGTGGTGATGCCTCTTCTTTTTCGCTGATCGCTTCAATCAACGGTGCCACCTGGACGTTGTTAATAGTCGGCGATAGCGCCCACTCAAGGATGGAATCCGTAGCATCAACCTGACCGGTAGCGCTGAGCTCACCCTCGTAGAAGCCTGACTCAAACGCCGTTAGCCGATGAACGCCGTCGTCGCCACGCAGTTGCAAGCGCGGATTGTTGAAGGTCAGGCCCGCAAAAATAAGCGTATCCACGCTCAGGTCGCCCTCTAGCGCCAGCCCGCTGAGCAACGATTGCGGCACTAATGTGTTGGTTTCCTGAGCAAAGGCTTTACGTAGCAAGCCGCGACTCGCCTGTTTGGCGGTGGCCTCACCAGGAAGATAGCGATCAAGGTCTAGTTGGTCACCGGCTAAATCGAACGCCAGGCGTGAACCATTCAGCGCCGCCGTTAGCTCGCCGGTAAAGGTGCTGTCGTCGACTACCAACGAGAGGCTAGGCAAAGAGAGTTGCTCGGCATCACCTTCGATAGGGCTGGTCATGGCCAAGATCGGA
>Ga0209345_10004345_pt1 | contig 13764 bp, 11 predicted proteins | sample Cruoilmetagenom7_FD_187294 | JGI IMG/M metagenome (GOLD analysis project Ga0209345, IMG submission 187294) | Oil polluted marine microbial communities from Coal Oil Point, Santa Barbara, California, USA - Sample 7 (SPAdes) (version 2) | ecosystem: Environmental > Aquatic > Marine > Oil seeps ...
TGCTGCGCGGCCCGAAAATAGCTAATACAAAAAAGTCGATATGGAATTTGAAACAACAATTATCACTATTTAAACCATTGTAGGTTTTGTACTTTTCCTTTGCGCAGAATGGTAACATTAAACCGGGTTTTTGCAGGCAGGTCCCACACATAATCCTGGATTTTTGATATGTTCTCTTCAGAGGTTACAGGGATATCCTCAACAGCGAGCAGAATATCACCTCCGGCCAGGATTTCCTGGTCAGCGATTTGGAGTCTTATATAACCTCCTTTAAGTCCAGCAAAATAGGCAGGCGATTTGTCTGTTACACTCTCAACGAGGATACCTGCTTCCTGGGGTAGATTGAAAATCCAGGCAAGTTCATCAGTCAGGTAAGTCGGTGTAAATCCCCACCAGTAGCTTTGTTTCTTAACCAACAAGGAGCGGGCAATTTCTGTAGTAGCAGCAAAACCTATTCCTTCAAATCCGCCCGACCGGCTAAGAATGGCACTTGCTATGGCAACAACCTCTCCTTGCATATTGAATACTGGGCCACCCGAATTACCAGTATTAATAGAAGCGTCAGTCTGAAAAAACTCTGTTTCGATGAAACTATTTGTCATTTTGTGCATATTATGCCTCGCACTGATGATCCCTGAAGTCAAAGAGTAGGAGAGGCCCATGGGTGCTCCGATTACAAATACCGGATCTCCAACTTCTACACTATCGGATTCCCCGATCTTTGCCACGTTAGGATTATGCGGTAACTTTTGGAGTTTGATAAAGGCAACATCGGCCTGGTTGGCCAAGCGTTCAATACGGGCCGAGATCTCCTGTCCGTCTAAAAATTCAACCATGATTTCTGCAGCATCATTTACTACATGGGCAGCCGTTAATACGTAGCCATCATCTGAGACCAAAACACCTGATCCCAATCCACCGACGGAGGTTTGGTGGTATGGATCGCCAATACCGGTGTTCTGCTTGGACAAAACATGAATTACAACAACAGATGACTTGACCTGGTTAAAAAGTTCAGATAATTGTTGTGAATATCCTGGGATCACCAGAAAGGTTAACACTATTAAGCTGGCAGTAAGTTTTTTCATTTCAATTTATTTTATGGGTAGTTAATGACTATTCTGACTGGTAAAATTTCTTTTTTTTAGAAAATGCTTCAGGATATAAAAATATGTTATTCCAACGCCAAATATTACACCTATCGTATTGTAAACCATATCCACCACATTGAATGCCCTTCCGGGGATTAGTAATTGGAAATACTCCATCAGGATCGAGAAACTTATAGCTGCGGCTATTAATATAGCTAATTCAAGCCTTTTGATCTCAAAATTCCTGTTACCTCTCCATAAAACATACAGGGATCCAAAGGTAAAATAGGCGATAAAATGAAGCATATAATCCATCCGGAGTTCAAAAAATTGTTTTTTAAGAATTTCATTGGCACCTGGCCTTAACGACATATACACAATAAACAATGTCCAGGCTATAAACAAACTTAACCATAAAAGCTTCTTATGATATAATTGGATCATCTTGGTGCTGTAAAATACAATGTCGTTTTAAAACCTGTCAAAAATAAGAATTATCTGCATACAACAATATATATATTATTTGACTATTCAAGCTTAAGTATTGATAAACAATAGGCACGAATTGACAAATCATTCGTATTATTGTAAGTGCCGGAAAGGCCCATTATTTCTTGCATCCGGGGCAACCATCGCAACACAATTCCAGTCTTTATACTGGAGAAGCCTATGAAGAAAACAGACAATATAGCAGGGAAAACCATCGTGGGTATTGACTATGGCAACAAGTATGCCGGAACAACAGTAATTTGCTATAATTCCCGTCATGAAATCAAGTTTGTCCAATCTTCAAAGAATGCTGATGCTGACTCCTTCCTGTTGAATGAGCTCGCTTACCTTAATCCTGACCTGATAATGATAGATGCTCCACTCAGCCTGCCAGGTGTTTACTGGCTGAGTAGTGAATATAAGGATCATTTCTTCAGAGGTTGTGACCGTGAATTAAGGGCAATGTCCCCTATGTTCCTTGGTGGATTAACAGCCAGGGCGATCAGTCTTATTAAGAAGATGAATGGCACAGAAGTATTAGAAACCTATCCACGGAAACTCGTTGATATCCTGCATCTTCCTGAGGCAGAATACAAACATTCAAAGCAAGACCTGGGATCATTTACAGGGCAACTTCAAGCAATATCGGGTGTAAAATTTAACATAGCCCAAATTACCAGTTGGCATCACGTAGATGCCTTCCTGGCTTATTTATCCGGGTTGAGGTACCAGCGTAATATTGACCATAAATATGGAATTCCGGATGAAGGGGTCATAATTGTATGAATAAGTGTACGGTCATTTAATAATTCTCGACGACATCCATAAGCTTCTTTCTTCCAAAAAAGATCCTACTTTTTACCGTTCCAATTTTAAGATTCATCTCATCGGCGATCTCTTTGTACTTAAAGCCTTCCTGGTGCATCTGGAAAGGTATTCTTAAATCATCCTCAAGATTGTTGATATGGGACTGGATCTCACCGGCTGAGAAGCTTCCTTCCGGACTGCTTTCATTTCCCTTGTTGGAATTATTCAGATAGTAAAGGTCCTTCGTATTGTCGAATGTTGTGTTTTCACGAGATGACCTTCTGTAATTATTAATAAAGGAATTTTTCATGATGGTATAGACCCATGCCTTCAGATTGGTGTTATTCATGAATTTCTCCCGGTATGTAAGGGCTTTCAGATAGGTCTCCTGTACAAGGTCCTTGGCATCATCCTGGTTCGTAGTCAGACTCATGGCAAATCTTTCGAGGGCCTCTTCGAGACCAGTTAACTGATGGTTGAATTCTACTGCTGTCATGGCTTTATCGTTTATGTTTATTATTAATTTCAGAATTGTTGAACAAATATAATATAATAATAAACAATAAAACATATCTATGCAGTAGAATAATATCGATTAGATGGGCTATAATAAATAATTACGATTGAATAAAATACAGATATAAAGAAATATAGAACGATTTTAGAGCAATCATTCTAAATTAAATCAAGTTTGTAAAATGATTAATATAAAATACAAAAATATAAACAAAAAATGTTCTTATTTAAACAAATCAAGCCTTCTTCAGGAAAATACACTATAAGATCTGCTTTAGCCTTATGATAAAAACCTGCCAGGTAAATACATCAAGAGATCTGATGAAGCATTGTGACAAAAAACCTGTCAGGAGGCAGGTGATTATTGCCCCTGGCGGGAGACAGAAAAGTGAAAAAAGAAACTAACGCTTATTCTTGGATGTGGGGCAACAGATCTTTTGCGTTGCCTAAACATATGATATTGTCTGGCAGTGTACCGCTTATTTGAGATATCTGGTAACCACTTATGAAAATGTTCTTATTATTGAAAGTGGCTGATAATTTGATAAGGTAATCTATAAGATCTGTACCTGAATAAGCAGCAACAATGGAGGTAAGCAGGTAATCTACATTCAGCACGGTGCTTGCAGAGGCCATATCGGCCAGCGGGACCCACTGTCCCAGATAGGTAACTTTGTGTCCCCTTTTCTGAATTAAATAACTATAGAACAGAAGTCCGATCTCATGCAGTTCACCTTCCGGCAAATAGAGTAAAAAATGCTTTGGGGATGGATGGTTTGCCGGAATCACAGAATCTATTCCAACAATGATTTTCTGACGGATAAGATGGGAGATAAAATGTTCCTGGGCTGGATTAATGGCTCCGGTTTGCCATAAAATACCAATCTTTTCAAGGAAAGGGTAAACTATATTGAGGATAGAATCCTCAAATCCTAATTGCATGATAGATCTGGAGAGCAATTTTTCTAATTTATCCTGGTCCAGGTCCACCATGGAAATCACAAGGCTCTCAATCAGGCTATCATAATTGGAGGTATCACTCGAAATGGTTACAATCTTATCGGTCATCTCTTTCTCATTCATGGAAGCGATATGAGATATTTTTATTCCATGCCTATTGAGTATGGACACGTTCAGGATGCGTTTCAAATCATCATCACTGTAATGGCGGATATTGGTATCTGTTCTTTCAGGATGAAGTAAACCATACCGTTTCTCCCAGATCCTGATGGTATGGGCTTTAATTCCGGATAAACGTTCGAGATCTTTTATTGAGTATTTTGCCATTGTGAGATCAGCCATTACAAATAACTTCAAAATTTATACAGGCTATAACAATATTCCAAATATATTGTTTAAAGTTTTCTTATCAGCATGATCCCATCACGCACCTGCATGATCACCTGCTCAACCCTTTTGTCCTTCCTGATATGTTCGTTAAATGCCAGAATACCACTGGTAAAATGATCCCCGTTTCCTGGCTCCTCGATTACTTTGCCATCCCATAACACGTTGTCAACCAGTATAAATCCTCCTGCAGTAACTTTAGGAAACACAAGCTCATAATATTCCAGATATTCATCTTTTTCAGCATCCAGGTAAACCAGATCAAAATCATCTTCCAGTCCTGGAATAATTTTCCTTGCGTCACCACACATAAGATTTATTGAACCGGCTGATCCGGACCTGGAAATATATTTTTCAGCAAAGGGGATAATCTCATCATCTCTTTCTATGCTTATCAATTTCCCATCCCTGGTAAGGCCTTTTGCGAGGCAGATGGAAGAATAACCGGTGAACGTGCCTATCTCGAGGATCCTTGAAGGCTGTATCATCTGGCTGACCATTTCAAGGATTTTCCCCTGCAGATGACCAGCCAGCATCTGTGGATGGACGGTTTTAACCCAGGTTTCCCGGTTTAGTTCGGCCAGGATAGGATCCTCCGGTGAGGTATGATCAAGAATGTACTGCTCTAACCTGTCATCTGCTTTTTTCATCAGAAAGTGAGTTATGCTAAATATAAGTCAGGCTGGATAATTTTGCAATATCCAACACATCATTTGCAATTTCCAGGATCTCATCAGCCGTGATCCGATCGATCTTTTTACCGATCTCCTTCAGGTCGTCAAACTTATGGTAGACCAGGTAGCTTTTCGCCATTGACAACATTAGGGTTTCATTGTTCTCCGCAGAAATGGCAATTTGTCCCATCAATTGCCGCTTGGCCCTTGATAGTTGTAATGTCCCCAGCTTCTTTTCACGAAGCTTGGAGAACTCCCTTATGACCACCTTTCGGCTTTGTTTGAGCTTGCTTTTATCGCCTGAAAAGTAAACACTCAATACACCTGTGTCTGAATACGGACTATAATGCGATTCGGTATGGTAGGAATATCCATTCCTTTCCCGGAGAGACAAATTCAACCTGGTATTCAATCCGGGTCCGCCAACAATATTATTCAACAGGTGCAATCCAATCCTGCGTTCATCGTTCAGGTCATAGGCAAGGTTACCGATTATACAATGTGCCTGGTAGGTATCTTTTTGCAGGGTGATGTTTGAGGGAACATATGGCCGGATACCTTGTCTTTGCTGGTTTCTAGATTTATAAGGGACATGGCCGAAGTATTTTTCAATACCCTTTTTTAAACGGGGGAAAGAAATATTACCCACTGAACAGATTACCATCTCATCGCTGTGATAATTATTGCCAACAAAGCGGAGCATGTCATCCTGGCTGAATCCAGTGAGGCTCGTGGGACTACCAAGGATATTCCTGCCTATGGACTGTCCCGCATATAGTTGTTCCTCAAAATCATCGAAGATCAGTTCACCCGGACTGTCAAAATAGGAGTTTATCTCATCAATGATCACCTCTTTTTCCCGTTCTATTTCTTTCTCATTGAAAACGGAGTGAAACAGGATATCCTGCTGAAGTTCCATGGCCCTGAAATAATCCTCCTTCATGAATGAAGCATAGACACATGTTTCTTCCTTGGTAGTATAAGCATTGATCTCTCCTCCAACATCCTCCAGGCGGCTGATAATATGATAAGCTTTTCTTTTCTGTGTCCCCTTAAAGACCATGTGCTCGATAAAATGAGCCATCCCGTGTTCATCATCAAGCTCGTCCCGGGAACCGGTGTCAATGATAATGCCCATATGGGCCACCAGGCTAGGAACCTGGGTGTGGATCAGGCGGATCCCGTTTGCCAGTTGATATTCTTTGTAATCCATTTTTTCGAAACTGGATACAAAATTACAAATCAATATGACATTATATCATTAAGCTGCAGATGAAACAGCTTTAAACAAAAGAATCCGGATTCCATGAACCTGGATGTCAGTGAAGGCGGCTTTTAGATATCAACAAATCAGTTTGAAAATTCTTACCGGATTTTTTTCCTCTTAGGAAATTTTGTATAAATTTGCCACGCTTTTATAGCAAGGGGTACCATAGCTCAGTTGGTAGAGCACAGGACTGAAAATCCTGGTGTCCCTGGTTCGATTCCAGGTGGTACCACTCTCACTCTCAGCAAGTCCCTGTGGATTAATGATCTGCAGGGACTTTTTTGTGGGATGATTTTCTTGATGAATTGAAAACCTACATTAATTATTTCTTTTATACGAATTATCCAGCTCTTTGGGATACCTTGCAGCCTGTATTTCCTGCCAGGCGTCAAGTTGAACCTTAAGCTTTTCACCGGCTTCAAGATATTCAGCACGGCCATATACATTTTGAGTTTCAAAAGGATCTTTGTCGAAATCATACAACTCATAAATGGCTTCCTCTTCACCTATAGCTTTCCTGATTATCTTGAGTGATCCCGACCTTAGCATACAGAGGTTGCTTTCAGGAGCAGCCCCAATGATAGAGTACACCTCATTTTCCCAATTGAATGTGTGCTCTTCTTGTATAAGCGGAAGAAGGCTTCTGGACTCTATTTGAGGAAGGTTTCTCCATGCTGTATCTCCGGCAAGGTCAAGTATGGTCCCATACGTATCAATTGAATTGACCAGTTCCTCTCTGGCACCTGTCAATCCTTGTCCCACAGCAGGTTTGATGATCAGGGGGATTTTAACGCTTGCATCCAACATCAATCCTTTAAAAAACGTTCCATAAGCACCATTAAAGTCCCCGTGGTCTGCTAAAAACACAACCCAGGTGTTATCCCACAGCCCTTTTTCTTTCAATTGGTCAAAAAGTTTTCCCAGGTAATGGTCTATCATGGTTATCTGCCCGTAATAGGCCGCTATGACCTCCTTGTATTTTTGCTCATCCCATTCTGCCCGTAGTTGCTTTGTTAGTTGTCCACCAAGCCCGCTCATCTGGAAAATGGGACTATCCTCCAGCTCGGCATAAAACCTTGGTCCAAGAACAATATCATCCGGGTTGTATAAGGTATCCCAGCGCTCCGGTGCCAGGTATGGTTGATGGGGTCCAAAGAAGGAGGTAAAAAGGAAGAATGGTTTTTCGGGATCACGGTTTTCGATAAAATTCATTGATCGTTCCGCTGTCCAGGGAATATCATGTTGTTCCTCCGTCCGCCAGCCACTTCCCATAATGAAATCATAGATTCTTTCAGGATAATAGTTCTCGTCCCTGTCAAAAATCCCAACAATATCTGTGTCACTATCTTTAAAATGAGTTTCACTTAACCATTTTATATAGTCTGAATGCTTATCATCGTTGGCATACACTGAATATGGGGCATCATTGAGTGCTTTATAATCAAATCCAAATTCATCCATTGCCGGTACAAAGTGAAGTTTTCCTGCCATGCCAGTGTAATAGCCCTGAGACCTGAGCCTTTCTGTAAGTAGGTATTGACTGATATCTGTTGTTCCAGCCACCTTCTCTTTAAAGGGGACCCAGTTGTTTACCATACCGTTGCCTGGTGGGAATATTCCCGTTTTTACAGAGGCCCTGGAAGGGGTGCAAACAGGGGAAGGACAATAGGCATTCTTAAACAACAAACCTTCACGCGACAAAGCATCAATGTTGGGTGTTTTGACAATTCCACCACTCATTACACCAATCCTGTCGAAGCGCATCTGGTCACACATTACCATGACTATGTTTGGTTTTGTTTGCTCTTCAACCTTCTTACAGGAAATCGGTAGCAGAAAAGGAAGCAGCATGATAAATGCGAGTATTCCATATATCTTTTTCATAATTATCAGTTTATAATATGTTTTCTATTCTCCTTCAGTACTTTTTCAATACAGTATTTCAATCAATCGATTTTCACTCTTTTTTTCTCCCTTTTAATATAGGAATACTTTTCAAACCACACGATCCATAATAGAAACACAATCCCATAAATGACATAGTTATATAGGTCATGAATATCTACGGAAAGGACATATTGGCCGTGGTTCTGCAGATGGATGAATAACAATACGAATCGGGTAATATTTGACAGGTTGAGGATAATCACTCCAACAAAGATAAATAACCACATGGTCCTGTTATTCTTCCCTGTGATATATACCATAAGGGTAAATAACATCATGGTATTGAAACCCAGGCAGCCTCTTGCCATGTGAATGGAGTAATTTTCTCCAACCAATAAGTGAGATTCAACCCAGGCAGAATAGTTAAGAAGATTTAATATCCAGGCAGATATACTGAATAGAAAGTTAATCCAGATCGTATACCTAAAAAACCCTAAGAGGATGTTGCTGAGCACAATATATATTGCAATGGCAATAATAATTCTCCTGAGATTGTTATCCAGAAAATCAAGACGGTACTTTTTTGCAATTTTTGATCTGAATAGATCTTCACGGTGTCGCCTTATCCAGATAAACAATAAGGAGAGTAACAAAAGCTCAAAAGGTAATCGACCAATATATCTTATAGTATCGACATCCGCAAAATGTTCAATAAATTGAACAGCCACTACCAGATTAACCACTGATCCCAATAAATTGCATAACAGAATAAGTCCTGTGAATGAAAGCTTAGATACTGTCTTAGTGGGTGTTATCCAACATACAGCAAGAAGAATTAGGGTTCTTTTAAGAAGCAGGTAATTACTGTCTATGGCAGTAGCCAACCCAGTTTCATAGTAAACATCATGTCCATGAATGCTATATTTTGAATTTAAAATATTTAACAGGTAATTAGCAATTTGCCCGACAAAAGTGAGGTAGGCATCAACAAGATTCCCAGTGATTACAGTATGTAGAGAATATCGATAGATGGTAATCACAAATAGGAGTACGCATACTACAAGCAGTAGAATTCGCTGCTTTTTCCAATTGATTTTTATTTTAGACAGGGGCTTGAATTCCATCTGATCAATATAACAAAATCTATGTTAGGATGGACCTAAATTTAGGAACAGAAAATTTAAAAATTCACTATTTATTTCAGGCATTCCGATTTGACAAGGTCCGTCATGATTAAAACACTTCATTCATTTCCTGGCTGGAAAACCGGATGCGATTTGTATGATAAAATGAAGCGAACACAGTCGGTTTTTATAACGTCGTTTTGCAGATTTCTGCTTATCTTTATGTTTGATGACTTTCCTTGGTTCAGACAATGAATACAGGTTATTATTTGATAGATTAAACTGATTAGATATTACTCCAAAATACCAGCATTGAACAGTATCCTATCAATTATTTGGATGTGTATTAGAGAAAATAAAAAGGCGAGTACTTTATCAGAGGAGATATGAAAAAGAAATTGAATGTGGGTATTCTTATTGATGATGTTATAATCAATTTGTGGGAATACAATATTCTTAAAAAGATTGTGGATTCCGAATCGGCGGAAATAAAACTGGTGATTCAAGATGGCACAACGCATATTGGGAAAAACGATGAAAAATATCCTGTTTTTTACAGGTTTCATGACAAGTTAGATAGGTATTTGTTCAAGCACAAGTTTAATTATGATAACAGCATCGATATTTCTGATTTCATAAGGGAGTTACCTGTTATCACTTTTGATTCGAAAAATGGAGATGCTTTCACAAGCAGAATTGAGCAAGACCTTGATGTAGTATTGAACCTTGGAGTATTGGAACCAGGAAGTGGTATTTCTGAAAATTCTCAATATGGGATCTGGTCATACAGGATTGGTCATACAGGGAAAGTCAGGGATCAGTTTGCAGGATATTGGGAAACCATGAAAAATTTGCCCATGATTGAAGGAGCTATATTCATGCTTAGCAGTGATGGACAGGAAACTGAAATTTACGGCACGAATGCCCCAACTTATCCGGAATCAATACACCAGGTGAGGGATAGGATCTATGCAGCTGCAGCAGTGGTCATTCCCAGAATGCTCAAGGGCCTTTTCGAAAACGGTGGTGTATATCTTGAAAATCTGATATCAAATCTCAGCAGGGAAGATGACCTTGGTCATCCAGGTTTATTCAAGCCTCCCTCTTCTTCTGAGGCATTCAGTAATCTATTTACCCTTGCTAAAACGAAAATAGAAAGGATATTTAATCCTGATCTCTGGTTCCTCTTAATAGGCAAGCAACCTGATGATGACTTTCCCTTCAATTTGAACCCAGAAAAGTTTATTAAGATAAGTCCACCAGCAGGTGTATTTTGGGCTGATCCGTTTATCCTGTACCGTGATAATAAGTACTACTTATTCATTGAGGAATATGTCTACCAAACCAATAAGGGTCATATATCCGTCCTGGAATTAGATAGTGAAGGTGTTCTCCTGTCTTCTGAAATAATCATCAAGCAGCCATATCATATGTCATATCCTTTCATTTTTGAATGGGACAATGAATATTATATGATACCCGAGACAATGCAAAATAAGACAATTGGATTGTACCGATGCAAGAAATTCCCCAATGAATGGGAGTTTGTATTGAATCTTATGGAAGATGTTACCGCTGTAGATTCAACCCTGTTTTTTCATGAACAGAAATGGTGGTTATTTACTTCAATTGATGAAACGGGAACATTTGAAAAGCCTTTCAATGAATTATTTCTTTTTTTCACAGATGATTTGTTCTCTGGACAATGGAAGAGTCATCCTGGCAATCCAATCATTACCGATCTCCGTGCATCCAGGCCGGCAGGTAAAATTGTGCAGTATAATAATAAGATATACAGGCCCTCCCAGGATTGCTCAGAAAGGTATGGCAGGGCTATGAAGATCAGTCAGATAACTAAAATGACTGAAAACAAATATGAGGAAACCCTGGTGAAGGAGATTGAGCCAACATGGCATAAAGGATTACTGGCAACACATACGATTAATTTCGACAGCCCTGCTGTTATCCTGGATGCTTGTGAACGGGCTAGACGATTGCGATTTAACTTGTTTAAAAAGAAGATAAATTAATGTCACACCAAATAACGAAACATGCGGAGACTACTCTCAAATAAGATTTATTATAGCGATGGAAATATTAAACCTGTTTACAGGGCCCTACTGGTTTTAATCCTGCTATTTATTGGAGCCCTGGGAATTTCACTTTTGTTTCCCATGTTTTTCAGGACTGATGACGCGCTCCAGATCAGTTGGATTAGCCGTATCAGATTCATTGATCTGTTCAATGTAGAGCTGAATATCACAGAGAACAGCATCATGAAGGGAACATATCGTCCCTTCACAAGTTTGTTTTTTATGGTTTGTTATCGCTTATTTGGTATGAATCCATTTGGGTACCAGGTCTTGTATACAATGATATTTATTTTTGATTTTTATCTTCTCTATCATTTATGCAAAATCTATTTCAGTAAATGTACTGGTCTTGTAACAGTGCTGATTTACTGTGGACTGTTCTACAATCATTTTCAGATGGCCTTCTGGTTCTCTGACATTACATTTACTCTCCATTTAATGTTTAGCTTTCTCTCCATAATATTCTATATCAGAAGTAAGGAGAATCAGAAGTATATTATCCTGTCCTATTTATTTGTTTTTGCTGGTGCCTTTACCAAAGAACCTGCAATCCTTATCGTATCAGCCTTTGTATTTGCTGACTTCATAATAAATCTCCGTAAGGGTGAATACCTTAAAAAATCTTGGATATTAATCCCTTATGCAGGTATAGGTTTGTGGTTACTACTTATCTCTCCAACAATCGATTCGCGATTTGGTAACTTCTCAGAGTCAGCTATGTCATTCTCTGGATTGGATTTTCGGTTCCGGTATTATTTTGATTTCTTGTTATCAGGGAGCAGGCAAATAATTCCCCTCCTTTTAGCCGTATTATATGCTCTTTCTCTCGGCAAATCAATATGGGTGAAGCTGATAATGATTTTACTTTTCATTCCTTGTTATTTCAATACCTATTACTTTTTCATATTCTTATTTTCTTACTCATTCCTATTCTTTATCCAGGAAAAGAAATTATTGCCTTTCATTTTCTGGATGCTGATCACTTCCCTATCATTGCCTTTTGTAAGAGGGATTACCCCTACCTACCTATTCGAATTCTCCTTTGGAGCTTCAATATTGCTGGGTTATATTGTAAATAAGCAGCTGGTTGAAAAATATGTCCTGGTTTATTATTCGAAGAATCGAAAAGCCAGCATAATTGTATTGCTAATCTTAATTTTGCTCGGATCAGTGGTGGCCTATAGGCCGGTCTCCAACCAGGTAAAAGCATTGCAATTGATCGTTGAAACCAGGAAAAATCTTGCAGAGGGTATAGGATTTATCGAAGAAAATAAGGATAAGATCAAACATATTGTTATCCCGGATGAGGGTTTGCTTGATAGTAAAGAAACTTTGGCAAAGAAGGCCTTACAATCAAATACAGAAAAGGCAAAGAAGAAGAGAACCATGGAATGGAATGACCTGAGTGCTTATCTGCCTTTAATTCAATGCAATGATATTAAAGTAATTCCTTTATCCGAGTTTAAGGTATCAGAGCCAATTGACAGATCGGTCATTTTGCTATTACAAAATGATGCAGATATCCATATTGCAAGAGAGAGGGAATTAATTGGAAATGAATTGTTTACATATTCTCATTTCAATTCAAATAATATTATTATTTGCCATTTTAAACAAACAGATCTGACTGAATAGTTTGGAAATGATTATCTGAAGATTATTTAAAGTATTTATATTTGTGATACTGGACAATCAGATTATATGTAAGGGGAAATTTAATTCTCATTAATGATTGTTAGTGGAGACTACATGATTTGTTAATAGCCGTTGTACTAATCCCAATTAATGAAATTAGGTAAACAAATAGATTATTATAAATTTGTGAGATCATGATCATCAGGAATATTAAAGAAGAAGATCTCCGGGATTTAATTACCTATAATATTAAAACATATAGTGATAGGGAAAAGATTGATGAATCATTTGATTACAGGTTTTATAATAATCCCTTTAGCAAGGATACTATAACGGAATCACTGGTTGTATTTGACAATGAAAATAATATCATTGGCCAGGCCCTGATGATGCCCTCCAAGCTTGGTTTTGAAGGACAGGTGTACCCGATTGAATGGGGGATGGATTTTTTTGTTGATAAATCATTCAGGGGACTAACAGGAACACTCCTCTTGAAAAAGGCAATAGAAGTAGGGAATCATTTCGGAGTTGGATTATCAGATACAGCTTTGGAATTGCATCTACATTTTGGTGAACACATTTCAGGATATCTCGAAAAGTATTTCAGGCTAAGTTCTATTCGTGGACTTCTAAAAACCCCTTTCAATAAAAAGGCTGATAGAATCAGATCTTATAAATTCCCTGAGGAATTGAAAATCAAGGGAGGGAAATTCATTCGGGTATATGATCCTGCCGAAATAGCTTCAGACGATGGATATTGGAATTCAGAACTTGCTGAATTTATACGGAATAAGGAGTTTATTGAATGGAGATTCTTTCGCAATAAAGACGAGT
>Ga0209345_10004346_pt1 | contig 13764 bp, 24 predicted proteins | sample Cruoilmetagenom7_FD_187294 | JGI IMG/M metagenome (GOLD analysis project Ga0209345, IMG submission 187294) | Oil polluted marine microbial communities from Coal Oil Point, Santa Barbara, California, USA - Sample 7 (SPAdes) (version 2) | ecosystem: Environmental > Aquatic > Marine > Oil seeps ...
CTAAAAAGAGTCAATAACCCCCACCTATATGCTTTTCCGGCTAACGATTTCTAGTATTCAAAAATACTGTTATAACTAGATGACCGCGGGCCGGGGCCTCCAGAGGGGTGCCAAAATTGTTAGTTTGGCGAATTTTAACTAAAATCACGACTAGAAAAAGTTAACCGAAGCTTTTTGGCCTTCTTCGGTTAACGAAAATTAGTAATTACTAGAAAAAGTTAACATAACAGGCCCAAATACTTCAATTAACGAAAACTAGTTGTTGAAATAGTTGTACAAAAAACGATCAACTATTCTCGCAAATCCTTCAATTAACGAAAACTAGTTGTGAATTTACGCCTAGAAAAAGTTAACCGGAGCGATTTGGCCTGTTTCTGAGAAAACCCGCTTGGTACGGAATCTGCGTACCAGCGTGTGTGAAAGGTGGTTCGACGGTCACAAATTTACGAGGCGTTTTAGCCTATTGCGCGGCCCAAAATGGGGTTGTTTGTGAAAGTTCGACCTGCTCATACCACCCAAGGTCGAGCGTGGTCGATGGGGCAGCCTCCACAAAACCGCTCGCAAGTAGCCACTCTACGAATTGGTGTTGCGCGGTGTTGCCGTCGGACAGATCACATTGGGTTATAGCTGCGAACGCTGTCAGCATAGCCTGGGCGTCGAAGTCGCGCAGCGTCTTAAACACCCCGCGCACGAATCCCGAGTCTCCTTCACCGTATGTGAGTGTAACAACCTGCCCTTTCTTAAACTCAAAGTCTTTCATAAACCCTCCTGTTGAGCGTCCATCAACTGCACAAACCCACACGACTCCAGCCATCGCAGTACGCGGTGTGCTCGCACCCCAGCAGGTGGACGCTTGGTGGCGGCGTGTAGGGCCATATAGGCACCCACCTTCGCCTCCGCATCGAATGGCTTTATGACGAGGTATGTGCTCGGGCTTTCGAGGCTGCATATACCATTGAGCACAAAACCGCCCACTGCAACGCCTGAGCGGATCTTTTCACCCACCCGGTACAGGTCGCTCACGAGACCTTCTTAGTCTTGGGCTGAAATTCCACTGCTGCTGCCTTAGTGACTATAAAGCGGATGCCGTTCTCTTTGAGGAGTTTCACAGTAGCCGCTCGGTTGGCGTCATCTTTGAGCATGTCGAGTATCGTCGCCGCTACGTCCGTGGCCGTCTGCACAGCACCATTACTAACGTTAGTAGTTTCAACCGGTGCTTTCGGCGCTCGACCAAGGTCATACATATCGCGGATCTGTTTGCCTGCTGCACGCACGTCCTTTGCAGTAGTACAGTCTTCCGCGTTTACGATCTCCGTCCTTTTCTTATCGCCTGTACCTGACTCCGTTTCAATAAGCGCCGTCGGTGCCATTCCCTGAGCGATGTAGTTATTCACCGATTGCCATGTATTGCGGTCACATATCGCCCCGGCGTTATCTGCAACCTTTTTCGCTTCCTTAGTGAGGCGCGTGTATTCAGTCTTGAAGTCGTTATCCGCGTTATGAAAACCGACGATGTACTCAGCGAGTTTAGCGCAACGTGATTCCTTGCTGGACTCTGCGCGAACGATGGCGCGAGTAAGGTTAACGAGAGTTTTAACGTCGAAAGTTTGAGTAGTCATGGTGTAGCTCCAATTAAATAATTAAGTAAGTTACTAACGCGCTAGTAACTGGAACTGTGAGGCGAAGTCCCCCCAGCTGACAAACATTATCTCATACTTAGGATGACTTGTCAACTAAACACACGATGGTGTGAGTATGACTTACTAACGTGTTAGTAACCGGGATAGCCTACCCATCGCGTGATAGTAGTAGTGATAGTAGTCACGAGACGAACGAAAGCCCCCTTGCGGGGGCCTCGGTTACTTGGCGGCTAGGTCGATGCGCCTGCGCAGTGCGCGCCGTGAATCTGCTAAGCGGTCGCGTGCTAGTATCGCGTCGATGCGATCAAGCGCTTTGTTGCGCATGGCGCGATCGTCGAACGGCCGTGGGAATAAGGGGGCGACGTTGCGGCCACGGGTGTCGATATTGTAGGTGTGCATACCATTCTCCTGAGTTGCCCCCACAAGGGGGCTGGTTGCTTAGATTACTAGGGCGGTATCAGCTTTGATGTCAGCTTCGAGGGCTGCTATCTCGGCTGCTAGTTCGGATGGCGTCTCGCTGATTGCCACTAAGCGTAAGCCCTTACGAGTCAGCATGGCGGCGAACTTCTTGCCAAACGCCTTCTTACCTATACGCGCCTCGACTTGTGCAAGCGCCTCGTCATCAGTGACTACGGCAGCGACCACTGGCTTGGCGGGCTTATCCTTTTTAGCTGGCCGCTTCTTGGCGATACCTTCCAACTCCCGTACCTGTTTGGCGCTATCGTTTAGCTTGGCGATGCTTGCGCTCGCCTCAGGGTCACTAGCCTTGACGTGCTTATACTGCTTCTCTCCCTTGACCTTGGGCAGCGCCACCTCTACCAGTGTATCAGGGCGCATCAAAAGGATAAGCGTGTTGGAAGTGTAGTTCCACGTCTTAGGTGAAGATGGCACCTTAGCGGTTAACACGATAGCTTTAGCTAGATTGATGAGCCGCTTCGCTTCCTCTTGTATCGGCGCACTTGTATCAGCGTCAGCAAAGATTAGCTTGGCGAGGTTCGCACAAATGTCTTGATGTTTCAACATCGCTTTGTCAGCAGCGCGGATTGAAGTGTTAGCGTTCTTGATAAGTGAAATAACAGTGGGCGTAGCCATGGCGTATCTCCAAATAATTAATTAGCAGTTGCTAATGCGTGGGCAACTGTGTCGCTGCTTCGTTGCAGTGGTTGAACTATAGGGGGGTATGGGGCACCAGACAACAGGGTATATGATAGTATACGTGACACGCACAACGCACCCCTCGAAATAAAAGCTCGTCGTTTTCACAACCATTCTGGCGGCCTTTAAATTTTTTTGGGTTCCCCGTATGTAAAGCTCGTCATTTCCCCAACCTTTTTGTTACCATCGCAATTCAGTTATTTTGCAGGTGTGGGGTATGAGTAGCGAGCAAGATATTATTGATTACGAGGACGCCAGAAACAAAGCGATGGGCGAATACTTCAAGGCTAGGCCGTCAATTGTGCGAACCTCAGAGCTAGAACAGTTGTTTATGTCTGGTTTTAGGATGGCGTGGTATGAATCGAGAGGAAGGGTTATTGACCTCGATAGAAAGTTAAACCAAGCAATAGACATGCTAAATGCACGGGAAAAAGGATACTTGCTGGCCGAATGGGCGTCCGATTATGCTTAGGCTGTTGAGGTTTCTAGTGACTGGGGACTGGCATCTTCACCAGTGGGTGACGTTTAGTACGGTGAACCTGCTTGACCACGGAGCTTATTACGGGAGTCGGTACCACTTACGTTGCGAACACTGTGGGCGCGTTAAGTCGATGGAGTTATAGCCCGCCCCTCAAGTCCAGGGAAGGCTAATAGCATCTATTCCCGCCAGAACCACGCGTAAGTTGTTGAATGCAAACACATAAATTTTTTTGGGGTTCAAGGCTATAAAGCTCGTCGTTTCCCCAACCATTATGATACGCTCCTGATTCACTAATGCGGAGATGCGAGATGACTAGTATAAGTATGGCGGATGATACGATTGAAGCGGAGCTGCGAGACGGCGTAATAGGTATGCACCTGGGGCGGGTGTTTGGTGTCCCTGAGCCGGGCACGGCTGTTGAAGTGTCCCAGGACGGGCTTGAATGGGAGACTCGGACTTTCGTGGTGGCCCACAAAGGGCTGTTTTACTGTGAGACGGACGTATGCGACAACTTCGTGTTGCAGGCGTGGGATCGCCTGCGGCCTGTGATTAACCACAGTGCCTACGACCTTAGCACGTTCCCCACAGGGCCAGCGCTAGTGAAAATTAAGCCTAGATTTGAAGGTGTTAGTCAGGAGCCATATAGGGTTGTTGAGCGCTGTAATCGGGGTGTGTTTTTGTGCCCACGTGATGAGCTGTGGGGTGAAAACGTGTTTGGGGTGAGCTGGGGTGAGCTGCTGGACGACTACCTGATATTTCTGGGGGATAGCTTGACGGACGCGACCAGTACGTTTTGGGGCCCAGCGGGTGTCCCTAATGATTAACATTTCCGATAAAGCTCGTCATTCCCCCAACCATTATGATATGGTACGAGTCTTAATCGGGTTGATGTCGGAGAGCGAAGATGAGTAACAAGAAACATAAAGAAATGATTGTATGTATCAAGAGTGGTTTGGTGAGTCATCGGACTGGTGGATTCGTAGATTACGAATTAGTATCGTCTGATCTCATGTTGGGTCAGCGAGCCGCGCTTGAAAACGACGAAGACTTCCGTCAGGTGTTGCCGATCAGCGTCTTCACGCATCAAGGGAAAGTGTGGGCTTATGAGAGGACGCCGAAGGGTGGTGAGAGTCGTTTGCATAATAAGGTGGCTGTTGCTGTCGGGGGTCATTGGGATCTTGCGGATGTTGTTGCTGAAGGTAGCGTTGTTAATCTTGAAGCGAGTCTTAGTGTTGCTATCCAGCGGGAGTTGGATGAAGAGATCGAGTTAACATCACAGATTGTATCGACGCGAAAAATGTCGAAACTGATCTGCGCTGATGATACTGAGGTTGATCGGGTTCATATTGCGATGATAACTGTTCATGAGTTAGATGGTGAGGGGTTAGCGTCTGCAGAAGATCAGCTTAAGGCGATTGGGTTCGTTGATCCCGGTGAATTAATTGCTGATGATCGTTACGATCTTGAAGTGTGGGCGCGACTTATTTGTGAGTTATTGGAGAATGATAACGCGATTAATTAATTTGATAAGATCGTTAGAAGATCAACCTAAAGACGACATAATCAACTTTGAGTTGGAGGGCTGAGTGGCACAGACGATGACGTTGGTAGACATTGCCAAGCTGCACAGGCTCAACGGCTCGACGAGGGCGGTGGCTGATTTTTTCCGGTCGAGTGGGTTTGGTAAGGCTAAGGATTATCTCACTGCCCGGGGCGTTCCCGATGACGAGATATTCATAAAGCGCCAGGCGCACCGCAGCACCCCTGGGGTAGCGCTGGTACACCCTCTGGTTGCTGTGGAGTACACGCGCTGGGTTAACTACGATCTTTACAGTGAGATATTCCTCCAGCATTATGAGCTTCACACTACTATGGTTGCCACTGCCACTAAAGAGATGGACGCCATGGCGGACGAGCCCCACGGAGGACTCAATGGGTAGGTTGCCGGTGATATTCAACGATGCGGATAAGTTGGACGCGCTTGCGTTCGAGGTTGCTCGCAACGCGGCGGGTGCGTCGCTCCCCATGGATGAGCTGTTGCCCAGCCTGGACGTCACCGCGGAAGAATTTGCCCTGTTGCTTAAGGACAAGTTATTCACACGGGCGTTGGTTCGGCATAAGAAAGAATTTGAGGAGTCTGGTGGCAGTTTTCAGACACGGGCCAAGATTGTCGCAGGTGAGGTTCTGCAGGAGATGTACCTGTTGGTGCATGATAAGGATGCGCCGGCCAGTGTGAGGCGCCAGGGGATCAATGACATAGTTCGGTGGGCGGGGTGGGACAACACCGCTGCGCTCAACAAGGCCGCAGCAACCCACTCAGGGTTCAGCATAACTTTTAATATAACGCCGCCGGAAGCACCCCAGGGCGTGACGATCGACGCTAAACCACTGGAGGAGTGATGGTGAGATTACTTACAGACGGTATGGAGCTAAGACTTACAAGAGATGATCTAATGGAGCTGCTCGAGGTAGGCCTAAAAGAGAAGGTGCTTGGTTACGACCTAAAGGGCACGGCGAAAGTGACGGACTTATCGTTACGGCCAAAATCTAAGTACGTTGTAACGGTAACCATTACGGACGTTGGGCCCTCAGATGGCTGACTTAACGTTCACCCCGGCGGGGAGCACCAACGCGTTTTTGATGAGCAAGAAGTTCGGTAGTTTTATTGTGGGGCCGTACGGTAGCACTAAGACCACCACGGGGATTATGAAGATCCCCTACGAAGCATCTCAGATGGCCGCGTGTACAGATGGGATACGGCGCTCGCGCTGTGTTGTTGTGCGTAATACCCGGCAGATGCTCACTGACACGACCATACCGGACTTTTTAAAGTGGTTCCCGGATGGTGAGGCGGGCGTCTATATGAAATCGGATGCTAAGTTCATCCTCCGGTTTGATGATGTTGAGTGTGAAGTACTGTTCAGGGGGCTAGATGACCCCAACGACGTGAGGCGGCTACTGTCGCTACAGCTGTCCTTCGGCGTCATGGATGAGTTTAGGGAGATCCACCCCGACATTTACGAAGCCCTGGCGGGTCGTACCGGTCGATACCCGGATAAGGTCCTGGTGCCACCACGGCCTGAGTGGGGGGTCGATGATAAGGGCAACCCCATCGGTGGGTGTGTTCGTGATGACGGGGCGCCGGCCAAGCGGATCTGGGGGATGACAAACCCACCGGATATGGATACCTTTTGGGAGCAGTTGCTGACCGACCCGCCGAGTAATGTGCACGTCACCCTGCAGCCCAGTGGTGTGAGCGCGGAAGCGGACTGGATACACCTGCTAGATAGTGGGTATTACGAAGACCTGATGGAGCTCCACGCAGCTGACCCGGACTGGGTCGATGTGTACGTACACTCTAAATTCGGGCGATCATTAGCGGGTCGACCGGTGTTTAGAGGGTTCAACCGTGAGTTTCATGTGGCGAAAGAGACCCTGAAGCCCATCGTGTCGGACATGCACCCGCTTATTATAGGCCTCGATTTTGGGCTAACGCCCGCGTGTACCATAAACCAACAGGGGCCGAACGGTAAGTTTTACGCCCTTGCGGAGCTGGTGTCGGATGGCATGGGCATACAGCGGTTCTGTCGAGAGGCTCTAAAGCCCCTCCTGGCGGAGCGGTTCCCTGGGTTCCCGGTGATAATCGTAGGTGACCCGGCGGGTGTTCAGCGAGCGCAGACTGATGAGCGCACGGTGTATAACGTGCTGGAGGCGGAAGGGTTCAACGCCATACCGGCCAAGACTAATAGTATTGTGGCGCGGTTGGCCTCGGTGGAGAATTTACTCGCTGCCCAGATCGACGGGGCGGCCAGGCACGTCATTGACCCCTCGTGCCGCAAGCTGATCGCAGGCCTGCAGGGCGGGTATCGCTACCGCATGAAGAAAAACGGCGAGACTGAAGACAAGCCGGATAAGAATTTCTACTCGCACATCTGTGATGCGCACCAGTACGCGTGCCTACATGTGGACAACGTATTAGGGGGTAAGCGGCCACGACGTGGCGGTGAGCGCAGGGAAATAAAGAGGGTTAATAATGCGGGGTGGGTGTGAGGTTGACTAAGGCCCAGGTACGTGAGAGCATGACGACAACAACACACTAAATTTAAGTAGGAGCTATCCCGATGGCAGCAGCTGGCGCGTGGGTAATACACGACAAATTTAAAGAGTACCTTGGCGACGGCACCATCGACATGGATGGCGACGCCTTCAACATGTCCCTGTTTTTGGACACGTCGAACATCGCTACTACGTCTGTTGACGGGTATGCCTCAGCGACTAACGAGCACGCTAATGGCAACGGGTACACGACTGGCGGGGCGGCGGTATCCACACCCACGTGGGTAGAGTCTGCCGGTACGGTCACGTTCGACTGCGCTAACCAGGTGTGGACGGCTAGCGGTGGCTCCATCGTTGCGCGTTTTGCGGCTATTTACGATAATACGGTCACTACACCAGTAGCGGACCCCATCGTGTGCCACAGCCTGCTCGACAGTGCACCAGCCGACGTAACGGCTACGGACACTAACGACTTGACTATCGCCATCTCGGCAAGTGGCGTTTTCACTCTCGCGTGATAAACCTCGAGATAACGGACGCCATCACGGGTAAGACCACCGTGGTAAAACAAAGTCCCCACGACGCCCACAAGCTGTATTTAGCACTTCGTGAGGTGTTTGGGGACGCCCAGTATCAGGCCCAGCCAGGGCAGCTGATAACAGTACCACCGGCCACACTGTACGCCGGGCGGTAACTGGCACGTCGAGAAGTGTCGTAGCTCTCCTCCAGGGGCTACGACATTTTTTTATTGACAGGTAGGCCATCGTGACCTATACTGAAGGTATGGACTCAAGCACACGCCTTAGACAACTACTAAAAAAAGCAGGGCTAACACAAGTGGGGGCGGCTAAGCAGCTGGGCATATCACCGCGCACGATGCGTAGGTATTGCAGTGCCACAGCGAGCGAGGAGCCTAAGAAAGTGGTGTTTATCGCACTACAGAGTACTATCGACGGGGGGAGTAGTGGCGCTAACTAGGGAACAGTTGGATAGGCTTGTGTCGTACAGCCCGGAACAAGGCACGTTTAGGTGGAAACCGCGCAATGACGACGATTTCCGCAGGTCTGGCCTTAGTTCCACATGGAACGACCGGTACGTAGGTCGCTTGGCGGGGCACTACGACACCCACAACGGCCAGTTACGCATCATGATAATGGGCCGGGCCTACAACGCACTGCGGCTAGCCTTCATACTGATGACGGGGGTGCCGCCTACCACAAGGGGCGTCTACCGCGACGGTGATGTGTGTAACAACCGGTGGAGTAACTTAACCACCCGAGCGCAGCTGCAGATGGAGCGAGCCCTCGACATACCGCCACCAGTTAGACAGGCTCCACCGCGCAGTTCCACAATAGTCAACCAATACCTTGGAGGGTTTTAGCGTCATGGCAGATAAATCAGCACTAGATACGCAGGTAGGTGGGGGGCACTATAAAGACTTCCCGATACCGCCTGTAGAGTTCTCACTGGTGAACAACTTGAACGCCGCGCAATACAGTATGCTGAAGTACCTGGTGCGCGATAAGGCTGATGATGACCTCGCAAAAGCGGCACACTTCGCGGAGTTGTGGGACGCAGTAGACCATAAACACTACGGCCTTGAGCGCACGTGCCTGGAGAAACGCTGGGCGTGGGGACTCAAAACGATCCGCATAGCAGATTTTGTGCGGGAGAACCAGCTAAGTGACGAAATAGCGGAGATTATGACGTTATTTCTGATTACGCCGAGCCGCCAACGGATAGCCCAGGCGCGAGAGAAGATATTAGTGTTAGGTGGGGGTAAGACCTGAGCAATATAGCTCTTAGTGAAGATAGTATCGAAGTCGCTGGCTAGCATATAGCCAAACTACTGGGGTTCCGGTGGTAGCGAAAACGGTGATTCTTTGCAGCCGTATATGCAAGCAAGGAGCCGAGTACATTAAGGTCGAGCCAAGCCACTACAGGCGGTTAAAGAATTGGGCTAAGATTAGTGCGCGCCTGCCATTGCGCGAGTGGATAAAGTGAATGGCATAACAGAGAGATCGGCGGCCACGCCCGTTGCACTGAGGTGTTATTACTATACAGGTAGTGCGAATAGGCATAGAAAACAGCAAAAACAATACATAAGGGGAAATTATGATAAGCACAGCAAACTTCCACCCTAGTGTTGACACTAAATTGCTTTGTAAGTGCGGCCATATTGATTGCGACGAGCGCAGTGTTAGCCAAGAGCACCTAGATCGAATCCAGGCTGCCCGAGAGATTGTCGGCCACGGCCTTATTGTTACATCAGGTGGTCGCTGCCCTAATCACCCTAATGAAATACACCGAACCACGCCAGCCGACCACCAGAAGCAGCAAGGCTGTGATGTTGCGGCCAATGGGGGCGCTAGGGGTAATATCGTAAAAGCAGGCATTATGGCAGGGTGTAATGCCATCGGTGTTGCTAAGACGTTTGTCCACCTTGGCTATAGAGGCGAGCTGCCAGCCGGTCATGTAACAATGTGGGTATATTGATTGCATGATTGTAAGCAAGGTCGATGGGTAGTAAAATACAGGCCATGTGATTCAATGATCTAAGGACGCTGGTGTGAGTGGTGATTTTATCGAACGGGCAGAGTTCCAAAAAGCACTGCGTGAACACGACACAGAGATTCGTGAGCATTACGATGAAATATGCGGGGCTGCAATGATTAAGCTGGCAGAAACCGAGCGTGATATTGGCGAAAAACTCAATTCGATGGGCGAGAAGCTGGCTAAAAACATAAAATGGCTAGTTGTCTTACTGGCTACTAGCGCGCTAGCTTACGGCTCAATCGCAGTGGCGAGGGAAGTTGCGGCAAGAGCCGAGAAAATCACTTCTGACGCCGCGCAGGAAGTCATTGATACAGAACAAAATAGACAGCAGTTAGCAACGTGGCGAGCGATTGAAAAAGCAGCGGCTATCGTTGGTGAGCATCGGGAGTCTACTCGCCGAGAGTTCGACCAGCACAATGACGCCATGAAAGAGATAAGGCGCGAAACCCGCGAGAGGGTGCAACAGCTCGAAGCAGTACAACGCGAACACGAAAGGGGAGAGCACTAATGAGCTGGATTAAAGCAAGATTTCAAGAAAACTCGACATGGCTAGGGATGGCGGTACTGGTCGCGATGGGCGGTGGAGTTGATCTCGCCGCACTACAGGCGTTGCAAGGAACAGATGTAGCTGCCATTGTTATGGCGCTGGTCGCAACAGTTAAAGGCGACAAATAATTCCCCGCACTAGCGGTACACAGTGGATGCCCCACGGCTCGCAAGAGTGGTGTAGCTCGCCCTGCATCGGGCATCCTCTATATAAGCAGCGGCGAGGCTGTTAATAGAGGATTTTATTATGGCTTTTAACGATCTTTTTTTAGTCTACCCTAACCGAAACCCCGAACTGCGCTCTGTAGCCAAAACATTCTACGAGTTTGGCTTAACAATTGCCCGCGAGCCCAGTGCGGCGCACTCCAACGGAATGGATGAACACGCGCTAACCCGCCAAAAATCGTATGTTGAACACGCGATAAATATGGTAGAAGCGATTAACGGCAAGCCGATCCCTGACAATCCCGCTGTACACCCTACCGACCTGCCTATTGACTTGTCAGTTCTGTACACCACGTTTGTTGTTGATCTTAACGGTAATGAGGTGCCAATCAATGAGGCGACTCAACTACTGGCCGAGAAGTGGTTGATGGCTGCTGTTGAGCTCGCAAAAAGCCAGAGTGCTTCGCTTGCCGGGTCGCTAGTTGAGTTCGACTATAATCGAGCGGTCAACAACCTGGGCACGATAAACAAGATCATCCAGGAAATCGAAGAGCGTCCGTTTCTGGATTTACCGGAAACCGCGAAGCCGGACGCAGCCCACAAGCCGCGATCAGGCCGTAAGTAGGCACCCAACGAGGTCGGGTAAAACCGGCCTCCCTCAATACGAAAAAAAAGGTTTTTGTAATGGATAATGTGACGATCAAGTTAAATGTGGAAGTTTGCGACAATGGTGAGGCTGTATCGGCGTCGCAAACAAACGTATGGTCTGGGCTAGATTATGGGCAAGTGCTGTTTATAGAGAAGCATCTTTTAGGCGCTTTGAGTGGTATTAACAACGAGGCGACGGCCCTTACTGCAAAGATGGTGCAGACTAACGAGCCGAAAAAACCCGGTAAGCGGTAATAATTTTGCAGCACCGGAAAGCAGGAAGGGCCAAGGCTGGGCGCAGTTGTGCCACGGCGTAAACAATACGACTAAGCCGGAGTTTTAGTATGTCACTAACTACAGAGCAGCAAACAACACTAAGAGCGGCAATCATTGCAGACCCGGTGTTAGATGCGTTTCCAGACAACAGTGATGGGGCCTATGCAATAGCAGGGCTTCTTAATGCGGAGTTTGCCCCAGCCTTTACAGTCTGGAAAACATTAGTTTCTTTGTCTGATATAGGCGATGCTATTGACGGTGACGAGCTGGAGTCCCTAACAACAGCTGAAAGTAGCCGGATGCAGGTTATAGCGAACTATTCAAGTGGTGGTATAAACCCGAGCTTGCTAGACCGCAGAATTTTATTTGATGGTATTTTTTCAGGGGCAGGTGGTAACGTAACAAGGCCCAGACTGGCTATCTTATGGCGGCGCCGGGCTACTTACGGCGAGCAGCTATTTGCGGCTGGAGCTGGATCAGATGCCGAACCGGCAACTCTAGATGTTGAAGGCAATATCTCCTATCGAGACGTATTGGCAGCGAGAAACAGCTAATGGCTACCTCAACGATAAATTACGGCGCAGCAACAGCGATAGCTTGTGGGGTGGCTTCACTGGCATCATCAGCAACATTTGTCGCAGGGCGCGAATCAACAGAGATCGACAACACTACAAATAAGTTCGTCGATGTTTTGGTTGAAGGTTTTGTAACTGTCGGTACGACCCCCACTATTGATACGGAGATCAGAGTCTATGCTTGGGGTAGCCACACCGCACTAAGTACGACAGCTAAAGATACTCTCGACGGCTTAGATTCGGCAGAGACACTGGTTTCCGCTGGCGTTCGTGCTGGGTTCTTGAAACGAATTGCTACGATGCGAGTGGACGCTACTACATCAGATAGAAAATACCACTTTGGCCCTGTAGGTTTGGCACAAGTGTTTGATGAGATGCCTCAGTATTGGGGGCTTTTTGTCACGCACAGTACCGTTGCGGCTTTGAATTCGACAGCCGGAAACCATGAGTTTAAATACACTGGCATTAAGTACGATAGCGCCTAATGTCTATCTTCATCCCTAAGTGGGAGAAGTATAAGGATAAGAAGCCAGACGGCCACCAGGAGCTTAATAGTTCCTGTGAGCTAGTTGACGGAATACATTCGTTTGTCATTGATACTGGAGAAGGGGCTTATGATGTTGCGACGGGAGCCATCCCGTACAAAGCAGGGGGCTATGCTAGTACGGTAGACGAGTCTGGCAGCGTCGGAGACTACAGAGTTCAGGCAGCGATAAATAAAGCCTCTATTAATGAGATATCGGGGACTAATGCGACACTGGTGTTAAGTGCAATCCCGAGCGCTCTACGCACATCCGGCACCAAACATAATATATTTGGCCGGCTTAATAACTCGAACAGCTATATTAGTGTTTATAATGGTGGGATATTTGCCCGGTGGGACTTAGAGAACCATTTTGGCAGCACGACGTACTCAGTAGGCTCTACGGCCAATGTGATATCTACTTTAGGTAGTGGCAGAGCTAAATTATACACTTCTGGTGCGCTCGATGTTGACAATGCGGACAGCGCCAGCATAATCGCCAATGATGAGTTATTTATTGGCCGCTATCTCGATGGTGCAAATTATGCCTATGACTTTAGTGGGACTATAAGGTATTTCGGAGCGTTCAGCCGGACTTTTAGCGCTGACGAGGTTGAGAGTTTTAATGAAAACCCCTACCAAATACTAAAACCCCGGCGCAAACTGTTTCTACTACCAAGTGGTACAACAGCTGATACCACAGTTGAACCCTCAGTGGGCTCAGCGGCCTTCACAGGCCTAGCGCCTACGGTCAGTACATCAGCGCACATCACAGTTGAACCCTCAGTGGGCTCAGCGACCGCCACAGGCTTAGCGCCTACGGTCAGTACATCAGCGCACATCACAGTTGAACCCTCAGTGGGCTCAGCGACCGTCACAGGCTTAGCGCCTACGGTCAGTACATCAGCGCGCATCACAGTTGAACCCTCAGTGGGCTCAGCGGCCTTCACGGGCTTAGCGTCTACGGTCAGTACATCAGCGCACATCACAGTTGAACCCTCAGTGGGCTCAGCGGCCTTCACGGGCTTAGCGCCTACGGTCAGTACATCAGCGGACATTACAGTTGAACCCTCAGTGGGCTCAGCGGCCTTCACGGGCTTAGCGCCTACGGCCAGTACATCAGCGGACATTACAGTTGAACCC
>Ga0209345_10004347_pt1 | contig 13763 bp, 14 predicted proteins | sample Cruoilmetagenom7_FD_187294 | JGI IMG/M metagenome (GOLD analysis project Ga0209345, IMG submission 187294) | Oil polluted marine microbial communities from Coal Oil Point, Santa Barbara, California, USA - Sample 7 (SPAdes) (version 2) | ecosystem: Environmental > Aquatic > Marine > Oil seeps ...
GTTCGATGTTGTTGATCGAGGAAACAAATGTCCCGGATGCGGCGTTGCCGGTGGAGGCGTTCAGGGCGCATCTGCGTCTCGGCAGCGGGTTTGCACAGGACAGCCTTCAGGATGCGGTGCTGCGGGGTTTTCTGCGGGCGGCGATGGCGGCGGTAGAGGCGCGGACGGGCAAGGCGCTGTTGGTGCGGCGGTTCGCGCTTTCGCTGACGTTCTGGCGGGATGCGGGAGCGCAGGTTTTGCCGATTGCACCCGTGCAGGCGATCGAACGGCTGGCGCTGGTGGCGCGAGATGGGGTTGAGACGCTGGTGGATCCTGAACGCTATTGGCTGGAGCGCGACGCGCAGGCGCCACGGTTGCGCAGTACGACAGCCACCTTGCCGCGTATTCCGAGTGCTGGAGCGGCGCTGATAGGCTTTGACGCGGGGTTTGCCAGCAGTTGGGACGGGCTTCCTGATGATCTGGCACAGGCGGTCATGTTGCTGGCGGCGCATTACTATGAATATCGCGACGACACGGCGCTTGGCGAAGGCTGCATGCCGTTTGGCGTGAGCAGCCTGATCGAGCGGCATCGCAAGGTCCGTGTGGGCTTTGGGGGTGCAGCATGAAGCGGCCTCATCTGAACCGGGCGTTGACGTTGGAAGCGCCGCAACGGGTGAGCGATGGCGCCGGGGGCTTTGTCGAAAGCTGGGTGCCACTGGGGATGCTTTGGGCTGAGGTTACCGCGCGGACCGGGCGCGAGACGGCGCAGAGTGGGGCGGCGGTGAGCCGGATGGCCTACAAAATTATCGTGCGGGGCGCGCCGCAGGGCGGGCTTGAGCGTCCGACAGCGCAGCAGCGGTTCCGCGACGGCGCGCGCATTTTCACCATTCAGGCTGTGACTGAAGCCGATCACGCGGGCCGCTATCTGACCTGTTTTGCCCAAGAGGAGACCGCCGTATGACCTATGCGCTTTCAGGCGCCTTGCAGGGGGCAATCTACGACCTGTTGCAGAATGATGCTGGACTGACGGCATTGGTGGGCGATGCGGTCTATGACGCCGTGCCCGGGGGCACGCTGCCTGAGACATACGTGCGTCTTGGCAGTGAGAAGGCTGTCGGCGGCGCGGACCGGTTCGGGGCGGAGCATCGCTTTGCTGTGTCAGTGATCACCACGGCGCCGGGGTTTGCCTTTGCCAAGAGCGTTGCCGCCGCAGTCTGTGATGCGCTGCGCGATGCCGTGCCGGTGTTGAGCCGGGGCCGCGTGGTTGACCTCTATTTTCACAGCGCTTCGGCAAAGCGGGCCGAGGGCGGGACGGCGCGGCAGATCGACCTCCAGTTCCGCGCGCTTTTGGCAGACGAGTAAACCTTCAAACCCTTTCAGATAGTTGCAGGAGAAGAATATGGCTGTTCAAGCAGGCAAGGATCTTTTGATCAAAGTGGACATGACCAGCGATGGTCAATTTGAGACGATTGCAGGGCTGCGGGCCACGCGGGTGAGTTTCAACGCCGAAACGGTGGATGTCACCACGCTCGATTCCCAAGGGGGGTGGCGTGAGTTGCTGGTGGGCGCAGGTGTGCGCTCGGCGGCGATCAGCGGCTCAGGGGTGTTTCGCGATGCGGGCACGGATGAGCGGGCGCGGCAGTTGTTTTTTGACGGGCTGACGCCGGATTTTCAGATCATCATTCCCGATTTTGGCGTGGTCGAAGGACCGTTTCAGGTCTCCGCGATCGAATATGCCGGGTCGCTGAATGGCGAGGCGACGTTCGAGCTCAGCCTCCAATCGGCGGGGGAGTTGGTCTTTACCCCTGACGTGGTGGTGTGAGCATGGCCAACCCTTGGCGCGGCGAGGTCTCGATAGTCATCGACGGGCAGCGGCATGAAGCGCGGCTGACCCTCGGTGCGCTGGCGGAACTGGAGGCGGAGATGCAAGCCGACAGTCTGCTGGCGCTGGTGGAGCGGTTCGAGGGGAACCGGTTTAGCAGCCGCGATGTGCTGGCGCTCTTGGCGGCAGGGTTGCGCGGGGGCGGCAGCGGGATCGACGCCAAGACGTTGGAGCATGCGCAGATCGAAGGTGGGCCAATGGCAGCCGCACGGGCGGCGGCTGAATTGCTGGCGCGGGCCTTTGCGGTGCCGGAATGAGCGGTCGGCGGCCCTTTGATTGGCCGGGGCTGTTGCGGCTTGGGCTGACGCGCTTGGGGCTGCGGCCTGCGGAATTCTGGGCGCTGACCCCGGCGGAGTTGCAGCTGATGCTTGGCCCGCTCGGCGAAGGCGCGCCGCTGTTGAGCGAGGGGCTGGCCGCCTTGATGGCGGCCTACCCGGACACAAGGAAAGGGGCCGGTGATGGCTGAATTTGATGATTTCGAGAACCTTGAGGGCAATGCGTCAGGCCTGAACGAGACACTGGGGCAGACCAGCACGCTTGTTTCGGGTTTTGACAGCGAGTTGCGCCGCATGCGGGCGTCGTTGTCGGCGACGGGTAAGGATGTGGCAGCGTTGGAAAAGGGGCTGAGCCGGGGGCTTCGGCGGGCTTTTGATGGAGTGGTGTTTGACGGGGCGAAACTGTCGGACGCTCTGAGCGATCTCGCCAATTCCATGATCCGCACAACTTATAACGCAGCGATGCGTCCGGTGACTGACCATTTCGGTGGGCTGATCAGTGAGGGCATCGGAAGTCTGGTGAAGGGGGTACTGCCCTTCGCCGATGGGGCGCCCTTTTCGCTGGGTAAGGTCATGCCCTTTGCACAGGGCGGTGTGGTGAGTTCGGCCACGGCCTTTCCGTTGCGGGGCGGTATCGGCGTCATGGGCGAGGCAGGGCCGGAGGCGATTATGCCGCTTGCACGCGGGGCAGACGGCAAGCTTGGCGTGCGCGGCGCGGGGAGCGGTGGCACGACCATTGTGATGAATATCACGACGCCGGATGTGCAGGGCTTTCAACGCAGCCAAAGTCAGATCGCAGCGCAGGTGAGCCGTGCGCTTAGCAGTGGCAATCGCAACCGCTGAAGGCGACAAAGAGAGGTGCAGGACATGCAATTTCACGACGTAAGATTTCCGCCATCGCTAAGCTTTGGCTCCCTCGGGGGCCCGCAGCGGCAGACCGATGTGGTCACGCTGGCAAACGGGTTTGAGGAACGTAACACGCCCTGGGCGCACTCTCGACGCAGCTATGATGCGGGACTTGGGATGCGGTCTATTGACGATCTCCAAGCGCTAATCGCGTTTTTTGAGGCGCGGATGGGGCAGATGTATGCCTTCCGCTGGAAGGATTGGGCCGACTACAAGTCCGGCAAGGCAGATGTGCCAGTTGCTTTTGATGACCAGAGCATCGGCTTTGGCGACGGGGAAACAGCCGCGTTTCAAATCTATAAGACCTATCGGTCAGGGGATCAGAGCTATAAGCGCCCGATCACGAAGCCAGTCGCTGGCACGGTGCGTGTGGGGCTTGAGCAGGATGAACTGCAGGAGGGCGTTGAATATGAAGTCGATGCGGCCACTGGAATCATCACCTTTGCGCATCCGCCTGATCCGGATGTAGAAATTTTTGCGGGCTTTGAATTCGACGTGCCGGTGCGGTTTGACACGGACCGCATTCTAGTCTCGGTCGAAAGCTTTCAGGCCGGGCAGGTGCCCGATGTGCCGGTGATCGAGGTGCGGGTCTGATGGCGGTGCTTAGCACAGAGCTCGCCGCGCATCTGGGCAGTGGTGTGACGACGCTTTGCCATTGCTGGCAACTGACACGGCAGGATGGCCTGGTCTTTGCGTTCACCGATCATGACATGCCGCTGAGCTTTGACGAGGTAACCTTTCGCGCGGATACTGGGCTGAGCGCGCGGGCGCTGGCGCAGACGTCAGGTCTATCGGTTGATAATACGGAAGCTATTGGTGCGCTGAGCGATCATGCGATCCGCGAGGATGAGATTGAACAGGGCCGCTTTGACGGGGCCGAGGTGCTGGCGTGGCTGGTGAACTGGGCCGATCCGACACAGCGGCTCTTGCAGTTTCGCGGCAGCATTGGCGAGTTGCACCGCGCCGGCGGGAGCTTTCGCGCAGAGCTGCGGGGGCTTACCGAGCCGTTGAACCAGCCGATGGGACGGGTCTACCAAAAACCCTGTTCGGCGGTGTTGGGGGATGGAAACTGTAGGTTTGACCTAAGTGCGTCGGGCTATTCTGACACGCGGGTCGCCGAGGTTGTCGAGGATGCACAGACCTTTCGTTGGAGTGGCTTTAACGGCTTTGACGAAGGCTGGTTCACCCACGGGCGGCTTGAAGTGCTCGACGGGCCAGCATCCGGGCTGTGGGCGATGGTAAAACAGGACCGTTTTGACGGGGACCGGCGGGTCATTGACCTTTGGGAGCCGATCCGGGGGGCGGTCACATCTGGCACGTCTGTTCGTCTCACGGCGGGCTGTGACAAGCGGATGGAAACCTGTCGGCTGAAATTTAATAACCTTTTGAACTTTCAGGGATTCCCTGATCTGCCGGGCGAAGATTGGATCATGGCTATTCCGAAACTGGACGGCGTGAACACTGGCGGGTCACGGCGATGACTGAAGCCACTGACACGCTGATTATCGCCGCACGCGGCTGGATCGGAACGCCCTATGTGCATCAGGCCGCAACGCGGGGTGCTGGCTGCGATTGTCGCGGTCTGCTGCGGGGGCTTTGGCGAGAGGTATTGGGCGGTGAGCCTGAACCTGTGCCTGCATATTCTATGGATTGGTCGGAACCGCAGGGCGAAGAACGGCTTTGGGCAGCGGCGCGCCGACATCTGAAACCCAGCCCCCTTGAAACGGCAGCCCCCGGTGATGTGCTTCTGTTTCGGATGCGGCACGGGGCAGTTGCGAAACATCTGGGTTTACAGGCCTGCGTCGGGACTGGTCCGACATTCATCCATGCCTATTCGGGGCGTGGGGTGGTCGAAAGCCCGCTGAGTGCGCCTTGGCAGCGACGCATTGTGGCGCGGTTCAAATTTCCTGAGGAGGTCACCTGATGGCGACGATTGTTCTTTCAGCAGCGGGAGCGGCGGTGGGCGGCTCAATCGGGGGCACCTTGGCAGGGCTTTCATCGGTCGCGGTCGGCCGTGCTGTCGGTGCGACTTTAGGGCGGATGGTGGACCAACGGCTGCTTGGACAAGGCGGGCAGGCGGTCGAGACCGGACGCGTTGACCGCTTTCGTCTGACTGGCTCGGGCGAGGGCGCGGCAATCACCCAGCTTTATGGCCGAATGCGCCTCGGCGGGCATGTGATATGGGCCTCGCAGTTTGAAGAAGACGTTACGGTCAGCGGTGGTGGCAAGGGCGGTCCGCCAAAGCCGACAACGACCAGTTATAGCTATTCAGTAAGCCTTGCGGTGGCTCTTTGCGAAGGTGAGATCACCAGCGTGGGGCGCATCTGGGCAGATGGCGAGGAAGTCGCGCCGGATGACTTGAATATGCGCGTCTACACCGGCAGCCGTGATCAAGATCCAGATCCGACCATCGCCGCAATCGAAGGCGCAGATCAGGTGCCGGCCTATCGCGGCACGGCCTATGTCGTATTTGAAAACCTATCGCTGGCGCCTTTTGGCAACCGGGTGCCGCAATTCTCATTCGAAGTGATGCGCCCTGAGCAGCCCGACGCCCCCGGTTGGGCGCATGCGCCCGCCTTTGGCGTACAGGGGGTAGCTCTGATTCCGGGCACCGGTGAGTACAGTCTGGCAACAACGCCTGTACATTACAGCAACGGACCGGGGGCGAACTGGTCGGCCAACATTCACACGCCGGCGGGCAAGACAGATTTTTCGGTCGCACTCGAAAGCCTTACGGAAGAACTGCCCAGATTGGAGGCGGCCTCGCTTGTTGTATCTTGGTTTGGGAGCGACTTGCGCTGTGGAGAATGCCGGTTAAGGCCCAAGGTCGAAGACCCGGTGGTTGAGGGCGAGAACATGCCGTGGCGCGTGTCGGGGCTATCGCGGAGCGCGGCTGAGGTGATCGCCCAGCAAGATGGCCGTCCAATCTATGGTGGCACACCTGCCGATGCGGCGGTGATAGAGGCCATTCAAGCGCTGACCGCGGCGGGTAAGGCGGTGATGTTCTATCCCTTCATCTTGATGGATCAAACCGAAGGAAATGAGCTGCCTGACCCTTATAGCGATGCATCGTTCCAACCGCGGCTGCCTTGGCGGGGGCGTATCACCCTGTCAGAAGCGCCGGGGCGTCCGGGCAGCCCGGATGGGACTGCCACGGCAGATGCCGAAGTGGCGGCGTTTTTTGGTACAGTGACCGCAGCAGATTTCACGGTATCGGGCGAGAGCGTCAGTTACAGCGGGCCAGCGGAATGGAGCCTGTCGCGCTTTATCCTCCATTACGCCGCCCTTTGTGCGGCGGCGGGCGGGGTCGACGCATTTTGTATATCGTCAGAGATGCGCGGCTTGACGCAGATCAGGGGCGCGGGGGATAAATTTGTTGCCGTGATGGCATTGCGAAGCCTCGCAGCAGAAGTGCGAGCACTACTCGGGCCAGAGGTCAAGATCAGCTATGCGGCTGATTGGTCGGAGTATTTCGGCTATCAGCCTCAGGACGGGAGCGGAGACCTTTACTTTCACCTTGATTCACTCTGGGCCGATGACAATATCAATTTCATTGGCATCGACAACTACATGCCGCTGGCCGATTGGCGGGATGAGGAGGGTCATTTGGACGCTGCGCTTTGGCCCGCGATCCATGACGTCGATTATCTCAAATCTAACATCGAAGGCGGCGAGGGCTACGATTGGTACTACCATTCGCCCGAAGCCCGAGCGGCGCAGTTCCGGACACCCATCACAGACGGGGCTTATGGGGAGCCTTGGGTCTAGCGATACAAAGACCTGCGCAACTGGTGGGGCAATGCGCACCACAATCGGGTGAATGGCGTGCGCCTTGCCGCGCCGACAGACTGGGTGCCCATGTCCAAGCCGATTTGGTTCACCGAATACGGCTGTGCGGCGATAGACAAAGGGGCGAACCAGCCCAACAAGTTCCTTGATCAAAAGAGTTCGGAAAGCGCCTTGCCACGACATTCGAACGGGGCGCGCGACGATCTGATGCAGATGCAATATCTGCGCGCGATGTCGGAGTATTGGAGCGATCCGACGGTGAATCCTTTGTCGGAGGAATACGGCGGCAGGATGCTAGATATGTCGCGCGCCTTTGTTTGGGCTTGGGACATGCGGCCTTTTCCGTTCTTTCCCAACAACGTCGATCTTTGGAGCGACGGAGAGAACTACCCGCGCGGACATTGGCTGAATGGGCGCGCGTCTGGGCGAACCCTGGCATCCGTTGTGGGCGAAATTTGCCGCGGCGCTGGCGTGGAATATTTCGATACGTCAGCGCTTTTTGGGCATGTCCGAGGCTACGCTGTCGACCAGGTTGGAGAAGGGCGCGCAGCCTTGCAACCCTTGATGCTGCGTTATGGGTTCGATGCGATTGAGAGAGAAGGCGTGCTGACTTTCCGTATGCGCGACGGAACAGATGCGGTGCAGCTTGTGCCCGAACGCTTGGCCGTGAGCCCCGATCTCGCGGGGATCACCGAGCAATTGCGCGAGGCCGAAGCCGAGATCTCAGGCCGCGTGCGGCTGCGTTTTGTGCAGGCGGACGGCGATTTTGTTACGGTGGCCGAAGAGGCGGTCTTGGCGGATGAATCAACCCATGCAGTCAGCGGCTCGGAACTCAATTTAACGATGACGCGCGGTGAGGGGCGTCAATTGGCCGAACGCTGGCTGACTGAAGCGCGTGTGGCACGCGAGACGTTGCGGCTGGCGTTGCCCCCATCGCGAATGGACCTCGGGGCTGGCGACGTGATCGAACTGCCGGGCGACGGGGGAGAAGGGCCGGGACGCTACCGGATCGACCGGGTCGAACAGGCAGGCGCGTCGTTGGTTGAGGCGGTGCGGATTGAGCCGGAAGTTTATGACACCGTTCCGTTTGACGAAGAACTGCCCGGCCTGCGCCCCTTCTTCCCTCCGGTCCCGGTGCTGCCGCATTTCTTGGACTTGCCCCTGATGAGCGGGGATGAGGTGCCTCATGCACCCCATCTGGCGGTCACGGCCGAACCTTGGCCCGGGTCGGTCGCAGTGTACCGCTCCACCAGCGACAGTGACTATGCGTTGAATGCGGTCTTGTCTGGGCGGTCGACAGTTGGTGTCACCGGCTCTCCTTTGCGGGCCGCGCGGCCGGGTTTGCTGGATCATGGACCGATGTTAGAGGTGAAGCTGACCAGCGGCACTTTGCAATCGGTCAGCCGTGAGGCGTTGCTGAATGGGGCGAACCTTGCCGCCATTGGCGATGGCAGTGCAGACAATTGGGAGTTGTTTCAGTTTGAAGAAGCTGAACTGGTCGGGCCAAGAACATACTGGCTGCGCGGGCGGCTGAGGGGGCAGGCGGGGACAGACGCGCTGATGCCCGAGGTATGGCCCGCCGGATCGGTCTTCGTGCTAATGAATGGTCGGCCACAACAGCTTGAGCTGAGCCGACACCTGCGCCGCGTCGCGCAGCATTACCGGATCGGCCCGGCACAGCGGCCTGTCGATGACCCCTCATATGGGTACGAGGTTCATGCCTTTGACGGCAATGGATTGCGTCCCTATAGCCCTTGCCATTTGCGAAGCGTGACGTCTCAAAACGGCGATATTGCGGTCAGTTGGATTCGACGGACTCGGCGCGACGGTGATCCTTGGGAGGGGCCAGAAGTGCCGCAGGCCGAGGAAAGCGAAAGCTATTTGCTGCGCGTGCTGGTAGGGGGCGAGGTAAGGCGCGAAGCGTTGCTGGCCAGCCCACATTGGACCTACAGCAGCGCAGATCAGGCGGTGGATGCGATCACCGGGTCGTTTGAAGTGGAAGTTGCGCAGGTTTCGGCTGTTTATGGCGCAGGGTTGGCGACGCGGCTCGCGATAACACCCTGATTGCCCAATCACTTAACCGCCCCGCGCCATCACATTTTTGCGCGGGGCGGATTTACAATTGGTCCCGCGCTGTTGCATGAGCTAACTTGGTCTCAAAGCGAAGGACTTGTGACATGGCGCAGACACGCAGAAGTATCTCGAAAATGGACCCGGTTTGGGACCGCATTCAGCATGAGGCAGAAGCCGCCGTGCAGGATGAGCCGCTGATCGGCGGCTTTGTGCATGCCTGTATCCTGCACCACAAATCCATCGAAAATGCGCTGTCTTACCGCATCGCTGCCAAGCTGTCGTCGAACGAAATGTCGATGATGGTCGTGCGCGAAATGGTTGAGGAAGCCTATGCCGAGGACGCCGGGCTGGTTGCCGCTGCGCGTGCTGATCTTATGGCGATTTACGACCGTGACCCAGCATGCCACCGTTTGCTGCAGCCGATCCTTTACTTCAAAGGCTATCAAGCGGTGCAGGCCTACCGGGTCGGGCATCACCTTTATACGAAGGGCAAGCGCGATCTGGCCTATTTCATTCAGATGCGGGTGAGCGAAATTTTCGGTGTCGATATTCATCCCGCGGCGAAAATCGGCAAGGGCATCATGATCGACCACGCGCATTCCATCGTCATTGGTGAGACGGCGGTCGTGGGCGACAATGTTTCTATGCTGCATTCGGTGACGCTTGGCGGGACAGGCAAGGAGGAGGAAGACCGGCATCCGAAGATCGGTGATGGTGTTCTGATCGGAGCTGGCGCGAAAGTGTTGGGCAACATTAAGGTTGGCCATTGCAGCCGGATCGCTGCAGGTTCGGTTGTTCTGGAAGAGGTGCCGCCCTGCAAGACCGTGGCCGGTATCCCTGCGCGGATAGTGGGCGAGGCGGGCTGCGATCAGCCTTCAATGTCGATGAACCATCTGTTCGGGCCGGATTGCGGATAGAGTTCGCGCGTATAGGGTAAAATGAAAAAGCCGGGGCAAGGCCCCGGCTTTTGTTTTATGTTTGCCGCCCTTCGGGCGGGATGAGGGCTTTCTGCCCTCAAAATCTCGAAAGTATTTTTTGCCAAAAAGAATGGGCTCTTAGGCTAGCATCACCATTGGATTTTCGAGGTTTTCGGCAATTGCATTGAGCAACTGAGCCCCAAGTGCGCCGTCAATCACCCTGTGATCGACCGAGAGGGTGACCGACATGACCGTGGCGGCGGTGATCTCGCCGTCTTTGCCAATGATGGGTTTTTTCACGCCAGCGCCGACCGCAAGGATCGCACCATGCGGCGGGTTGATGACCGCGTCAAAGTTGTCGATGCCGAACATGCCCAAGTTGGAGATCGCGAAGCTGCCGCCTTGGTATTCATGCGGCGCGAGTTTGCGGTCGCGGGCGCGGGCGGCGAGGTCTTTCATTTGGGCCGAGAGCGCCGATAGCGATTTGCTCTCGGCATCTTGCAGCACCGGGGTGAAGAGGCCGCCTTCGATCGCTACGGCAACTGCCACGTCAGATGGTTTGAGCTTGAGGATGCGGTCACCCGCCCAGACGGCGTTTGCGTCTGGCACGGCTTGGAGTGCAAGCGCGCAGGCTTTGATGATGAAATCGTTGACCGAAAGCTTAACGCCGCGCGCTTCGAGTTGCTTGTTCAGGTCGCTGCGGAAGGCTAGCAGTGCGTCGAGCTGGATGTCGCGGCGCAGGTAGAAATGCGGGATGCTCTGCTTGGCTTCGGTGAGACGTGCAGCGATAGTCTTTCGCATGCCGTTGAGCGTGACTTCTTCAAAGTCACGACCCTCGTACATCTTGATGACTGCATCTGCAGTGGGGCCAGCCGCGGGCGCCTTGGCAATCGGGGCAGCGTCTTGCGCAGGTGCTTTACTCTCGGCCTTCGCGGCTGTCGGTTTGGCACTCTCGACGTCTGCTTTCACGATCCGGCCACGTGGCCCGCTGCCGTCGATCTGCGACAGGTCCAAGCCTTTGTCGGCAGCGATGCGGCGGGCGAGGGGCGAGGCGAAAATGCGCTCGCCTTTGTCAGACTTTGGCGCGGCGGGGGTTGGCGTCGCTGCGGTTTCGCCACGGCCATACCCCTTTTCCGGGGTCTGTTCTTCGGCGGCCTTCGAGCTTTCCTCGGCGGCCGCTGTCTGCGGGGCCGGGACTTCGGCAGGTTTGGACGACGCCTTAATATCGTCCGCGCTTTCACCCTCTTCGAGCAGCACGGCGATAGGGGTGTTCACTTTCACGCCCTCGCTGCCTTCGTCGATCAGGATTTTGCCGATGGTGCCTTCGTCTACGGCTTCGAACTCCATCGTCGCCTTATCGGTCTCGATCTCGGCCAAGATGTCGCCGGAGGAGACTTCGTCGCCCTCCTTGACCAGCCATTTCGCCAGCGTGCCTTCTTCCATCGTGGGGCTGAGGGCGGGCATGAGAATTTCTGTGGGCATGATCCGCTCCTTACCGGTAGGTGACTTGTTTCACGGCCTTGACCACCTCGTCGGTGGTGACCAGCGCGTGTTTTTCGAGGTTGGCGGCATAGGGCATCGGCACGTCCTTGCCGGTGCAGGTGATGACCGGGGCGTCGAGGTAATCAAAGGCCTCTTGCATGATCACGCCGCTGATGTAGCCGCCGACGGAGCCCTGCGGCCAGCCTTCTTCGACGGTGACGCAGCGGTTGGTTTTCATCACCGATTTCAGCACCGTGTCGGTGTCCATCGGGCGCAGAGTGCGCAGGTCGATGACTTCGGCCTCAACGCCCTCTTCGGCCAGCTTCTCGGCTGCTTCAAGCGCATAGGTCATGCCGATGCCGAAGCTGACGATGGTGACGTCGCTGCCTTCGCGCCAGATGCGGGCCTTGCCGAAGGGGACGGTATAATCCTCGACATCTGGCACGTCAAAGCTGCGGCCATAGAGGATTTCGTTCTCAAGGAAGATCACCGGGTTCGGGTCGCGGATCGCGGATTTCATCAAGCCTTTGTAATCGCTCGACGAATAGGGCATCGCGACCTTCAGGCCGGGGATCTGCATGAACCATGCGGCGTAGTCTTGGGAGTGCTGGGCACCCACACGCGCGGCAGCGCCGTTGGGGCCGCGGAAGACCATGGGCGCGCCCATCTGACCGCCGGACATATAGAGGGTTTTCGCCGCTGAGTTGATGATCTGGTCCATCGCCTGCATGGCGAAGTTGAAGGTCATGAACTCGACAATGGGGCGCAAGCCGCCAAAGGCCGCGCCGACGCCGATACCGGCGAAACCGTGCTCGGTGATCGGCGTGTCGATCACGCGTTTGGCGCCGAACTCGTCCAGCAGACCTTGGGAGATTTTATAGGCGCCTTGGTATTCGGCCACTTCTTCGCCCATGAGGAAGACATCGCCGTCGCGGCGCATTTCTTCGGCCATGGCGTCGCGCAGCGCTTCGCGGACGGTTTGCTGCTTCATCGGTGTGCCCTCGGGCCAGTCGGGGCTGGTGTCGGGCTGGGGCTGTTTCTTGCCCTCGGCGGGGGTGGCGCGGTCGCTGTCGTCCGAAGACTTCGCGTCACTGTCATCGCTTTTGGCCTGCGCCGGGGCGGACTTCGCGCTGTCGATGTCGTCCGCGCTTTCGCCTTCTTCCAGCAGCACGGCGATGGCGGTGTTCACTTTTACCCCTTCGGTGCCTTCCTCGATCAGGATCTTGCCGATGGTGCCTTCGTCCACGGCTTCGAATTCCATCGTGGCTTTGTCGGTCTCGATCTCGGCCAGAATGTCACCGGAGGAGACTTCGTCGCCCTCCTTGACCAGCCATTTCGCGAGCGTGCCTTCTTCCATGGTGGGGCTGAGGGCGGGCATGAGAATTTCGGTTGCCATTGCTTCAGGCCTCCTGCGGAACTTCGGTTGCGTAGATGTCGGTCCAGAGCTCGTCGAGATGCGGCTCCGGGCTTTCCTTGGCGAAATCGGCGCTTTCGTTCACGACTTTTTTGATCTCCTTGTCGATAGCCTTGAGATCGTCCTCGCTCGCATGGTTGCCCTCCAAGAGCAGGGTGCGCACGGCTTCGATCGGGTCACGCTCGTCGCGCATTTTCTGGACCTCTTCGCGGGTGCGATATTTGGCAGGGTCCGACATCGAGTGGCCGCGGTAGCGGTAGGTTTTGATCTCGAGAATATAGGGGCCGTCCTTGCGGGCGTGGGCCACGGCCTTTTGACCGGCTTCCTTAACCGCCAGCACGTCCATACCATCGACCGCTTCGCCGGGGATGCCAAAGGCTTTACCGCGCTCCCAAATCTCCGCCGAGGAGGTCGAGCGCTGTTGCGAGGTGCCCATGGCGTATTGGTTGTTTTCGATCACGAAAATCACCGGCAGCTTCCACAGCGCGGCCATGTTGAAGGTCTCATAGACCTGACCTTGGTTCGCCGCCCCATCACCAAAATAGGTGAAGGTAACGCGCCCGTTGTCTTTGTATTGGTCGGCAAAGGCGAGGCCCGCACCGAGCGGGACCTGTGCTGCGACAATGCCGTGGCCGCCGTAAAAATGCTTCTCTTTCGAGAACATATGCATCGAGCCGCCCTTGCCCTTGGAATAGCCGCCTTCGCGGCCCGTGAGCTCGGCCATGACGCCATTGGGGTCCATGCCGCAGGCCAGCATATGGCCGTGGTCGCGGTAGGAGGTGACGCGTTTGTCGCCTTCCTCGGCGGCGGCTTCGAGCCCGACAACAACAGCCTCTTGGCCGATATAAAGGTGGCAGAAGCCCCCGATTAGACCCATGCCGTAAAGCTGCCCGGCTTTCTCTTCAAAGCGTCGGATCAACAGCATGTCGCGGTAATAGCTGGTCAGCTCCTCCGCCGAGACATTGGGTTTCTTGCTCGATTTCTTCGCGGCCATGGACGTCTCCTCCGTCGGCTCTGGTCAGGTGCCAAAAGTAGTTTAGCGTTAA
>Ga0209345_10004348_pt1 | contig 13762 bp, 18 predicted proteins | sample Cruoilmetagenom7_FD_187294 | JGI IMG/M metagenome (GOLD analysis project Ga0209345, IMG submission 187294) | Oil polluted marine microbial communities from Coal Oil Point, Santa Barbara, California, USA - Sample 7 (SPAdes) (version 2) | ecosystem: Environmental > Aquatic > Marine > Oil seeps ...
TTCCGATCTGCATTGGTCAAAGCGAATATCCCTAGCTGTTCTCGCTTTAACCGGGGGTGCATTGACCGGTCCCTCGCGCTTGATCTCTGACGGACGGAGCACGGGGTCGATCGGCGAACCATATGGCGTGGCCGATTGCATCAATAATGGCAGGAATAGCGACGAAATCATGGATGATATGTCCGTTATTTGCTTCGGTTAAGGAGACCGGCACTCACCCCAGCCGCGCAACAACGTCGATCAGCAAGGCAATATCCTGATCCCGCGACAGGCGATGATCACCGTCCTTTACCAGATGGACCTGCACATTATCTGAACGGATCTTCTTGGCAATCTCCAGACTATAGGCCCACGGCACGTCATCGTCTTTTTGCCCGTGAAGCAGGCGTACCGCACCGTCAAATGCGATTTCCTTGTGGAGCAGACGGGCGCTATCACCCGACTGCCAGAACGTCCGGGTCGTCACATAAGGCTCGTCGGAATATTCGCTGTCCTCCTCCAACTTGCCTTCGCGCAGGATCGTCATTTTCTGTTCCTGGCTGAAGCCCCAGTCGGTGAAGTCAGGCGCGGCCGCAATACCGACCAGATTCTTGACCCGCATCGGTCGCGACAATGCGACCAGCAGCATCAGCCAGCCGCCCATGGACGAGCCGATCAGGGTGATCGATCCCGACGTGACCTTGTCGATTAGAAACAGCACATCATCGCGCCAGTCGATCAGGCTTTGCTCTTCAAATTCACCGCCACTGGCGCCGCAGCCGGCATAGTCGAGCCGTAATATCCCCCTGCCCTGCTGTTTGGCCCAGGCGTCTACGGCCATTGCCTTGTCGCCTTCCATGTCCGACATATAGCCGGGCAGGAAAACCAGGGTGGTACCCTGCACGCCCGGTTTGGGAGCCGTGTAACAATAGGCAAGCTTCGCACTGCCGGGTCGGTCAAGATAGAGGATGTCGTCTTCCATTGGTGTCTTTCGCTGCGTTTACGCCCTCTGCCTACGCAGGAGCCGTTATGACTTCAACTCAAACGTAGGAAGACCCGAAATAAACAATAGCAAGGCACAAAAACGCGACAATCAGCATGCCGACACCGCTAAGCATCGGTTGCCGCAGCTTTGGCAAAAGCCCCTTCAATTCCGGTGGCGGATCGCCGACGAAACCCAGTTCCCAATGCGGGCGCTGCTTGATATCGTGGGGATTATCCCCTTGCGACATGTATTGCTCGACTCCCGCAGGGGATGTGATATGAGGTGGGGATGGACTTACAACAACCTGAAACAGCGCAACCTAGTAGGTCGATCCCGTTTATACGGATTCTGCTGTCACCACCTAGCTGGCCGCTTGAACTCTTGCTCGCGATATTTACCTATAAAATCACCGATGCTCTTTTTCAGAGAGACAGTGGCGAAGAAGGCATGAGCGGCCTGTTTGAACAAGTCTGGGAAACCATCGGGCAGCTTCCCGGCAACCCTATATTCCAGGTTGGATTTATTGTCTGGGCATGCTTGATGTTCGTATGGGGGATAAAACGCAGCGAACGCGCGGCTTCCACAGCACTAAGTAAGGAGCGAGAGCATATTGAGGAATTTAAGGAATTTGTTAGAGATCGGACTATGTTCCCCAGCCTCTTACTTGAAAAAGAACGGCTAGAGTCCAAAATCAATCAGTCTGGCGAAGACATTGCTGATGCCCAAAGGGAAATTGAGAAACACCGGAAATGGGTGGAAGGATTGCGAGGCCACGATGATATCAGTGGCCTTGACTGGAGAGACCTTGCCAATCGCCACAATTGTGATGTGCACAAGTTGCTGTTGAAGGCCAGAACACCGGGGATGGCGGATATTCCACCACAAAGGGCGGCAGGAATTCTAAACCACTCACATCAGGATAATGACCTTGTCTCATTCAGGGAGAGTCCGGGTTGGTTTTCGGAACAAGACCAGTTCATCGTGGATGCGAAGACGTATCTCAAAAAATGTAAGGACGGTTGGGGTGGCCTTCAGACGAAATATTATGAATTGGAGGACGCCGCGATTAAGGCGATAAAGGATTATGAAAGAACCAAATAAATCCAAATTCGACCGCCTCCTAAGGGCGATGACCGGCTCTAACGCTGAAAAGCCGCAAACAACTCGTCGAGCATCGCGTGAGGCGCGTGACGCCGATTGTAGCGAAACTCGAACTCGCCGAGATATTTCCAAAGATGCTTCCCACTGACATGGATATGCGTTCCGTTAATCCCGCGCTTCAATTGCGACCAGAAGCCTTCGATGGATTGAACATGCGTTCCGGTCTGGCCAACATATTGGCCAGCGTTGTGATTAACCCGCTCGTGCGAATAACCCATATCGCGAAGCGCCACGTAGCTTTGCAGGGCGTCGGTGTGAACCTTCCCGCCAGCACGGACATTTTTAGCGATAATGGGGAGCAAGCTGCTCTTACGCACATTCGGGATGATTTTGGTCATAACATCGCCGCCCCGTTGCAACATGCCAAGCACCACGGTCTTGTTTTCCAGATGGCGGCCAGGGCCTTTGCCGGGCCGAGCGCCGCCTATCAGCGTTTCGTCAATCTCGACATGGGAGCCTTCACCGCCAATACTGTCGTCACCATCCAGCATAGTCATATATTTGCGGATTTCATGGCACATGCGCCAAGCCGTCTTGTAGGTAACTCCGATCTGGCGCTGGACTTCTTTAGCAGCAACGCCGCTACGCGATGTCGTAAACAAAAACATGACATAGAACCAATCACGCAAGCTGGTGCGGGTGCGATGGAACGGCGTTCCGGCAGTCGGGTAAATTTGAAAGCCGCAATGCTCGCATGAATAGGCGCGGCGGGTCGAGACGCGATAGAAATGCGCTTCTTTGCCGCACTTTTCGCACTCATGGCGATCATCGTAGCGGGTACGCATGAGATGTTCGAGGCAGCTATCTTCCGTTGGGAAACGGTCCTGAAATTGACGGAGTGTCGTGGCTTTGGGTGTCTTTGTCATGACTATTATGTAGCATATTTTACTACATGTCGCAAGGGGATAATGCCCAGTGTCATTTACATATTGCCCAGATTCATTGACGTCGCCGCCGATTCTCCGGTGACTGCCTTTCCGGCGGTTATTGATTTCTCAACCAACAGGGCCTAGATCAGTCTCATGGTTCCGATGATGATCACAACCACCAGCACTATCACCTCCCATATCGGGGGACGGATGGTCGCGGCCTGATCGCATCCACCGCCACCCGGCTTCGGGTGGATGGTGTCTCTTCCTGAAATCGCGGATAAAACAACAGACACCATCTTTCGGCGCGCCGTTTTCTGTGCCATGGCGCTCCACGATGAATATTGAGAAAATGCGATGACCGAGATGATCAAAATCACCCTTCCCGATGGCAGTGCGCGTGAAGTGGCCATGGGCACGACCCCCGCACAGATCGCCGCCGACATCGGGCCGGGTCTGGCCAAGGCCGCGCTTGCTGCAAAGATTGACGGCGAGCTGCGCGATATCATGCGGCCGCTGGAAGAAGACACCGAACTGGCGCTGGTCACTTCACGCGACGAGGAAGACGCGCTGGAACTGGCGCGCCACGACTATGCCCATGTGCTGGCAGAGGCGGTGCAGAACCTGTTCCCCGGCACCCAGATCACCTTTGGCCCGTCGACCGACGATGGTTTCTATTATGACTTCGCGCCCGCCGGTGACCCGTTTACCGACGAGGACCTGCCGAAGATCGAAGAGGAAATGAAACGGATCATCGCCGCCGACAAGCCGCTGCGCCGGGAAGTCTGGGAGCGCGACGCCCTGATCGAGCGCTGGCAGAAAGACGGCGAGACGTTCAAGGCCGAATGGGCGGCCGAACTGCCCGAAGGCGACGAGATCACCGTTTACTGGTCGGGTGACGACTGGATGGACATGTGCCGCGGCCCGCATCTGGCCTCGACCGGCAAGCTTGATCCCAAGGCGTTCAAGCTGATGCGCGTTTCCGGCGCTTACTGGCGCGGCGACCAGCGCAATCCGCAGCTGTCGCGTATCTACGGCACCGGCTGGCTCAACAAGAAGCAGCTCAACGCCCATCTCGTACGGCTCGAGGAAGCGGCCAAGCGCGATCACCGCAAGCTCGGACAGGAAATGGATCTCTATCATATCCAGTCGGAAGCGCAGGGCAGCATTTTCTGGCACCCCAAGGGCTATGTGATCTGGCAGGCACTCGAGCAATATATGCGCCGCCGCCAGATCGAGGCCGGCTATGAAGAGGTCAAGACGCCGCAACTGATGGATGTGCGCCAGTGGGAGCAATCCGGCCATTGGGGCAAATATTCGGAAAATATGTTTGCGGTTCCCGATGAGGTTCCCGATGCCGAGGGCGACGGACCGGTGGTCACGGGCACCGCCGACATGATGGCGATCAAACCGATGAACTGCCCTGCCCATGTGCTGGTCTTTCGTCAGGGCATCAAAAGCTACCGCGATCTGCCGATTCGCATGGCCGAGTTCGGCTGCTGCCATCGCAATGAACCGCATGGCGCGCTGCACGGATTGATGCGGGTAAGACAATTTACCCAGGATGATGCCCATATTTTCTGCACGCAGGAACAACTGGTCGAGGAAGTCGGCCTGTTCTGCGACATGCTCGACCGGGTCTACACGGATCTTGGCTTCGACAATTACGCGATCAAGCTGGCGCTGCGGCCCGAAAAACGGATCGGCAGCGATGAAATGTGGGACTGGTCGGAACAGTCGTTGCGCGATGCGGTTGCGGCTACCGGCCGGAATACCGAGGAATATGGCTGGGAAGAATTGCCGGGTGAAGGGGCTTTCTATGCACCCAAGCTCGAATTCCACCTCACCGACGCAATCGGCCGGACCTGGCAGGTCGGCACGATCCAGACCGACACGGTGCTGCCCGAACGGCTCGATGCGACCTATGTCGGCGAGGATGGCGAACGTCACCAGCCGATCATGCTCCACCGTGCGATTCTCGGATCATTCGAGCGTTTCATTGGCATTCTCATCGAACATTATGCCGGCAAGCTGCCGCTCTGGCTCGCGCCCACGCAGGCTGTCGTTGCAACCATCGTGACCGATGCCAACCGCTATGCCGAGCAAGTGGTTGAAAAACTGAAATCCGCCGGCATCCGGGTCGAGGCCGATCTGCGCAATGAAAAGATCAACTATAAGGTGCGCGAGCATAGTGTTGGGAAAGTGCCCAACATTCTGGTCGTTGGCATGCGCGAAGCGGAAGAAGGCAAGGTTGCGCTGCGCCGACTCGGCCAGAAGGAACAGGAATTTCTGACCCTCGATGAGGTCGTGACCATGTTGCAGAACGAAGCGCTGCCTCCGGACTTGAAATCTGTGGCAGAATGACCATATTATGACCAAAGCTGTGGCATTCTCACCACTGTCTTGATGGCTAATGTATTTTCCGTCATCAAGAAGGCTTTATTCATGTAAACTTTGCGGCTAATGAGCCAGCATAGACAACCACTCAGGAGTATTTAACATAGCTGCACCACCTCGCCGCCCAATGCCACCCGTCAAAGGTGGTCCGCGATTCAACGATCTTATCAAATCCGACACTGTAAGGGTCATCGACGACAAGGGCGAGAACCTTGGCGTGATGAACACCAGAGAAGCGATAGAACGTGCAGCCGAAGTCGGACTCGATCTGGTCGAGGTTTCTCCCAACGCACAGCCACCGGTTGCAAAATATCTTGATGTCGGCAAATTCAAATATGAGGCCCAGAAAAAGGCCAATGCCGCGCGCAAGACGCAGAAGGTTCAGGACGTCAAGGAAATCAAGATGCGTCCGAATATCGACGATCATGATTATAACGTCAAAATGCGGAACGTGAACAAATTCATCGACAATGGAGACAAGGTCAAAGTGACCCTGCGCTTTCGTGGTCGCGAAATGTCACATCAGCAACTCGGCATGCAATTGCTCGTTCGGGTGCAGGAAGACATGAAGGAAACGGCCAAGGTAGAGGCCTATCCCAAGCTGGAAGGCCGTCAGATGCTGATGGTACTCAGCCCCAAATAAACCATTCAGACCCTCGGCGACGAGGGTCTTTTTTTTGGTTATAGCCTTCAGGCAGGCAATCCGCTTGCCATTCAATCTGGCTGGCCGCGTACAATCCATAACATTCCAACACCTACGACCAAAGCCGCAAAGGCAATCACAATCTCAAAGTCGTGGTTTACCATTGTCTCCCTCCTGCTTTTTTGGTCCCCGGCGCATGAATAACAATTGAAAACTAACTAACTGTTAAACCGGATGCGTCCTTCAGGCGAATGTCAGGCGGAGGGTTTTGCGCGATATTGCCGTGGGAAATGGCGCTTCAGATTGGCGACCTTGGGCTTGTCCCAACGGACGATATAGCCTTGCCGCGGATGTTTTTGCATGAAGTCCTGATGATAGGCCTCGGCCGGGTAAAAGGTCTTATAAGTCTCTATTCTGGTCACGATCGGTCGCTTCCAATAGCGTCCCTTCTTGAGCTGCGCGATATAGGCGCGGGCTGCTTTGGCTTGCCTGGCATTCGTCGGCACCAACGCGCTGCGATATTGCTTGCCGCGATCAGGCCCCTGCGCGTTGAGCATCGTCGGATCCGCAACCACCGAAAAATAAATCTGCATCAGCTGTCCATAGCTGATCTGGCTGGGATCATAGACGACTCGCACCACTTCGGCATGATCGGTCAGGCCCGCACTCACCAGTTTGTAAGATGCGCTGCGTTTGGTGCCGCCGTGATAGCCGGACGAAGCGCTGATCACGCCTTTGGTATGTTCGAAAACGCCCTCGACGCCCCAGAAGCAACCGCCGGCAAAAATGGCGACGGACCGTGTTCCTGTCTCTCCAGCCGCGACGCGGGGCATCGGGATGATCGTGGCTTTCTCCGCCGCATGGACTTCGCCGACAAAGGACTGCGATGAAGCCTGATCAGCGGGCAGCGCCGTTTGCACACCGGCCCAGACGACACCGAAACAGGCGATGCTGACGCCAAACATGATTGTTCGGGAGAGGAACGGTCCCATCGAACTTAGCTGAGCAACTGCGATGCAGCGCTAACGGTGGATGACAGATTCTGGCCAAAGTCGGAACGCTGCTCTGCGGGTTGCATGAAAAACAGCATCATCGCACCAGCGAGAAAACCGCCGCCGAGGCTGTAGGTCAAATCCGATTTGAATATTTTCATCATGGTCTGTTCCTTGGGGTCATCATCAGTTCGAAACGTCCCGCCTGTAGGTTACAGCTGTTAATATAGAATTCCTTTCGCGGCTGTGAACCCGGTCACAAGGTCATATTCAGTATATCGGCGGGAAGATTTTCTATCGAAGCGGAGGGTGTTGTCCAAGCGGCCGGCGGAATGGGGAGCTTTTATTTTAACCTCAAGCGCCGGGCGGGCGCATCTGCGCCCTTTGCTTGCGCGCCATGTGGCGCGGCGGACGCCATCTGTTAGTGGCGGCCTTGCCTCGGCTCTGCCTCGGTTAGAAACAAACGAAAACTGGGAGCACCAAACCGACGCGAAGCGGAGGCAAGCGCGACCGCGCGCCCGCAGCGTACGCGAGGATAGCCAAGCAGGCGGATGCGCCTGCCCCGCGCATGTGGTTTAAGTCAACGCCGCACAGGCCCGCTGGATTCGCTCACACGCTTCGGTCAGCAGTTCTTCCGATGTCGCATAGCTGATCCGGAACGCCGGCGAGCAACCGAAGGCCGCTCCGTGTACCGCCGCAACCTGTGCTTCTTCCAGAAAATAGGCGATCAGATCTTCATCCGTGTTGATGACTGCACCCTTGGGCGTGGTCTTGCCCATCAACTCGCTGGCGTCAGGATAGACGTAAAAGGCACCTTCCGGAACCGGACATTGCAGTCCCGGCGTATCGTTGATCATCGATACCACCAGATCGCGGCGTTTCTCGAACGCAGCGTTGCGCTCGACCAGAAAATCCTGCGAGCCGTTGAGAGCAGCTGCCGCTGCGGCCTGTGAAATCGAACTGGGGTTGGAGGTCGACTGCGACTGCAACTTGGCCATAGCCTTGATCAGCCATTCCGGACCACCGGCATAGCCGATCCGCCAGCCGGTCATCGCATAAGCCTTGGACACGCCGTTGACCGTCAACGTGCGATCATAGAGAGCGGGACAGACCTGTGCGATCGTGGCGAACGGGAAATCGGCATACCAGATATGCTCGTACATATCGTCGGTCATCACCATCACATTTTCATGCGACTCTATCACGGCACCCAGTGCCTTCAGCTCTTCCCCGCTATAGGCGGCACCACTCGGGTTGGAAGGGGAATTGAGGATCAACCATTTGGTCTTTGGCGTGATTGCCGCTTCGAGCTGTTCCGGCGTGATTTTGTAATTCTGATCCGCACCAGCCGCGATAAACACCGGCGTGCCGCCGGCAAAATTGACGATATCGGGATAGCTGACCCAGTAAGGTGCAGGGATGATCACTTCATCGCCCTCGTCCAGCGTCGCCACCAGCGCGTTGAACAACGTGTGTTTACCGCCGCTGTTCACGGTGATCTGCTTGGGCGTATAGGTCAGGCTGTTGTCGCGGGCGAATTTGTCGACAATCGCCTGTTTCAGCGCTGCCGTGCCGTCGACCACCGTATAATTGGTCTGGCCGTCACGAATTGCCTGGATCGCCGCTTCCTTGACGAAGTCGGGCGTGTCGAAATCGGGCTCACCGGCGGACAGGCCGATCACATCGACGCCCTGCCCCTTCAGTTCGGTGACCTTCGCGGACATCGCCAGCGTGGCAGAGGGTTGAATGCGTCCAAGTGCTTTTGAAATGCGGGTCATGGGAGGTCCTGTTGCAAGGAAATAAGACGACTGCCTAATATCATTGGTGTTGCACTGCAACAGGGAGAGTGGGTCAGCTGCGTTTTTTCACAAACTCTGCTCGCAGTACGAGACCTTTTATGCCCTCGTGTTTGCAATCGATCTCCTGATCGTCCCCGGTTAGGCGAATCGACTTGATCAATGTCCCGCGTTTCAGCGTCTGGCCCGCGCCCTTGACCTTGAGGTCCTTGATCAGGGTGACGGCATCGCCATCGGCCAGGACATTGCCCACTGAATCAACCACGTCCGGGCCAGCCGCCTTCGCCGCCGCTTCTTCCGGGCTCAGCCATTCGCCCGTTTCTTCATCATAGACATAATCGCCTGCACCATCACTCATTACAACGACTCCAATGCTTGTTGCATATCTGCGATAATATCGTCGATATGTTCGATCCCGACCGATAATCGCACCACATCCGGCCCGGCACCGGCGGCAATCAACTCGTCACCTGACAACTGGCTGTGGGTGGTCGAGGCGGGATGGATGATCAGTGAGCGCGTGTCACCGATATTGGCAAGATGACTGAACATCTTGACTGCCGAAACCAGCTTGATGCCCGCTTCATAGCCACCCTTCAGGCCAAAGGTGAACACCGCGCCGCCCTTGCCGCCGAGATATTTCTGCGCCAGTGGATAATATTCGCTGTCGGGCAGACCGGCATAAGAGACCCAGCTGACCTCGTCGCGGCCTTGCAGCCACTCAGCCATTTTCAGAGCATTTTCACAATGGCGTTCCATCCGCAGCGCCAGCGTTTCCATCCCGGTCAGGATATAGAAGGCGTTCTGCGGAGCCAGAGCCGGTCCCAGATCGCGCAGCGACAGGGCGCGCGCCGCCAGAATGAATGCCATCTCACCAAAGGCCTCGGTAAAGACCTTGCCGTGATAGGACGGGTTGGGCTGATTGAGAAACGCGTATTTCGGGCTCTTGGTCCAGTTAAACTTGCCGCTGTCGACGATCAGGCCGGCAACGCTATTGCCGTGCCCGCCAAGAAATTTCGTGCCGCTTTCGACGACGATATCAGCGCCATGTTCGATCGGGCGGCACAGCATCGGCGAGGCCATGGTATTGTCGACCACCAGCGGGATGCCCGCTGCATGGGCGATATCGGCAATCGTCGCGATATCCTGAACCACGCCACCGGGATTGGCGAGACTTTCGATGAAGATACAGCGCGTATCATCGGTGATCGCGCCCCTGATCTCGTCCATATTGTCGGCGTCGACAAAAGTGACGTTCCAGCCAAATTTCTTGACCGAATGCGCGAGCTGGTTGAGCGAGCCACCGTAGAGCTTGTTCGCCGCAACGATATGCGCGCCGGGATCCATCAGGACATGAAAGGCGATAATCTGCGCGGCATGGCCCGAAGCCACCGCCAGCGCACCGATACCCCCCTCCATCGCCGCAATCTTGCCTTCCAGCGCGCCGTTGGTCGGATTCATGATCCGCGTGTAGATATTGCCGAGCGCATCAAGGTTGAACAGATCGGCAGCGTGATCGACATCGTCGAAAACATAAGAGCTCGTCTGGTAGATCGGCGTGATCCGCGCGTTGGTTGTCGGGTCCGGCGCGGTGCCGGCGTGAACCGCCAGTGTTTCCAGGCGGGGGGTTGCGGGATGATCCGTCATTATGCGTCCTTGTTCAAAGAAATAAGCAATGTGCCTAATATCAATGCGCCGTCACTGCAACTAGCCTTATAGTCGAAGGGCACGGGCGTGACCGACGTTCATGCAATGACCAGGCTCCAATTGCCCCCCCCCGCACCACCGACCAATCATCATCCCGAATTTTCCTGAATATTTTGAAACTTTCTTCGTCCTGCGCGTTGATTGGATGAAACCGAGAAAGGAACAGACCATGAGCAACGAGGATATGAACCATAGCATCGACCGCGACGAAATCCGGGGAGAATTCTGGGAATCGATTGCCGACAGCCCGTTTGTGATGATTGCTCTCGACAGCGATCACAAGCACAGCATCCCGATGCGCGCGCAGCTCGACAAGGACGCCAACAGCGCGATCTGGTTCTTCACTTCCCGCGACAACCGGCTCGCCAAGGGCGGCCCGGCGATGATGCAATTTGTCTCCAAGGGTCATGATCTTTTCGCCTGCGTATCCGGCAACCTGACCGAGGAAAATGACCCGGCAGTCATCGACAAGCACTGGAGCAAGCCGGTCGAGGCCTGGTACGAGCAGGGCCGGCAGGACCCGAGCCTGCTGATGTTGCGCCTCGATCTGGCCGACGCGGAAATCTGGGAAGCCGATCCCGGCGTCGTCGGCATGTTCAAGATGATGACCGGGATGTCGATGGAAGGCGACGAAATGGGCGATCATGCCCGCTTGCCGCTATAAGCGCGACAACAGCAATCCGGACCCATTCATAGGGGCCGCAGACAAATGGACCGTAGCGAGCGCCAGCATGACAGGCCCGGCGCAATCCCGCTCCGCTCCCGCTTTCTGCGGCCCCCGCCTTTTTGCAGCCTGCTGCTGCAACAAATCCAGAGCCCGCGCGTTTCCCTGTCATGACGGATATTCTTGCCGGACCCGATACCATATCCTGGGCCGAAGCGCTGTGGCGGCTCGGTGCCGCGACCCTGCTCCCCTTCCTGATCGGGCTGGAACGGTTCATCCGCAGGAAGCCGATCGATTTCCGCCCCTTCGTGATCATCTCCATCGCCGCCTGCGCACTGGCGATCGGCGCGATGGAACTGCTCGAATCCACCCGCGATCCGCAAAGCGATATCGACCCCAGCCGCGTCTTCGAGGGCGTGATCACCGGCATCGGCTTTCTCGGTGCCGGCGCGATGTTCCGGGAGGGCAGCTTTGTCCAGGGCGCGGGGTCTGCCGCCGCAATCTGGGCGGCGGGCGCGATCGGACTGATCTGCGGCTTCGGCGAAATCTGGCTGGCGGCGATCATCACCGCCGTCATCCTGACCGTGCTGATCACCAGCGCGCCTTTCACCTCGCACTGGGATCCGGGAGAAGACGAAGACCATCGATCGTCCTGACACGAACCGCCAGGACATTCACCACCAGCAAAGGAGACAATCATGCCAGCCAAATCCAAAGCCCAGCAACGCGCCGCCGGAGCGGCCCTGTCCGCCAAGCGCGGCGAGACCAAGGTCGGCGACCTTCGGGGCGCATCCAAAGATATGTATGACAGCATGAGCGAGGAGGAGCTGGAAGATTATGCCGGCACCGATCATGACGATCTGCCCGACAAAGTCGAAGGCGACGACTAGCCGCACCGCCAGCGGCTCAGGCCGACACACACGAAAAAGCCGGGCGAAATCGCTTCCGCCCGGCTTTTTCTTGGTGCCGCAATGGCTGTCTGGTTCTTACCAGTAAGGGTTCACCGTCCAGTAGTTATATACGCTGGACTGATAGTCGCGGTCATAGACCCGGTCCGGCTCGTCGCTGCCGAAACGCGGCGCGTCCATCAACTGCTCCTTGGTCACGTCGATCCGATAGCCACCGAGTTCGGTGTCATAATCGAGCTTCGACCACGGAATGCTGTGCTTCTCGTCGCCGATGCCGAGAAAGCCGCCAGCGGAGATCACCACGTCGGTGACATTGCCGCCGCGCTTGTCGATCAGCAGCTTGTCGACCGAACCGATCTTGTCTTGGTCCACGCCATAGACGGCGGTGCCGTCCACGCGGTCGCTGCCAATCACACTGTGGTCTTTTTCATCCTGTAGCATCATCTCTGTTCACTCCTCTTGGTTTCAGGGATAGCCACGCGGCGGGCCCTATTCAGGGGGGAGGGCCGGTGCCATGTGGCTACAGGAAATCAACGGGCGCGTGCGCAGATCGTTCCGGACTTTTTCGGATATTTTTGATGGTTGGGACGAGGTGGCGGGAAGGCGGCAGTGGCACGGCCGAAGATCGCAATGCCGCTCGCCCGCATGCGTCATCCCGGCGCAGGTCGGGGATCCAAACCAATTGGCGGTGTGCGAAAGCAGGATCGGGTTGGCCCCCAGCCTGCGCTGGGGCGACAATATGGGTATCCGCGAAAGGCACCCTCAACGCGCCCCGGCAATCAGCCCGACAAACCTGTTCTCTCCCACCCGTAGCCCGGTGATATCCGCGCTCCGGCTCTCGATCATCGCCAGCCGCTCTTCGGTCGCCATCTCGACCAGATCGAGCACCGCCGGATGGACATAGCTCTTGCGGCAGATCGCCGGCGTGTTGCGCAGGGTCTCGGCGGCGGCTTCGCAGGCCTGTTTGATCGTCGGGCTTTCCTCGGCCGCAATAGCGTCCAGCGCGGCGACGCTGCCGTGCCAGGTGCGGAACATCTTGGCGCTGAGGCTGTCCATGCCGGACGCCTCCTTCAGCCAGTCGTTCACATCGCCGCTGTCGAGCGGATAGACCGCGCCGTCGCTGCCGATATATTGGAACAATCTTTTGCCGGGCAGATCATCAATCTGCTCCAATATTTTCTGCAATCGCGTGTCGCGCAGGCTGCAGCTGACTTTCTTGCCGCCCTTGGCGCGATAGCGGAGGCGCAATATATCATCGTCATAGCGGACATTGCCGCCGTCCAGCGTCGTCGCGCCCTTGCTCATCCGCGACCGGCCGCCGACCCGGATCGCGGTCCGGTCGATCAGCCGCACCAGCGCCGCAATCGCCACCTCCTTGCTCTCCACATCGGCTTCACCGTCGGGCCGGAGCAGCGCGTTGACCTTGCGCCGGATGCGCGGCAGCCGCGTCGCAAATTCGGAAAGCTGGTCGAACTTCTGCCGGTCGCGATAGAGCCGCCAGTCGTCATGATAGCGATATTGCTTGCGCGTCGCGGCGTCATAGCCGGTCGCCTGGATATGGCCATTGGCCTGCGGGCAAATCCACACATCGGTATAGGCGGGCGGCACGCCCAGACTCTTGATCCGCGCCAGTTGGGCGCGGCATGTCAGATGGCTCCTGT
>Ga0209345_10004349_pt1 | contig 13759 bp, 12 predicted proteins | sample Cruoilmetagenom7_FD_187294 | JGI IMG/M metagenome (GOLD analysis project Ga0209345, IMG submission 187294) | Oil polluted marine microbial communities from Coal Oil Point, Santa Barbara, California, USA - Sample 7 (SPAdes) (version 2) | ecosystem: Environmental > Aquatic > Marine > Oil seeps ...
GTGATGGCCGTGTTTTCAAAACGATCCTTGCCCTCGCCGGACAGCCGCTCAGAATGGCCAATGTAGAGATATCCGCCTGGCGGCAGGAGATCGGCGTAGCGAACCCAGATCTTCGCCTGGGTCGGTTCATCGAAATAGATCACGACGTTGCGGCAGAAGATAACGTCAAACGGCCCGCGGAATGGCCACTGGGCCATCAGGTTGAGCTCCTTGAAGCTGATCAGCTGCTTGACCTGATCACTGATCTGCCAGCGTTTTTCCGGGGTCTGGGTAAACCACTTGCTGCGCATTCCGGCATCGACGGTCTCGATGGATTGCGCGTCATAGACACCGGCTTTCGCCTGCGCGATGATTTTCGGATCGATGTCGGTGGCGAGGATCTTGAAATCCAGGTTGGCCACGTTCGGCGCCATGGAGAGCACGGTCAGGGCGATCGAATAGGGCTCCTGGCCATCGGAACAGGCAGAAGACCATATGCGAACCCGGCCGCCGGCATTGGCACGGGCGAGAAGACCGGGCAGAACCTCGGTGCGAAGATGCTCAAAATGATGGTTCTCGCGGAAGAAGCGGGTGAAGTTGGTGGTCAGGAAACTCAACATCTCCCGCCGCTCTTCAGCGCCGGCGGCTGAACCGACAAGAGCGCAGTAATCCCGGAAGCTGTTCAGTCCGATCTGACGCAACCGCTTGGACAGCCGCGAATAGACCAGCGACGCCTTGGTCTCGTTGAGAGCAATGCCAGCATCGGCGTAGATCATCGCGGCAATCTCGGAGAGATCCTTGCGGGTGAGCGGATACTCTCCCTTTACAAGGCATTCATCAGGCCGGCCCGATTGGAGTATAGCAGCGGCGCTCATGCGGCCTCACTTTCAATGCTGACAAAAAGGGCGTCGAGTTGAATAAAGCTGATCATTCGATCATCCATCGGAAGCATCCCGCGGATCAGATCGCGATCCATGTTCTTGCTCACGTCGGGCGCCGGGTGAATATCGCTCGCGGGGACCGCGAGGATATCGGAAACCGAATCCACCAGCAGACCGACAATCTGGGTGCCGATCTGGGTGACGATAATGACATGTTCCTCGGTGGGTTCGGCTGGCGCCATTCCCAGTCTCAGTGACAGGTCCATTACCGGCAACACCGTACCGCGAAGGTTGATCACGCCGCGAACATAGCCCGGCGAGTGCGGCAGAATGGTCGCGGGTGTCCAGCTGCGGATTTCACGCACGGACATGACTTCGACGCAGAACTCCTGATCGCCAAGTGTAAAAGCAATCAATTCAAGCATGTCATTTTCCGAAATCCGCATGATGCCCTGCCCCTAGCCGGTTGCCGCGAGGACCATGTCAGGGCTCAGCGGCTGACCGCGAGAAGCCGTGACAACAGCATCGACATCGAGAATGAGAGCCACTCGACCATCACCGAGAATTGTCGCGGCAGCGATGCCCGGGACATTGGTGTAGTTGGCTTCGAGGCTCTTGATGACAACCTGGCGCTGCCCCTGGATAGCGTCGACCATGAGCGCGCGCTGACCGCCGCCTTCGGATTCCACCAGCAAGGCCACTCCGTCGATCGGGTTGGCCAGATCGGACCGGAAGTTGAGGATGTTGCCGACATCGACAAGCGGACAGAAGGTGTCGCGGATGGCAATAAGTCGCTGGCTTGGGCCAAAGGAATGGATATCGGCCTTTTCCGGCTGCAGCGTTTCGACGATGGCGGTGAGCGGCACGACCAGTGTCTGGTTGGCGACCGTGACAACCATTCCGTCGAGAACGGCCAGCGTCAGCGGCAGGCTCATGGTGAAGACCGAGCCCTTGCCGGGCTTGGAGGTGATCGAAATCCGGCCGCCCAAGGCCTGGATGGAGCGCTTGACCACATCCATGCCGACGCCACGTCCGGAGATATCGGAGATCTTGTCCGCGGTCGAGAAACCGGGATGGAAGATCAGGTTGTCGATATCCTCGTCGCTCAGGTTTGAATCCGGTGTGATCAGCCCGTTCTCGATGGCCTTGGCCTTGACGCGTTCACGGTTGATGCCTGCGCCGTCATCGGCAATTTCGATAACAATGCGGCCGGAGCGGTGTTTCGCGCTGAGACGCAGCACACCTTCGGCGTTCTTGCCGAGCTCGGTGCGCTTCTCGGGCCTTTCCAGCCCGTGATCGACCGCGTTGCGGATCATGTGGGTCAGCGGTTCGGCGATCTTGTCGATAACCGTCTTGTCGACTTCGGTGTTTTCACCTTCGGTGACCAGTCGAACCTGCTTGCCGGTCATGTCGGCGATTTCGCGAACGATACGGCCCATGCGCTGGAACACCGGCTTGACCGGCTGGGCGCGGATGGCCATCACGCTGTCCTGGATTTCCCGGGTCAGCTGCTGAAGTTCTTCAAGTCCGAGGTTGACGGCAGACGAGCCGCCGCTTTCGTTTTCAACCACGCTCTGCGCCAGCATGGCCTGGTTGATCACCAGCTCGCCGACCAGGTTGATCAGACGGTCAACGCGGTCAAGATCAACGCGGATGGTCTGCGGCGCGGCAGGGACTGCGGGAACGACGGTTTCCTTTTTCTCGCTCTCGGCAATCGCCTTGGCTGCAAGCGGCAGGTTTGCCGGAGCCTTCGCAGGTTCTTCGGCGGCGGCTGGCGCCGGGGCGGCAGCTTCTGCAGAAACCGCCGGCTGGTCTTCCAGCAACGACAGGTCAAACGGGACCGCAGCCATCGGCTGTTCCTCGCCCGATGCGGCGGGGGCGGCAAATGCCTCCTCGTCGGCGCCGGCGGTGATTTCAACGGTGGCGTCCCACTCGACGAATTCGAACACGTGACGAATGGCTTCTTCGTCGCTCTCGGTTTCAATCCGGATCAACCAGGAGAAGTAGGAGCCTTCCGGATCGAGCATGTCCAGCGAAGGCAGATCGTCTGTCTCGCAGCGGACCTGAAGGTCGCCGAGCTTGGCGAGTTCGCGCAGGATCAGGACCGATTCATTGCCCTTCGCATAAAGATCGGAGCGGGGTTTGAAGCGAACAGTGAAGACCGAGCGGCCGTCTTCGATCGCCAGTTCGTCATCCAGGCTGTCGAAGCTGAACGGAACCGGCTGGAAGCCGCTGTCATCGGTGGGTTCAACCGCTTCGGCAGCCGGAGCAGGCTCTTCGGTTTTTGCAGGTTCCGGCGCCGCGGCAGAAGCACTCGGTACCGGCTGGCCCTTGGCGTAGGCTTCAAGTTCGGCGACCAGGCCCGAGGTTCGGGTTGAATCGACGGTGCCGCCGTCGCGGGATGCCGCCGTCAGGTCGGCGAGAACGTCCGCAGACCGGAGCATGACCTTGAGCAGGTCCGGAGACGCTTCAAGCTTGTTGGATCGAACGCAATCAAGTGTTGTCTCGAACACGTGAGCGAAGGAGACGAGATCGTCGAGGCCGAATGCCCCTGCGCCACCCTTGATCGAATGCACGGCGCGGAAAACCGCATTCACCGTTTCCGGATCGGTGTCGCCATCATTGAGTCGGAGCAGACCGGATTCCAGTTCAGCGAGTTGTTCCTCGCATTCCTGGAAAAAGATCTCCTTGATTTCATTCATGTCCATGGGGAAGATCCTGTCAGGCGGTTACACGCTCGATGGCGGCGATCAGCTTCGATGGGTCAAAAGGTTTAACAATCCAACCAGTTGCGCCGGCTTCACGAGCACGATTCTTCTTTTCCGCGTCGCTTTCGGTGGTCAGAACCAGGATCGGAATTGCGCGGTAGCGGTCGTTCTGCCGCACGCCTTCGATGAAACCAAAACCATCCAGCCGCGGCATGTTGATGTCGGTGACGATGACGTCGGGATTGGATTCTTCGAGCACTTCGAGGCCTTCGACGCCGTCTTCCGCTTGAACGATGTCAAAGCCGGCGTTGTTCAGGGTCACCAGCAACATGTTGCGGATGGTTCGCGAGTCATCGACCGTGAGAACCTTCTTCTTCATTTCAACATCTCCTTTGGAAGCAGAGCTTCATCCGAAATTCCTAGTAATTGCAGTGTCTTGGTAAAGACATCCGAAGCCGGCTCCACCTTGAAATTCTGATCTTCCGCGCGCCAGCTCTTGGCGGCGGCCAACAGCACCTGGATGCACTGGGCACCAACCCGGGTGACATCCGATGCATCAATGTCGATGTCCTCGCCCTTGTGCGCGAGCACCTGTTCATGCAGCCGACTGGCTGCGTTGAGGTCGAGAACCTCCGGCAGTTTCAGAACTTTCGGTGATGTACCGTCAGACGACATGTCGACTATCCTCGCTTTTGAATGGGCAAACGCAGTGTGGCGCTATCTGTTTCTGGTTCAGGCTCATCGTGCGAGCCTCCGCTGCGGCGGCTGTTCCTGTCCGGCCTGCGCAGATGCCGGCTGAGCCGACAGCTCGACAGTCTCAAACCCTGCGTGGCGCTGCTCACGGTGCAGGCGGATCTGTTCGCCAAGTTCGGAAATAACGAGCCGAAGATCGGCGCCGGCTTCAGCCGCGCCTGCAAACTGTGCCGCACCGGAATTGATCTGGCCGGAAATCTTTCCCAGAGAGGTAGCCGAGCCGCCGATCTGGTCGGCTTCGGTCTGCGTCTGGGTGCCGACGCCTGAAACGGATTGCGATATGTTGCCCACCTGCTCGACAAGTCCCGAAATGGCTGACCGGGTCTGATCGACCAGTTCGACGCCACGCCCGACATGGGACTTGGCGTCGGAAACCAGATCCTTGATTTCGTTGGCGGCGCCAGCCGACCTCTGTGCAAGGCCGCGGACTTCGGTCGCGACAACTGCGAAGCCGCGACCGGCATCACCTGCGCGGGCAGCCTCGATCCCCGCATTGAGCGCCAGCAGATTGGTCTGGAATGCGATTTCCTCGATAACCGAGATGATCTTGCCGATCTGTTCGGCTGAATTCTCGACGCCGGCCATGGCATCGATGGCGTCGGCAACAACCCGGTCACCGGCCTCGGCGCTCTTGCGGGCTTCGGCAATCAGGTTTTCGGCCTTCAGTGCGGCCTCGGCCGTCACGCGCATGCGGTCGGCAATGGCGGCAAGACCGCTGTGCTCTTCGTCAACTGATGCGCCCTGGCGCTCGATCTCGACGCGAACAGCCTCGATATCGTCGCTCAGCCGCACTGCGAGCTGTTCGGCCTCGGCCAGGCTGGCAGCGGCGCCGGTCACAAGGTCTTCAAGGCGGCTGACCGCACGATTGAAATTGTCGGCAGCCTGCTGGTGCGGCTCGATGTTTTCCGGCTCGATCCGCACGGAAAGGTCACCGTCAGCCAATTGGGCAAGTGCCGCACCCAGAGTGGATTCAACCAGCGCGCGTTCCCCGGCGATTTCGTCTTCGCGCTGCCGGGTCAAAGTCCTGGCCTGCTCGCCAAGCCTGTGGGTGACCTGCACGTCGATGTCGATGAGAGCGGCCTTGACGACATCGACAAGGCGATCAGCCAGCAGGTTGCGATCGGACTGGCGCGAAAAACTCCTGAACAGGCCGGTGCGGCTTTCGTCGACAAGCCGGCGGATAACCCGTTCGAGAACCAGCGCATGTCCACCGATGGACCAGCCTGCGTCAAGGCCGATGCGCTGGCGAACCTCACCGAGAATGACCGACCGGTCCGCATAAAGACCATCAAAACGGCCATCGGCCAGAATCGACCAATGGGCCACTTCCAGCTCTTCAAGCCGGTCGATCTGGCGACCGGATGTAAACAGCGAGGCGATTTCGGGAGTGTTCTGGAGGCGTTCGAAAAAGGCCGAGAGTGCAATGCGGGCTTCGGCCTCGATCATCGGCCGCATGCCGCGCAGGCGGTCGCCGCTGTCCTGATCAAGCCGGGTCAGCTCAAGCCGTGCGCGCAGGCCGTCAGCGGCTGCTGCATCCCTCACCCTTGCTTGAACCTGCCCCACGCGTTTAACCCCAACAGTCGGCCATGAGCCGAAGACTTCGACTGGACCAGTCTGACTGCGGTGTGGCGTCAAAACACTTGATGTCCCTGTCGCGCTTGCTGACAGGACACAGCCGGTGTTTTCATACCGTGCGCCTCTTGGCCCATGAAATTCTGGAAATCCGGATCTTGCCGGAACCTTGGAGCGGCTTCATGCCTTTGTGGGAGGCGAACAGGTCGCGCATATCCACAATCCGAAGATTAGATTGTTTTTTACGTATTAATCCTTGCCCGAAGGTTAACGCCGGTTATCAGTGTTAATCATATTTCGCGGGCAATTGCGGGCCTTCCATGCCAAGCTCCGGCCAGTCTCAACTCATGTGAATTGTTGCAGCACAAGCTTGGGACAAGTTGCGCCCCGTAGTTTCTACTCCGAATATGACAATGATGTCAGTTGGGACCGAGCAATGATTGTTCTTGGAATTGGCGCGATCGTAATCGCGATCACCACTCTCGCAAGTTTTTCACTTCTTCTTCACTCGAGAGAACCGCGCCGCCGCTTCAAGCGGATTTTCTGAGCTGTAGAAAGCTCTTGCGGACACAGTCTCTTTACTGCTTTCCGCATCGCCCGGTCATACATGCACGAGAGCTAAGGTTTTAACCACGGACTGCAAGATCTCGCAGTCCGTGGTTGTTTTGCGAGCGGTTGCCATGTCCCATTCTGGATGATCCCGGCTTGTTTGCTGCCATCCAGGCCCGCAATCGAAGTCCACGATCAAACCCGTGCGATGTGATTGTCCCAGGCGCAATCATGACTCGAAGCTCCAAACCGACCGGTTTCGCTGGAGCTGACAAAGCCACCCTTCCGGGCCTGGACACCGCATGTGCCCGGTTTCATGTCGATATCCAGAGCCTTGCCGGTGCGGGTGTCGAGGGTGATCACCACGCCGCTCTTGGGCGATGTGACGGCAAGGGTCACGCCATCATTGCCGATCGCAACGGAGCCTGCATATTTGCCGAGGGCCGTTGCGACCCGATCTTCGAGCTGGACCGACACCAGCCCCAGATCTTCATGAAGTCTGGCAAGAACCGGCACATCGTCGAAGACATCGCCTTCATACTGACCGCCGATCCAGACCTGGCGATTGGCATCCACCGCCATGTGACGCAAGGACAGCCGGTGCAGCCTGGCAGGCAGGGCATGGGACGAAAGCAAGGTTCCGCTTGCGGTATCGATAAAGGCCACGGACGGCGCCATGGTGGGCAGATTGAGTTTCTGCCGCCCCTGGTCGGGATGAGTGCGGATGCCGCCATTGGCGACACACAGTGTCTTGCCGTCCGGCATCAGCACGATTTCATGCGGGCCGACGCCGTGGGTGGCGAACTCCGAGATCCGCTTGAAGCCATCTGTGACATCATAGACGCCGATGACGCCATCGCCTGTTTCAAAGGCATTCTCGGCCGCATAAAGCAGACGTCCGTCAGCGGAGAAGACGCCATGGCCATAGAAGTGCCGGTCGGCAGGCGTGTGAAACAGCAAGGGCTCGGCAGCCATGCCGCGATGAAGGGCTACCGCAAAGTTGCCGGGGCGGCGGGCAAAGGCGACAAGCCATTCGACCCGAGGGTTTGCAGCAAAGCCATGCCCCCGGCCGGGCAGCGGATGGGATGAAACGACGGCCGCCTTTTCATCCAGGATGGCAACGCCATAGGCGCCCTGCGGATCCCTGTAGGCAGCAGCAAACAAGACATCGGAAGCGAGCAGCTTTTCGGCGCCGGCAGGTGCGAGATTGCCCAGCCAGGCGAGGCCGGCTCCGGCCAGAAACTTGCGTCTTTCAAGAACGACAGGTTTCAATCGCCATCCCCGAACGAAAAACCGACCGCAAGGCCGCCCGCCTGGGCAAACTCCTGATCGAGGCGGCCGACAATGATCTTGATGGCATAATCCAGATAGAGCAGTTTTTCCCGCGTTTCCCGGTTGGCCAGAAGATCACCCACCGGCGCCTCAAGGCTCTCGGCAGTGCGGATGGCCTGACGGAACTCAAAGCGGATGGTGTCGGCAAGCCGAGGAGCGCTGTCTTTCGAGACGACTTCGATGCCGCTTTCGTTGAAAAGCGCCTGGAGGCCTTCCAGGTCGGAGCGGATCGACGGCACTGTCATGCCGGAGCGCCAGAAGAGGGCTGATTTCGGCCGGTCGTGGTCAGGATTCTCCTTGTCGAGAAAGGCGTTCACGCGAGTGTCGCGAATGGCTTCAAGTCCATGGATCATTTGCCCCAACAGCAGGTTCAATGCCTCCCGATCGGTCCTGAAAAGCGGATTTCCCGCTGCGGGTTTGAGAAACGCCTGCACGAGACCGGTTTCGTCGCCCCATCCGGCGATGATCTCGTCCGACAGATTGACAAAATTGGTTGCCGCGGCCAGCGCAAAGGCACAGCGGTGACTTGCCTGAGACTGCGCAAGCGCATCGCTGCCGCTGCCAAAGAGGATGAACTCGAGCGCGCCCAGCCCCTGCATGGCAACACTCTGGCCTGCGAGCGTGTCGACTCCGGTGACGGCCTCCATGCTTGAGGCGATGGCCGCCTGAACCTGCTTCCTGCCGGTGCCCTTGCGGTCCGGGAAAAACAGGATGCGCTCGAGCCTGTTTTCGGACATGACCGGGCCGAGCCGCAGCCATTCCATCCGCGACCAGCTTTCCACCACCGTGCGAAAGGCGGATCGCGCGGTTGCCAGCTTCTCGCCCGACGGGCTGGCGCAAAGTGCTGCGACGGAGGCTTGCAGGCCGCTTGCCGCAGTATTGACCTGAGCATAGCCGGGACGGATGTAATCGACCAGCATGCGCTCCAGCACCGGCCCGATTGGTGGACGCGCATCGTCCTGATCAGCCCGGGCGATGCCGGCGCCGATCATCAGCGCCACGAGACAGATCAGCAGACGGTTCATCACAGGCTTTCCAGAAATTTCAGAAGATTGTCCCGGTCCGATTTTTCCAGCCCGGCGAACCCGTCACGGGCGTTTTCGGCCTCGCCGCCATGCCACAAGATGGCTTCGGTCAGATTGCGCGCGCGCCCATCGTGGAGAAAGAACGTGTGGCCGTTGACGATTTTGGTCAGACCGATGCCCCAGAGCGGCGGGGTCCGCCATTCCTGCCCACTGGCAGAACCGACCTGCTGTCCGTCCGCCAGACCTTCGCCCATATCGTGCAGCAGGAAATCGGAATAGGGCCAGATCAACTGGAACCGGTGCTCTTTGGTCGCCGCCTTGCGCGATGTCACGTATTTCGGGACATGGCAGGCGGTGCAACCGAGATCGTAAAACGTCTGCTTGCCTGCCAATACAGCGGCATCGTCAACCAGTCGCCGAGCCGGAACCGCGAGATTCTGCGAATAGAACGTGACCAGCTCCAGCACCGGATCGGGGGCCTCGGTATCCCCGAGATCAGCCTGGACACCGGTGGGCAGCGCCAGGCATTCGGCCTGGCTTGCCGTGCAATCGCCATGGGCGGCCGGAGCATCGGGCGTGGAAATGCCGATGTCTCCGGAAAACGCGCCAGACGTCTGCTGGCGCACGGTTGCGTTCTGGGCCTTCCAGCCAAAACGCCCGATGGCGAGCTTGCCGGTTGCGGGATCGCGGGCCATCGCAACGCGCCCGGACACGCCGTCGCCGTCCTTGTCGTCGGGGTCGGCGTTGGCAAGAATATCAGCCGGGTGAATGGCTTCGATCAGCCCCATGCCGGTCATCGGCGGCGTCATCCGCGGCGACAGGGTGGTTGACGGATCGAGCGGGCCGTAGCCCAGATCCGCAACGCTGTAACCTGGCTTGCGCAGGGAGACGACCGAACCGTCGGCGAGCTCGACCGGTTGCTCCTGGTACTCGATCACCATCCGGCCCTCGGCCTTGAGCCCCGGCACCGCCAGATCCTGGAGCTGGCCGCCATAGACCGGATCAGGCAGGGAGGCGACGAGATAATCCTCAAGCGCCTGGCGTTCTGCATCGGTTCTGGCCGGCCGGGCAAGCCGCAGGAACATCGACGTCGCATCCGCCGCACCTTCGGGCGGATGACCGCGGCCATCCTTGATGTGGCAGCTCTGGCAGGCCCGGGCATTGAAGAGCGGGCCAAGCCCGTCAGACGCCAGCGTCGAGGAAGGCGAGGATACCCAGAGCTTGCGGAACAGGGCGTTTCCGAGCTTGAAGGTCTCCTCCTGCTTAAATGTCAGATTGGCGTTGAAGTGCGACAACGCATCACGATTGACCAGCTTGGTGGACGTGCCGGCTCCGCCCTGCATGCGCTCGAATTTCTCCGCCGCCGCAAATGAAGTCGCCGGACGGACCGCCCGTTCGACGCGTGCGCGATCTTTTGCGCTCAGGTCATCACGGGTGTGCGGCAGCGCCGACAGATCGCCTGCAGATACCGGCGCCAGCAAAGCCAGCGCGACTCCGGCTGCGACGCAGCCTTGAAGGATAAAACGGGACATGCGCACCCCTTTTGAACCGGAGGTACGTAATGAAAAGGTATCGGTCATACAGTGCCGCACAAAATTTGGATTAGCCGACACTTAAACTCGTGTTCCGCGATCATGTTCGAAACCGGCATTGGCCAGCAAATGGCCCATGCATTGATGAAAGTTACGCTTCGTCAGCAGGTGATGCGTTCAGCTGACCGTATTTCTGTTCGCCCAGACGGGAAAGAAGTTCGAGCTGGGTTTCAAGAAAATCAATGTGCCCTTCTTCGTCCGCAATCAGGGACTCGAACAGGTTCTTGCTGACATAGTCGCCCTCCTGCTCGCAGATATCCCGCGACTTGGTATAGGCTTTCCAGGCATCCTGTTCGCCAGCCAGGTCACACTCGAGCACTTCCTTGATGTTCTGGCCGATCCTGAGGGGGGCCACGGTCTGGAGATTGGGAAAGCCGCTGAGAAAGATGATGCGCTCGATAATCTTGTCGGCGTGCTGCATTTCCTCAATGCTCTCCGCACGCTCCTTGGCAGCCAGCTTCGCGTAGCCCCAATCCTCAAGCAGCCGGTAGTGCAACCAGTACGGATTGACCGCTCCGAGCTCGAGAAACAGCGCCTCATTGAGGCATTCGACGACTTTCTTGCTCTTTTTCATGACCCGCCAACTTTTCCAGAAATCACGCGCTCAACACGTCACACCATTAGACCACTGATGGGGTCAGACTGCAACTTTCAACCGGGCTCTTTTTTTGGCATTTTCGATGCGAACCCGCTGATCCGCAATGCGGTTCAGCAGATCGACGACCTTCGGCGCCGGGCTCTGCATCAACTCATGGTAGCGCTCGGTTGTCTCCACGATAATATCAATCACCCCGGGAAAACAACCGCAGCATTTGCCACGGGCGCTCACGGCCTGAAACACCTTTCCCGGAGTGATCAATTGCCATTGGTCCTCATTGAGAAAATCGATGACGACCTGCTCGATGTCTTTCCGGGAAACGATATTGCAGCTGCAAACGATCATGGCGCGTGGCTCTCACTGAAAAATGGCGTCAGGGCTGTCGAGGCTGTCAGACCCTTCCAACTCGATCGTGCCAAGCTCGAGTGCCGCGATGGCGCGCTCGATCGACCGGGTCTGCGTGATCAGTCCGTCAATCGCCGCCTGCACCGTCGCATTGCCCTCGTCATTGCCGACGGCAATCATCTGGTCATAGGCCTCGACCGTCTCGGCGCGCTCGACCATGGCTTCCATGGCCGCGATGGTTGCATCAAGATCGTCGGAAAGTTCCTGCGCGATGGCAGGGTCTTTTGCAGCCAGAAGATCGGCGAGTGACGGTCCGGTCATTTCGGATCCATCCGGCCTTGTGTAAACCCCGGTATATGCCGTGCGGATACCGACAGCATCGTAGCGGTGCGAATTGTGGGTATTGTCGGAGAAGCAATCATGCTCCTCCTCCGGATCGCCGAGCAGCAGGCCCAGCTTCATGCGCTCGCCGGCCAGTTCACCATAAGACAACGATCCCATGCCGGTGAGAATGGTCGACAAACCGCCGGCGACGCCGGTTTTCTCGAGAGCCAAGCGCGCCGCGCCGCCTGTCTTCCAGTTGGCCGCCATCTCTTCGAGATCCGCCACCAGCAGGTCGCTTGCAGCACCGAGATAGTCGCGGCGGCGATCGCAATTGCCGTTGGTGCAATTCTCGAGACTGTAATCGGTGGCTGGCCGGTCACCGGCACCGGGTCCGTTGCCATTGAGATCCTGTCCCCAGAGCAAGAACTCGATCGCATGGTAACCGGAGGCGACATTGGCTTCGATGCCGCCTGCTTCCTGCAGCGTCTCGGAAATCAGCGCCGGAGTAATCTTCGTGGCATCGATGGCCTTGCCGTTGATCTCAATCGACGGATTGGCGATGACATTTGCGGTGAAAAGCGAGTTCTCGTCGCTCTCGGCACCATAGCTCGCATCGACATAGTCAATCAGGCCCTCGTCCAGCGGCCAGGCATTGACCCGCCCTTCCCAGTCATCGACGACCGCGTTGCCGAAACGATAGACCTCGGTCTGCTGATAGGGCACACGGGCCGCAAGCCAGGCTGACCTTGCGGCCTGCAATGTCTCGTCCGTCGGGTTTGCGAGAAACGCCTCGATCGCGGCATCGAGCGCCTTGGCGGTTGCCAGCGCATCGCCGTATTTCGCTTCAGCCACATCCACATAATGCGCAATCACCGCTTCGGGCGTGACATCGGCAACGGCGACGCCGGTCATGGCGGTGGAGGCCGCTAGGCCAAGCAAGAATAGATGTGTGTAGCTTTTCATGATCTGCGTTACTCCCGGCATTCCATATTCTTTCAGTGAAGAGATCCGCTCGCCCCGGCTCCGCCGAGGGATGATCTCATGTCGATGTCGGCAATCGCGCTCAACGGAATCGGCGCCAGCCTCTGGCTGTGGCCGAGCAGGATGCCCGCATAGGCACTCGCACGCTCGATGACCTCGATACATGCATCCGAACAGGTCAGCAGCCTGGCTGACTGGACCAGAAGATCCTCGTCGCCATGCTGCGCGCCAGACACCATGCCCAGGACAAGACACTCGTCGCGGCACAAATGGCCAGCGCCCGGCTTGTAGAAGCGCAATGGGCAGGTTGCGCAGGTGCCGAGCTGGCGAATCAGCGCTGCCATCGCATCAAGCGCTATCTGGCCGTCGACCGTACCCAGCGCCTTGGCATGGGCCGACCAGGCGGCGTCCCAATAGCGCGAATCCGAATGGGCCAGACCGGCAACCCAGTTGCGATATCCGTTGACCACCAGGTTTTCCGGCTGCTGACGGAGATAGGCTGCAGCGGGGCAGTCTTCGCAATCATCGTGTTTCATTCGCGCCATTTCGCCGACCTGTGTTTTAAACATGAGATTTTGGGTAATGTATTCCGAAAGTGGAGTCAAACCGTATAGTTTAGAATGAATCCAAACTGTTACCTGCATCCGGCCCGGCTCAGGTTGAGGCGCCGGAAATGGCTGGCGGTAGCCGGCAGCACAAACGCGCTTGAAACAGGCCTGGCAGGCTCACATCTTCAGGATTGGCAGGAGAGCGCGATTGACATCGGTCAAGGCGCCTGCCCGGCATGATGCTAGGTTTGACGGGAGAGGATGATCTGATCTCATGCGCAAAAACAGCCAAGCAAAATCATCGAGAAAGCCAGCCAACCCGGTGAAGATGCCGGTTTCCGTGGTGCAGCCGCCGCCGGTTACAAACAATCCCTCACAGCACCCCTATGCTGGGATCGATCAGGCAATGCGTGGCGCTCTCGCGCGGATGACGGGTGGCGTATCTCCATTCGCCCTTGTCGAGACCTGGACAGACTGGGCGTTGCACCTGTCCCGGGCGCCGGGGCGGCAACTGGAACTGGCCGAACATGCCAGGGACAACGCTCTGAAACTGGCGCATTTCGCAGCGAAGT
>Ga0209345_10004350_pt1 | contig 13758 bp, 11 predicted proteins | sample Cruoilmetagenom7_FD_187294 | JGI IMG/M metagenome (GOLD analysis project Ga0209345, IMG submission 187294) | Oil polluted marine microbial communities from Coal Oil Point, Santa Barbara, California, USA - Sample 7 (SPAdes) (version 2) | ecosystem: Environmental > Aquatic > Marine > Oil seeps ...
AATTTCACAAGGCCAGAGGGAGGAATCAGAGTAAGTCGTACATTGAGTACGTCGTCGAGGATTCCGACCGATAACGCCGTGAAATTTAATATATGAAAATCTATAGCGCAGCGGTCGGTGTCGATCTCCCGACACCGACCACCAACGCTGAGTGCTGCCAACATTCATACCTTGGGGACGATACCCATTCGGAGCTTGAATCTCAGACAGGCTTATTTTTCTCTCGATTCCAATATCTCAAAGAAGGAATCCAGAGTATCCTTGACCTGTTCATCAGAATACGATCTGGGATCTACAAAATCGGATTCGAATATAGCGCCTGGCACTCCGAGATCCTCGTAGATTCCCTGCTTGATATCGTATTGGCCCATGGAGGCCATACGACAGCTTCGATTGGAATGGAAGACAACCCCGTCCACACTGTAATCTTTCACAAGTTGTTTGTACAGTTCTATCAACTCCGGGACACCGGATGTCAGTATCGGGTTGGCGACATACCTCTCGGCAAGTCCTTCAAAAGGCCTCGAAATATCGATCCTTCCACCGAAGGCGGTTGCGTAGACATCAGCTACAACAACCCCCCCTTTTTCCTCCATATAACTGAACAATCTGAGATTGTACCAAAGGGGGAATAAGTCCCACAAAAGGCGGTATTTCTCATTGGGCACTGCTGCCTCTCCCCTATCGGCAAACCCTTTTATCTCATCACGGAATTCCTTAAAAAACTCCACTGATTCTTTTTTTCCTGCAAGGGTAACGAGAGGAAACATGTTCGTAAATATCTCTATTGGGCTGACCGGTGAGGGAACCGTCTTTCTCAGCTCACCTACCTCCGTAAACAGCTGGCTGGCTTCATCAGAGTACTTCAAAACCTCTTTAAACCTGTCTATGTCGAACTTGTTCCCCGAGTGCTCTGCGACAAAATCCACCAGCTCTTCTAGTTGATCTGCAAAATACTTAATCTGATAAGAAGTTACTCCTTCACCTATCGGTAGCGCAGCATCCACAACATACAGTGGAACATTGAAATGCCTGCTCAACTCCTCCCACCATTTGGCCATTGAGAGACAGGCATGTTCCGTTGCGATTAGCATATCAGGCTCAGGAAGCCCCTGCCCCATGAATGGACCTTTGTCTAGATATATCGACCCGAAATTATTCAGCGCATAGCTACACAGATCCGTTGAAAAGCCCTTAGTTTCCGCTTCTGCACAGAATTCTGCCGAGAGCTTCCTAGCTGCACACATGGTAGCATAGTTTTCCGGATACACGGGAAAGACATCCATAGCATAACACACCTCCACCGGAGACACGGAAGTCAGCCACGCCACAGGCTTCTTTTGTGCCTTAACCATGGCGGATTCTGTGTAATATGCCTCTATCATTTTACCCAGTTTGTCAGCGGTCTTTAATCTCTTTGCTTTGCCAGGCTTTTTCTCGCTCATCTTACGATCCTTTCTCCTTAAAAGGGTGACAAGAAAGTTGTATACTTTATCAATTGAATTCTAACGCAACATCTCTATAAATGCTTGAACCCTGGTTTTAAATTGCCCCTCCTCACCCAGTCTGTCTTCTGTTTCCAGATACAGAAAAGGTATGTCGTTTTTCTGAAGTAGATCCCTCATGTAGGGGTACTCGAATAAATGGGTGTCACAATACTTCTGTACGATGGAGATTACCCCTTGAACCCTGTACTCTTTAACCTCTTCAATCAACTTGTGCAACCGATCATCAGAAGGGTGTCTGCATGGACATGCAATCCTCATCTGGTAACGATCGGCCAGGGAACGTATAGGATCGGAACCAGGTTCCACAAGGTCCCAGAAAGAACGTCTGCCAACGCAAAGATCATCAGACACTATACTTCCACCTACCTCTTCTATCATCTTCAGCACATTTACATCTTCGAAGGTTGAACCTGAAACCAGAAGACGTACCTTTCCATCCCCTGCAGATTTGGACGAGGCCAGTTTATCCTTAAGTTTGGAAAGCATCTCGTTGTATTCTTCCTTTGGTGTTACAAAACCCGCCTTCACAACTTGATAAAAATCGCTGCCCAAGAAAGGGAAGGTATCTTCCTTCCTTAGCTCGTACAGTTCTTTTAGCAGCTTGCGGCTCTGGTTGTATGTTCGGATCGAACGATCTATGGAAGCATCGTCGATTTTTTCGCCTGTGAAATCTTCCAACTTCGACCGCAGGTCCCTATACTCCTCTAATAGACACTCCACGGCTGCATCAGTCTTCTTAGCTGGCGCACCGATAAAAGCAGTGAATGGGACCTCGATATTCTTTGACCAGATACCGAGCATCTTCCTGGTGATATCACACGTCTTTGGGACTACGATTCCATCCAGGTAATCATATACTCCCCTTAAACCAAGATCGAGGCAACTTCTGGAGAATGCGCATATGAAGGACTGGAGGTGAGCGTCTGCCAAGCTAACCTTATCCAAGGATCCCATTATCCGCACAGGCATGATACCGGCAGCATCTATTAACTCTTCCGGGGCATAGCCGCAGAAATAACCGAAGACCTTCTTCCCGTCCTTCTTCCACTGACTTGCTATCTCGTGACGTTTTGCGTACTTTTCCTCAAAATCGGTAATCATCATTATTCGGTCCTTTCTTTTAATAGTGATTACTTAGAGTTCCCATCCATAAATCCCTGACCCTGCAAAAAACATCTCTTTTCTGAATGGATACTACATAAGAATATATCAGCGATCAGCGGGGCTCTTTCGATGCTACGACGCAAAGGACTCCTCTGCTATCTCAACCACGCTCTTATCCCCTGACTTTATCGCCTTGACCTTACTTTCAACCGCTGGAAGAACCGTATGTGCATAGAATTTGGCAGAGGCAACCTTACCGCTATAGAAGGCAGCATCCCTATTTTCCGATATGAACTTACGAATGGCTTTTTCGTCAGAAGCCCCCTCCTTTGCGATGATTTCCTTAAGCCTCTTATCAGCGATTGTTGCCTGCCACAAAATCATCCATCCGAGGGATACCTGGCCGAGGACTTCCAAGTATGCATAGGCGTTAATAATGGGAATAATAAAATCCTCCCCCCTGCCAACCTGCGCAAAATACATACTCACTTCTCCCAGCAAGTTCTTCGCCTTCTCAAGTTCTTCCATACAGCCTTTAAGTGATTCGTTTGTTTTGTTCTCCTCGATAAAATTGCTCACATCAGTCAGAAAGTTCATCATTACGGCGCCCTTTTTCATGCCCAACTTCCTGCCCACCAGATCTAAGGCCTGAATACCATTTGCCCCCTCGTATATGGAAGCGATCTTATTGTCCCTTAGAATCTGTTCAACAGGGTATTCGGAGCAATATCCATATCCACCGTATACCTGAATAGCCTCCTTGATTACCAGGAAGGAGATATCGCTGAAGTACGCCTTGCAAATGGGTGTGAGTAGTTCCACGTAATCCCCGCATTTGGTCCTTTCTTCCTCGTCCGCTCCAATAATTTCCCTGTCCTGACAATAGGCTATGTAGCATGCAAAAGCCCTCATGCCTTCGACATGAGACTTCATCCATAGAAGCATCCTTCGAACATCAGGATGGTTGATTATCGGAACCTGGGGCGCGTTGGGGTCCTTCATATTCATTAAACTGGTACCTTGGAGCCTCTCTTTTGCATAGGCAACCGCATTGAGGTAAGCACAACTCGCCTGCCCCAAAGACTGAAGACCGACACCCAACCTTGCCTCGTTCATCATGTGAAACATGATCTTTATACCATGGTTCTCTTCCCCGAGTAATTCACCCACGCATTTTCCATTGTCTCCAAAATTGAGGGTCGTTGTCGCTGAACCGTGAATCCCGAGTTTGTGTTCAATGCCGCTACAGAAGATGTCATTTCCTTCACCTAGGCTTCCATCGTCATTCACCCTGACCTTAGGAACAAGGAATATAGATATCCCTTTTGTTCCGGGAGGCGCCCCTTCAACCCTGGCGAGAACCGGATGTATTATGTTTTCTGTGAGATCGTGCTCTCCCGCGGTGATAAACGATTTGGTGCCTGTTATCTGGTACGTTCCGTCCTCATTTTTTTTCGCATTCGTCTTAGTGGCACCCACGTCGCTTCCGGCCCCAGGCTCGGTAAGACACATAGTCCCGGCCCATTCTCCGGAATACATCCTTTCCATGTATTTCTTCTTTTGTTCTTCTGTGCCATAGATCTCTATCAGCTTAGCGGCTCCGTGGGTTAGTCCCGTATATGCACAAAGCCCAGGGTTTGCCGCTGCGAAGTATTCTTCGAGCGGTGCAAGGATGATAAAGGGCAGACCCTGCCCGCCTAACTCAGGGGCTTCGGTAGGTGTAATCCATCCCCCCTCTATAAAAAGTCTGAAGGGTTCCCGGAAACACTCCGGCACGATTACCTTACCATTTTCATACTTGCAACCTTCTTTGTCCCCTTTGCTCCTTACAGGCAAGAGCACATTTACCGATAACTTCCTGGCCTCTTCAATGACCATATCGAGGTCTTGTTTTGAAAAATCCTTATACTTATCTGTCTTAAATAGCTCCTCAATACCCAACTGCTCGTATAACACAAACTGGATGTCCCTTTCATCGACTAACAGATTTCCCATAGCAACCTCCTTATATCTTCTTTTTATACCCTCCATTGTAACTTCTCAAAGTACGGGCAACAGGCAACAGACTTATTCCGCATAGATTTCCATATATTAAATGAAGAACGAATACCTTATGACAAAGTAGTTCATAAGAGGTAAACGAATAGTCCCCCTGACAATGGCTTAAAGGCATAATTCAAATGAGTTTCAAAGTTTCTATATATGGAAATCTATAGTTCACAGGAACACTTTTATAAACGATATTGAGAATTTTTGGAAGCACGTATTCAGGGTGTTTGGCGTTAAAAAATTCAAAATGTTTCGACCTGTGCAGTTGGTCAAAATATGACTTGAATGATCTTTGACGAACCTTTTTGATTCATTTTGAGAAAGATTCTTAGTGAGTGAAGCTGAAAATTGCAGATTGTTTGAGTGAGTTTACGACCGAGTTATCTGCAATTTAGCGTAACGAATTTAGAATCTTCAAAATGAATCAAGCCGTGAGGAGAAGATTATTCAAGTCATATGCGCTATTGTTGGGTAACTGCACAGCTTGAAATGTTTGAGGGCGACAGACAGCCTGGAGATTCAAAGGCTTCCCATTCGAATAAAATCCTCTGCTTGTAAAAATTTTTCTTCGGCAACGGTCAAGCCTTTTTCTATTAAACCCAGGATGATCCCCTTTTCTTCGGGGAGCTTATATCCATCATAATCCTGCTTAAACAAATGGATCAGATTTCCGGATTCGGTTTTATAAGAAGGGTTCCTAAAGTGGTCAAAGCAGATCCTGCCGGTCATATCCAATTGCTCCACCATTGCTTTCATTTCTCCCAGAGCCTCATGGGACGAAAGGAGCTCCCATTCGTTATTTTCGTATGCATCAAATAGGGGAGTGCCTGGCATAGGGGTAAACGGTCTCGATCGTACAAAATCCGGATTTATTTCATTCAACACCCTTGCAGTATTGTCTGCATGCTGCCGTGACATGGCCTTCCCGCCTAGCCCGGGCATTATATACTCTGAAAGCTCTATTCCGGATTCCTTCACCTTCCTCCCTGCAAGGATATGCTCTTCTGCAGTCACCCCTTTCTTGACCTTCCATAATAATGCATCATCCCCTGTCTCCAGCCCTATATGCAATCTTGATAGACCTACTTGTCGGAGTTTTTCTAGCTCATCCACTTCCTTTTTGAATACGGTCTTAGCCCTGGCATATGAGGTTACCCTGTCCAGAGTAGAAAAGCTATCTCTCAAATGCCCGATAATCTCCACGAGTCGCGAGGTGGGGATTACTATGGAGTCAGCATCCTGCAAAAAGGCTGTCCTTGCTCCGGAGCATATCCAGTTATAAACATTGACAAAACTATGATTCTGACTGAGTTGTGGTATATTTCTCACAAGGGTAGTTCCAACCGTATTGTTCATATTACCGGAATAGCCCATCTCCCAAGAGGCTATTTTTATCTCGTCGTAGATGGAACGAGCAGTGTCGATATCGGTTTTAACATCATCTACGGATCTCATCTTAAATTTCTCATGGTTATAAGGTCGACCGTGGCAAAAGGTACACTTATTCCACGGACAGTTCCTGGTAACCCTTATTAGCAAAGAAGAACTCCCACCTTCGCTGGGCGGTCGTATGGGTCCCATCTCAAACGAAAGTCCTGCAAGTTTACTATGGCCTAATAGCATATCATGCACCGCCTTTGGTTAGGGATGAGGTCGATTTCGTCCCCGTCCCTTAGTATCTATATAGATTTCCATATATCAAATTTCACTGCGTTATCGGTCGGAATCCTCGACGACGTACTACAATGTACGACTTACTCGAATTCCTCCCTCTGGCCTTGTGAAATTTAATATCTGAAAATCTATAGATATCCTACTTCAAAAATCCTCATCATCCATCATTTTTTGGGAGGCTTCCTTTGAAAGCATAGAATCCAGTCCGCTCATGGCCCCAAAGTAGTCCTTAAAAACATCATCAGCAGGCCATCCAACAAGACAGTCAACCTTTTCCCTCTCTGGGTTTACAAGCCACATCATAAAGGAGTGATCCTTGATTGTAAACCACCATTCTTCCTCTCTGATGAGAAATGCAAGAGTGAAATACTCACTGACCGGCGGGAGTATCAAAGCATAATCAACCTTGTTCCCCAAAACAGACCTAGCAGCAGCCAGTTCCCTGTATCCCTCTAAAGCCAAGCTTAGGTCTTTTTTTATTACCCCTATAATCTCGTGTTTTTTCTTGTCTCCTTTTCTTTCAACATGGATATCAGGCAGGGTGAAACCGATGTACTTCGGCTCCAACACGGTGTAGCCTACATACTCCATAAAATCTTCAAGACCTTTCTTGATCTCCTCTTTTGAAAATCTTTCCTCTTTCTCCTCATACATCTTTACATATCCTCCATATGATCACATGAGATACAATAATGTATACATATACAAGGAATTTTTATCCTATTTAAGTAACCTTGTCAAACAAAAAAATTCGACCTATTCGGTTGTAAAAACCCAGTATGTAAAACTTAACATAAGAGCATGGGCGCTTATTCTAAATTTTGCTCCTTCAAACCCAATCACTATCAAAAAACATAACGGAGCTCAAAGTCCAGCTGAACGACTTAACCACTTTCGGTATCACGACAACTGGTTGGAAAACCTCTTGATATCAGCTTCTTTGGGAGGCTATCGATCTCCTCCCCATAATCCGTTATAATCAGCTTTTTTCTTTATTTGATAAACAACTCTATATTGTCCAACTCTCAACTTCCACAATCCCTTGAGGTTCCCTCTAAGAGGTGCGCCGAAACCTTCGGGGTCTCTTTGTTAGTTTTTTCCTGATTGTTTTGATGATCTTCTGCTGATCGGGTTTGTCTATCTTCCTGAAGTCTTCTTCAAAGACAAGCTCATCGATTAAAACGGTGTACATTATCTAAGCCCCACCTTTTTCTCAGCCTCATCCAGAGTAACGGTCTTCTTGCCTTTTCTTTTCAGGCGCTCCCCGGCAATCGTCCCCAAGACAAAATCCTCTACCTCTTCCAGCATCTCTTGCATATGCTCATATTCCTCATAGTCGATAATCACGCCCAGAGGTTTGTTCCTCTTGGTCAAGATCACGCGGTATTTCTTAATCTTCTCCATGACCCCAGACGCCTTGTTCCTCAGTTCGGCGATTCCTGTCAGGATTGTATCTTCTTTTAAAGTGATCATTTATATGCCTCCTTTAATTGTACAATGAATTATGCATATTAATTGTATATTAATTGTATATTTGTCAAATGAAAAAGGTAGTGGGGGTCTCACAGAGTTTGACAAATGCGGGAATATACGAAAACCTCCGGATTCGGAGACCCGCTCAAAGTTAACCGGACGAGGGAAAGGGGGACCAGTACTTTGAGGATTAAAATCTGAGTCTGACCTGTCTGCGTGCAACGCACAGGCAGGCGCAGAGATTGGGCAAAATAGCCATTTCTGGATGGCCGCTACCTAAAGGTATTGATCTATATCGCTGCCGGGAACGGCAAGCACTTTTTCCCCTAGGGGATAGGCGTTGGGGGTTCTTGATGCGATAAAACCGTTTAGTAAACATTCTTTCCCATAAAAGGCCTTTAATGAATTTATTCCTTTGGATGCCTTTAGATCGGGATTTTCGCTAAATTTGGCTTCAACCGCGGTAATTTTTCCTCCCTGCTCGATTAATATAGATTTTCAGATATTAAATTTCACAAGGCCAGAGGGAGGAAACCGAGTAAGTCGTACATTGTAGTACGTCGTCGAGGGTTCCGACCGATAACGCAGTGAAATTTAATATATGGAAATCTATAGATCAACTTCAGCGCCATGAACGGTCCGCCAGTACCAAAGGGGTCTATTCTTTCCAAGGGACTGAAAATGTTTGATTACCTGCATTACAACATGTGTTTCCCAGATAGCGCCGTTTACAGGATGATTTATTGTAACTACTCAGGTTCTAAGTTCTAAGGTTCATTGTTCACGGTTAAAGAGCGATGAAGATTGAACGGTTTGAAGATATTGAGGCTTGGCAACTGGCACGTGAACTGACTCGAAAAGTATACCGTCTAACAAAGAAACCAGCACTTGCTAAGGACTATGGGCTGAAGAGACAGATATAAGAAACTTTTCAGGTTCACAGTTCCGCAGTTCAAGGTTAGAAAAAGATGAAGATTTGAATGATGAAAGATGAACCCTGAACCGTTGAACCTGGAACCATGAACCATGAACCATAAACCATGGAACCTGTGTAGTTACAAATTAAAGGCTATTCGCCGTACATATCAGTTATGAGCTTGCGTAATTGAGCGGCTTTGATCTCTGATAATTTATCAATTTTCTCTTTTAATCTTTGTTTGCTAATAGTGCGTATTTGGTCAACAGCTATCTCAGCCTTTTTATTAGCGCATTTAATCTGGAGTCGGGTTCTCCATTGTGGGTGCAACTTTGAGGTTAAGGGACATACGACAATGGTTTCTAAATATTTATTCATTTCATCTTGGCTAATTATGACAACAGGACGTACTTTTTTTATTTCGCTTCCTATGGTCGGGTTAAGGTCGGCATAATATATTTCGTACCTTTTAATATTCAAGGTCTTCATCCTCTAGTCCGTCAAGAAGCGTTGCGTCAAAATCGTCCCAACCCTCCTTTTCATCAGCCATTGCTTTATATGTATTTTCCCAAGAAAGTTTACTGCCTTCTTTCTTCCGAAGAAGCAGTCCTCTGTCTGTTTCTTCAAGCAAAAGGGAATTGTCAAGGCCATATTTTCGAAGGAGTTCCTTGGGTATGCGAATTCCTTTGGAATTTCCAATAGAGACCAGTTTAATATCCCTTGCGCGTATTTGTTTTTCCATGGGTATTGCTCCTTAACTTTCATTAAATTTAATGTAATTATTGTAATTACATTTATCTATAAAGTCAAGCTTAGAATCGAATTTAGCTTCTTTCAATTCATTAGTTATTGAAAACTCTCACATCCGCAAAAAATCCTTAGACGTAATCAAGTGTCCATGTGGGCTCCTGCATTCTTCAGGACTTGAAGGGACAGTAGTTTGGTTAGGCCCACCCTTTCCATAAGCTCCTTTTGCTTACTTACGACTTGATATCGCGAAAAACCGACTCGATTACCAGCTTATCCCGGTACGGAATGATTACTTCTTCGGCAGGTACTTTGAATACGTCGTTGACCTTTTCTGTGTGGTTGGTTACTAGCAACCAAAATCAGTCGAGTCTTCCGGCCTTGGACATCTCGTTTTCATCCACAACAACAGTTGCTTTGTAAGTACGAATAGAGCCATCGGTAGTCTCGCGCTTCACGTGTACAACCCGCAATTTGACATCCACGAAAGCATTTAGCTTCGTTTTTATAACTTACCTTTCGCTAGTTTTATTTGTCCTTTCGCTCGAAATGACAAAAAGTGTCAACTACTTATAACTTTGATGAAGGATGCTATGAATTCCATTGTTTTTGCTAATGCGCATTTACTTTTTTATTTATCATTGCTATCATTGCAATCATGTGTTATCGATGGCTTAAAGTATTCAAAACGTAATCGCTAGGATCCTCAACGACGTAGTTAAAATGTACGGCTTACTCGGATTCCTCCCTCTGGCCTTTAATTTAATATCTGAAAATCTACAGATCACTCTTGAACGCGATATGAAACAAATTGGCGTAAAGCGCTATTACATCATTATACTGGCTGGCTTATCTCTTTTCTTGACACATCGCCCCCTTTTCGCCGAAAAATTTGAGGGGCCATCGCCTTTGGCATCTCACTTCAAGAAAAAATATACGGATGACCTGAACAGTCTCCTTGACAGACGTTACATCAGAGTTCTCACCACCTTCAACAAAACCAATTTCTTTCTCTCTGGCAGCAGGACATTAGGTTTCGAATACGCCCTATTGAAAAAGTACGAGAAGTTCCTGAACGAGGAAGTCAAACAAGACGACTTGAAAGTGGTCCTGGAGTTCATACCGATTCCCCATAATCAACTGATACCAGCATTGGTCAACGGTCTGGGCGATATTGCAGCCGCTGGACTCACCATAACCTCCGAACGTTTAAAAAGGGTTGATTTTACCAACCCTTATTTATCCGGTATTGATGAAATCGTCGTGATTAATAAGGATGTTGAAGGTTTGACGACCCTTGAAGACCTATCGAGACGCAAGGTATTCGTGAGAAAAAGCAGCAGTTATTACAGTAGCCTCCTGTCGCTTAACGAGAAACTTATACGAAAGAGGATACCTGCTGTCCGGCTCCTTATGGCAGACGAAAACCTTGAGACAGAAGATATCCTTGAACTTGTCAACTCCGGGGCTTTGGAGATAACCATATCGGATAGCCATCTTGCAAGGATATGGTCGGGTATCTTCGACAACATAGAGGCGCTCACGCACCTGAAGGTTCGAACTGGAGGTAGGATTTCATGGATGGTTAGAAAAGACAACCCTCAACTGAAGGAGAGTCTTAATAGGTTCATAAAAACACATAAGAAGGGGACACTCCTTGGAAACATTTATTTCAATCGATATTACAAGAGCAACAAATGGATAAAGAACCCCCTTACGTCACAGGAACAAAGAAAGCTGTATAGATACAGGGACTTATTTCAAAAGTATGCTTCCCTATATGGATTTGATTGGATGCTGATTATGGCCTTAGCTTACCAGGAATCAGGACTAGACCAAAACAAGAAAAACCCCTCTGGCGCTACCGGTATCATGCAAATCCTGCCCAGTACTGCCATGGACAAGAACATCGCCATCCCTAATATTCATCTCGCTGAATGCAATATCCATGCCGGCACTAAGTATCTCGCGTTTCTGAGAGACCGGTACTTCGATGATGAAGGTATAAGAGAGCGGGACAAGGTTCGATTCACATTAGCGGCTTACAATGCCGGACCCGCTAAAATAATTAAGACCAGACGACTGGCCGGCAAAATAAGACTGGACTCAAATAGGTGGTTCAGAAACGTGGAGATGGCTGCTTTGAAAGTCATCGGCCAGGAGACGGTTGGTTACGTTAGCAACATCAACAAGTACTATGTGCTTTTCAAGTTTGCCTTTGAGAATGAGCAAACCCGTGGCTTGGAAAAAGAAAAATTCATAAATGATTGAACTTTGATCAAAGAGGTTCGTCAAAGATCATTCAAGTCATATTCCGAGCAACCGCACAGGTGATAAAATTGTAAGAAAAACCGCTGCAAAAACTGTAAACTATATTGTAACAAAGAAAGGAGTAAAAAAAGTGGACCGGGCGATTATGAGCATCCTTAATGACAGGTTAGGGGAGGACGGGTACCAGAAACTCACCAGGGTTGACAATGCACAACTTCATCGCTTTATTGCCAATTATGTGGAGCTGTGTAACCCTGACAAGGTGTTCGTGAGTGATGATTCGGAAGAGGATATAAACTACATAAGAGAGTCAGCCATAATAAACGGGGAGGAAGCCAAACTAGCTTTTGATGGTCATACTATTCATTTCGACAGCTTCTACGATCAAGGCAGAGATAAGGAACACACAAATATTCTTGTTCCCAAGGGGGTTGACCTTGGCTCGTCGATAAGTACCAGAGATAGAGATGAAGGGCTGGAAGAGATTAACGAGATCCTCAAAGATATCATGAAAGGCAAGGAACTTTACATATGTTTTTTCTGTTTGGGTCCTAACAAATCCGAGTTTTCCATACCTTGTGTTCAACTCACAGATTCCAGTTATGTGGCCCACAGCGAAACACTTCTTTACAGACACGGTTATAAGGAGTTCATCAGACAGGGTACTTCTGCTGGTTTCTTCAAGTTCATCCACTCTCAAGGCGAACTCGACGGAAGAAAGGTATGTAAAAATTTAAATGAGCGGAGGATATATATCGATATCGATGACAACACGGTTTACAGTACCAATACTCAATACGGTGGTAACACCATCGGACTCAAAAAGTTGGCTATGCGTCTCGCCATCAAACAAGGGTCAAAAGAAGGCTGGTTAACCGAACATATGCTCATTCTTGGGGTTCACGGCCCTGAAGAGAGAGTGACCTATCTTACCGGTGCGTTTCCTTCGCTTTGCGGAAAGACTTCAACCGCCATGTTAGATGGGGAGAGTATCATAGGAGATGATATAGCTTATCTCAGGAAAAAGGATGGAGAGATCAGGGCGGTCAATGTTGAAAAGGGAATGTTTGGGATAATAATGGGTGTTAACTCTAAAGATGACCCACACCAGTGGAACGCGCTTCATAACCCCGGTGAGATCATATTTTCAAATGTGCTCGTCGCTGAAGACAAACATGTGTATTGGATCGAAATGGATGAGGATATTCCTCCTGTGGGAAATAACCACTCGGGTGATTGGTTTATTGGAAAGAAAGACGATAAGAGTAATGAGATACCATGCTCACACCCGAATGCCAGATTTACTATCAGCCTGGATAGCTTTGAGAACCTTGACTCAAGGATAGATGACCCCTTGGGGGTCTCGGTGGGTGGAATAGTGTATGGCGGTAGAGACTCGGACACATGTGTGCCGGTGGAAGAAACCTTTAGCTGGGAACATGGAATTACAACCAAAGGTGCATCGCTGGAATCTGAGACTACGGCTGCCACATTAGGCAAGGAAGGCGTGAGAACGTTCAATCCTATGTCTAACCTGGATTTTTTGTCCGTTCCTTTAGGCAAATATATCCAGGACAACCTGGACTTTGGCAAAGGCCTGAAGAGATCGCCCCTTATCTTCTCAGTGAATTACTTCTTGAAAGACAGACAAGGGAATTTCCTCAATGAAAAAACGGATAAGAAGGTCTGGTTTAAATGGATGGAATTGCGTATCCATGATGAAGTTGGTTTCATAGTAACCCCCACGGGCAGGATCCCCAAGTATGAAGACCTGGCAAGGCTGTTTAAAGAGGTACTCAATAAGGACTATGTTCAGGAAGACTATGATAAGCAATTTACAACAAGGATTCCAGAAAATCTTGCCAAGATAGATCGGATAAGAAAGATATACGAGACGAAGGTTTCTAATACACCAAAAATAGTGTTTGATGTATTGGAGGAGCAAAGGCAGAGACTAAACAAGGTAAGGGAAAGATGTGGGGACTATGTTTTGCCGGATAGGTTGTGATTAACTAG
>Ga0209345_10004351_pt1 | contig 13758 bp, 6 predicted proteins | sample Cruoilmetagenom7_FD_187294 | JGI IMG/M metagenome (GOLD analysis project Ga0209345, IMG submission 187294) | Oil polluted marine microbial communities from Coal Oil Point, Santa Barbara, California, USA - Sample 7 (SPAdes) (version 2) | ecosystem: Environmental > Aquatic > Marine > Oil seeps ...
GTTGGCTTTATCCTTTTGCGCTTCGCTGTTGGCTTTGACGCTTCCGCTGCTCTGAAAGATACAAAGGTGAACAGGGTAGATCTGGAGTGCAATAATGGGCTGCAAAGCTCTATCGGAGCTTAGAGCCTTTAAGCTTCAGCCATACACCGACTGACCATTTAACGGAATAGGCCGTAATTTTCCGTTGCTCAGGCGACTATGGCAAAAGATTGCGCCAATTTGATCCTTGTTTTTGCAGAATGATCTAACTATGTGGCCCAGATATTGGCCTAGTTTGAGGCATTTCTTATTGGTTATTTTTATCAGCATAGGTCCTAGCCTGATTTGTCCGCGCGCTGATTTCAGCTTCTTTGTATGACGAAATTTGCATTTTTTGCATTTCTGCCGAGGTCAATTGCATATCCCGGCACTAAAATTGAATTCCATTGCTAGAAAAGCACACTTTGGTGCGGCCGTTCCTCCTAGACGGCCACTATTGATAGCGTTCGGAGCCACAGATGCAGGCTTGGTATCTTATGAGCAAGTTGGCCGACCGCAAGGCCAGGATACTAGACGTGTCTCGGGCCGGGTTACCAAGTGTCGTGCCTTTCACTGCTGAACCTAGAAGCCTCCACAATGGAGCGCTCTCCTCCGCTTTAGGGCGCGATGAATTTATTCTGGAGTGGGTTCGAAAATGGCTTGGCCCAAATGAAATTAGGCACGTTGTCTTGCTGGCTATTGGCTTGAGCGGGTACGACGCAGAAATGTCGCCGGACTCATTTTTGACGCTGTCGGAAGACTTTCGATCTACCGTTAAAGCCAAAATCGAAGCAACCGGCGGGCATATTGTAGAGGATCGGCAATCAAGCGTAATTGGGTGCTGGGGGGGAATGGGTGGAAAATTGGCTCATTTGGCTCAGTCATTAGGTGCGGCTAAGAGCATTATGCAGTCAAGTGAATGGCGCGACCGGACTAGCGCCGTGTTGGATTGTGGCCCGGGACTTATCCAACCCCAACCCAATGGCTTCCGCCTGACGTCGACGATGAGTGATAATGCCCAACGCCTGCTGCCAACGACGCATCCTGGAGAGATTGTAATCACACCATCCGCGCATGCGATTGTGACGACGCCGGATGGTGATGATCCAAGCAAAATCGCGAACAACGATGCCCGATCAATGGGTTTCCAGCGCATCGAAATAGAGCGGACGATTGAAGTTTTACGCCAGTGTCCGAGTACTTGTGATCTGCACCCCGCGGTACATGCGATGATTGCCGAAATAGCCGATGGCATCCCAGCACTTGCGCTGGCTATTGCTCAGAAACTATCGCCTGCTGAAATTGATGGCAATTGCCTTGCCAGAATTGCGGAGACGACGAACCCCATTTCAGTGTTGCTTGCACAGCAGTTGGATCGCACGGGGCCTGCACGCGGGCTTGCACGAGCGGCGGCGGTGTGTGGTGATTTTGTAGACGCACAAGTCCTGGCAATTGCATTGGAAACCTCGCAGCAGGCGTTAATTTCGGCGCTTGACGATCTGGTGCGGCTTGGTGTTCTCGAGCATGTTCAGGAAGACCGCTCTGAGCAAGGTCGAACCCGGAGGGGACGAGCCCTTGATATTGCTGGCGCTAAAAGCAGCACTCACGCCTCTGGTGGTAAGGGAAGCTGTGCCGGAGGGTATCGTTTTGTGAGTCGGCTTCTGCGCCAGGTCGCACGACACTCACTGCCTGCGGAACCCCTGCGACGGCTGCATCGTCGAATTGCCAATACCATGGTGACGCAGTGTGAGGCCGGCAACGATTTGGACATTGCGGAGATTGCCGAGCACTTCGCCCAGGCCGGTGAGGTGGAAAAGGCCATCCGATGGTGGCAGCTTGCAGCAGAACGCGCGATCAAAAAATCGGCTGCGCACTCTGCTGTGCAACACCTTGAGAGTGCGCTCGCTTATCTGCCAGACTCAGTTGATTTATCGCAGATATCGGACGAGCAGGAGCTAACGAATTCAACCGAGATCACGCGTTTATTGGGGCCACAACTTGCCGCGATGAAAGGCAATGCATCCGAGGATGTCCTATCCAACTACCAGCGACATGCGGAGGTTATTTCTCAGGTCCAGCCTGCCAGTTCCATGGCGAAATTCGATGCACTGTGGGGAATGCAGACGTTCTATGTCGTGCGTGGCAACATGTGGGCTGCCCAGCAAACGGGGCGGTTGGTCATGGAGTGCGCAACCGCGATTGCGCGGATGGAGCAGACGGAGATGCCAGAGCGAGCAACAGGGGCAACGGCAAGTGATGCTCTGATTTTGGGGCACCGAATGCAGGGGCTGACCTCCTTCATGTTGGGCCATTTCAGACAGGCTTCAGCGCACTATGAGTGGGTGCTGGAGCACTATGACGAGGAGAGGCACTCCGATCTCCGGCATCACTACGCGTCAGATCAGGCAGCACTGGCCCAGGCGCACGGAGCGTGGACATCGGCGCTACGCGGCAATGACGAACACACACAGGCCCGTTCGCATGCCGCGCTGAAAATGGTTGAACGAATCGATCACCCTCACACTTCGGCACACGTTGTGTCGGTTCTGGCAGCAGTTGAGCTTTGTGTTCGTGCGCCTGATAATGCTATGCTGCTTGCGATGGCCGGGCGGGCGTTGGCACAACGGCATGGTTTCCCCTACTGGTCGGCGTGGTGCGGTCTTATTTTGTCGGCTGTAGAAACCGGGCGTTCTTCTGCAACCGCTCTCTCGGAGATTACACGCGCGGTGCGCGATTACGCAGCGACGGGCGCGAGCCAAGCCTTACCATTCGGATATGCTTTGTTGGCTGAGCGAGCACTTCACGATGGACAATTTCAGACGGCCCTTGGCGCACTTAATCAAGGTTTGCAGGAAGCGCACAAAACTGGTGTTGCCTACTATGTACCGGAACTATTGCGGCTTTACGGAATTGCGCGGCACGGTCTGGGACACAGCGACTACCAAACCTATCTTCACCAGGCCCGACGCAAAGCCGTTCAATTCGGGGCAACATTTTTTGAGAAAAACATTTCCGCGACTATAATTGAACTCTCGTGAATATGATTCTTCATTTTACGACTTTGCAGCCTGTATTTTTTCCACAAACTATTTTGTGATGGTGCACCTGGTTATGCCATCGCAATGCAATGCACGCTTACATTGCATTGCAACACTATATTGCGATTATTTTCCACGCTGCCGCGCCTCCAATATTATCTCCTTTATGACTAAAACAAGACGGTCGCCCCTTCGGGAAATGTATTATTTCCAGTGTTTCTCTCGATGGATGTATCTTTTTTCATATTTTTCATCTGCTTATCACTTATCTCCGATTTGCCTTCGTGACGGCAAAGTTCCGCCTGATCTGGCGCGCACACTTTAGTCTGAAGTCCTTTGGTTTCATTTTTCCAAGGCGATGACTTCAGCACTTGAGGCCGAGTTCACGACTTATCCTCGATTGCTATCCAGTCTTTTGCCACAATTGGAATAACCGCCAATGCTGCAGCGCAATGCGATTACTTATTCCAGCTACTTGAAACTGGATGAACACACCGTATTGATTTGCTCAAAATAAAAGTCATCCCCATCTACTAAGGATGAGCAATAAACTGGAGTCTGGCGAGAGAAACACTTTTTGGTAGCGCAAGCGAGGCAGATCATGATGAGCGAACACACACTCTTCGACACCTTTGCACAGAGCTACGACCGGCAAAAACAGTCCGAGCTCTCGCTTCGGGCATACCTTGATGCCTGTAGAGCAGACCCAGCAATGTATGCGACTGCGGCTGAGCGCATGATTGAGGCGATCGGCCCGGCGGAGATCCTCGACACATCGAAAGATCCGCGATTGGGCCGCATCTTTCAAAATCGTACAATCAAGGTCTACCCAGCTTTTAAGGACTTTTATGGCCTTGAGACAACCATTGAGCGGGTCGTTGGGTTTTTCCGACATGCCGCTCAAGGGCTCGAAGAGCGCAAACAAATTCTCTATCTGTTGGGGCCCGTTGGTGGTGGCAAATCTTCACTGGCTGAACGGCTCAAAGAGTTGATGGAGCAATGCCCGGTTTACGTTCTGAAGGCAGGTGATGAGATCAGCCCGATTTTCGAGAGTCCACTTGGTTTGTTTGATCCTGGATCCATGGGCGACGCCTTGGAAGAACAGTACGCTATCCCCAAACGACGACTAACCGGAGCCATGAGCCCTTGGGCCGTCAAGCGTCTGGATGAGTATGGGGGAGACATCTCGAAGTTCACCGTGATCAAACTCTATCCTTCGCGGTTGCGGCAAGTTTGCGTGACCAAGACTGAGCCCGGTGACGAGAACAATCAGGATATCTCCGCGTTGGTTGGCAAAGTTGATATTCGCAAGCTCGAATTCCATGGCCAGAATGACGCCGACGCCTATTCATACTCTGGTGGGCTTAACCGCACGACGCAGGGACTGCTTGAATTTGTCGAGATGTTCAAGGCACCAATCAAGATGCTGCATCCGCTGCTTACGGCAACGCAGGACGGCACATATGTCGGCACGGAGAATGTTGGAGCCCTGCCCTACCAGGGGATTATTGTCGCGCACTCAAACGAGAGCGAATGGCAGAGTTTTCGGGCGAACAAGAATAACGAAGCGTTCCTCGATCGGATCTCGGTGATCCAGGTGCCATATTGCCTGCAGGTTTGCGAGGAAAAAAAGATCTACGACAAGCTGCTTTCCTCGAGTGAGGTGCGTGATGCGCCTTGCGCACCGGGAACGCTCGAAATGCTGGCGCGGTTTTCTGTGCTCACGCGGCTCAAGGAGCCTGAGAACTCATCTCTGTTTTCAAAAATGCGAGTCTACGATGGAGAAGCTCTGAAGGACACCGACCCGCAGGCGAAGACATTGCAAGAATATCGCGATGCGGCAGGGATCAGTGAGGGCATGGACGGCACGTCCACGCGCTTTGCCTACAAGGTGCTGTCGGAAACTTTCAATTACGACATATCCGAGATTGCTGCTGACCCTGTGCATTTGATGTTCGTTCTTGAGCAAGCGATCCGGCGCGAACAGCTTTCGCCTGAGTTGGAAGACACCTACATCGAATTCATCAAGGAAGAGTTGGCACCGCGGTATGCTGAGTTTATTGGCAACGAGACACAGAAGGCCTATCTCGAAAGTTATCATGATTTTGGGCAGAATTTATTTGACCGCTATGTTGCCTATGCCGATGCGTGGATAGAGGATCAGGACTTTAAGGATCCTGATACCGGGCAGTTGATGGACCGGCAATTGCTGGATCAAGAACTCTCGAAGATCGAGAAGCCAGCAGGAATCGCGAACCCCAAGGACTTCCGGTATGAGGTGGTGAAGTTTTCACTTCGGGCCCGCGCGAAAAACGGCGGCAAGAACCCAAGTTGGACCAGCTATGAAAAGATCCGGGAGGTTATCGAGAAGCGGATGTTCTCGCAGGTCGAGGATCTTCTGCCGGTTATCTCATTCAGCGCCAAACAGGATTCTGAAACTGAGAAGAAGCATGAGGAGTTCGTGCAACGGATGATGACGCGTGGCTACACGCCGATGCAGGTGCGACGGCTTGTTGAATGGTACATGCGAGTGAAAAAATCCGGCTAAGAGGGAGCTCGGACATGGATATTATTGACCGCCGTCTCAATCCAAAATCGAAGAGTCTTGGCAATCGGCAACGTTTCCTGCGCCGGGCCAAGGCTGAGGTCAAAGAGGCTGTTCGCGGCGCAATCAAGCAGCGTAAGATATCGGATCTCGGCAGGGGTGAGAATGTCAGAATTCGTACCAGGAGTTTGCGCGAACCTTCTTTTAGACACGGGCGTGACAGCGGCAAAAGGGACGCAGTGCTGCCAGGCAACAAGGAATATGCGCCGGGCGACGTGATCCAAAAGCCCGAGGGTGGCGCCGGGGAGCGCGGGACTAAGGGTTCGGATCAAGGCGAAGGGCAGGACGATTTCATGTTCTCGCTATCGCGAGATGAGTTCCTGGATATTTTCTTTGAAGACTTGGCCTTGCCCAATCTCGTAAAGGCGAAATTGAAAAACCTGAAGTCACCTGAGGCCTACAGCGCCGGGTTCGCCACGGATGGGCCACCCGCCAAACTCAATCGCGTGCGAACAATGCGCAACTCGCTTGCCCGCAGGATCGCCTTACGCCGCCCGAGCCAGGAAGAGCTCGACGAAATTGCCCAAGAAATATCGAACCTCAAAGCGCTGTCGCCTCACGATAATCAGAAAATAGTTGAGCTAACTGCGCGACTGAACCATCTCCTACATCTCAGGAAGGTGGTGGCTTACATCGACCCGATCGACCTGCGATTTAATCGTACCGAATACCGGCCCAAGCCGAAAACCCAGGCGGTGATGTTTTGCCTGATGGATGTTTCGGCATCAATGACAGAAGACCTGAAGGAGTTGGCGAAGCGATTTTACATGCTGCTGCACTTGTTCCTTACACGGCATTACAAAGAAGTCGATATCGTCTTTATTCGCCATACCACGGAGGCGCAGGAGGTCAACGAGGAGAAATTTTTTCGTGCCACTGATACTGGCGGCACGATTATTTCATCGGCACTTAATGAGATGATCCGTGTCGTTAAGGATCGCTATCCGGTCGACGATTGGAACATCTATGCCGCCCAAGCCTCGGATGGGCACAACTTCGATGACGATATGGAGCGCTGCATGATGATGCTGGAAGCACAGGTGCTGCCACTTTGTCAGTACTACGCTTACATCGAAGTCCATTCAGATGAACTAATTTCACCGTTCGCGAGCGTGGTCTGGAATGGATATGAAATGCTCACGGAGAAACATCCGAATTTTGCAATGAGCCGGGTGTCGGGACCGGATGAGATTTACCCCGTGTTCCGGGAGCTGTTCAGCACACCGGAGGAGGCCGGATGATAACCCCCGCAACAGCAACACGATCATCAAACCTACTTTACAGCAGCTCGGAGTGGTCGTTTGAGCTGGTGGCCAAGGCCTATGATGCGATCCACAAGATTGGTGTCGATGAGATGGGGCTCGACATCTATCCCAATCAGATCGAGCTGATCCGGGCTGAGCAAATGCTCGATGCATACGCCTCGATAGGAATGCCGAACATGTACCGGCACTGGTCGTTCGGCAAGCATTTCGCGCGCGAGGAGGGAATGTATCGCAAGGGCGCGCGAGCGCTGGCCTATGAATTGGTGATTAATTCCAACCCGTGCATCAACTACATCATGGAAGAAAATACCATGACCATGCAGGCGTTGGTGCTTGCGCATGCAGCCATCGGGCACAACCACTTCTTCAAAAACAACTATCTGTTTCGGCAGTGGACGGACGCGACATCGATCCTCGACTATCTGACATTCGCCAAAGAGTACGTTGCCGATTGCGAGGAGAGGTATGGCATCGAGAACGTTGAAGCAGTGTTGGATTCAGCCCATGCGCTGATGAACCAAGGCATCAGCCGCTACCCAATGCCACGCAGGTCTGTCGCTGACATTAAAGAGAAAGCACAACTGCGCCGGGCTTATGAAGAGCAAACCTACAATGAACTGTGGAGGACCGTGCCACGCTCAAAACTTGCTGCCTCCTTGCATCTGGATAAGTTGTCGGCTGCGGCGGCCGGGGAAGCGGCCTCGCTCGATCTGCCGCAGGAAAACCTGCTCTACTTCCTAGAAAAGCACAGTCCGAAACTTGATGAATGGAAACGCGAGCTTTTGCGCATCGTGAGAATGTTGGCGCAGTATTTCTATCCGCAGCGGCAGACTAAAGTTATGAACGAAGGATGTGCCACCTTCGTTCACTATGAAATCATGACCACGCTGCATGAACGCGGGATGATTAGTGACGGGCACATGCTCGAATTCATGCACTCGCACACATCGGTGGTTTTCCAGCCGAGCTTCGACCATCGCGGTTTTAGCGGCATCAACCCCTACGCACTTGGGTTTGCAATGATGCGTGACATCAAGCGTATTTGTTTGACACCGACGGCTGAGGACCGCGCCTGGTTTCCAGAGTTTGCCGGTAACGAGCAGCCACTTGAGACGTTGAAGGATGCATGGGCCAATTTTCGTGACGACAGTTTTATCCTGCAATTCTTATCGCCGAAGCTAATTCGGGATTTCCATCTGTTCCATATCCACGACGACTCTCAGTCAGCCTTCGTCGAAGTGAAATCTATCCATGATGAGCGCGGTTATAAAAATATTCGCAGACGCTTGTCTGAACAATATGACGCAAACGTCGGCGACCCTGATATTCAGGTCGTCAGTGCAAATCTTTCCGGCGACCGGCGCCTCACATTACATCACCGCTGTCGCCGCGGCATCATGCTAGACAAGGAGCAGTGCGACCGCACACTTCTGCACGTTGCGCATTTGTGGGGTTACCGTACGAAATTTATGGAAATGGACGCGGAAACAGGTGAGCTTGTCCGGGAACATGAAGCGTTACCGATGCCATGAACGAGAAGAGAGTGCACATAAAGGTGGCGAAGGTTTTTTAACTGCGCTCCAGATAACCAATGCGGCCACCGGAGTTGGCTTCTACTTGATCGAGATGCGTGTAGATATCACGAGGATGCAGCGGTCGTCCTGTCTCTTTGATTGAGCGCTGTTCCATCGCTTCGAGTTCTTTAAGCAGAGGCTGCGCCGTTTTATGCAGCATTGCTATGACCGCAATGGTTTCGCGGTGAATATTCGATGGAATTTTGGGGATGACGAAGCTCAACGCATTTTTGACCACGTTAGGCAGATAGCCAGCCGATTTCGATAACGCACTCACAATGCCAATCAATGCAGTCTCGCGAAAAATGAAGTCGCGCGTCTCCATCCATTCGAAGAGTTTCACCATCACCATGTCTTGCAGGCGTACAGACGAGGTCTTGCGATAATCGCGCCACTCGGCAATGGCGTAGAATTCCGGCTCAAGTTCCATGTCTCCTGGAGCAAAGGTTGCTTTCGCAGTGGTGCCTATCCGGGCCAAAAAATCGGGACTGGCGCGATCGAACGTGGTGGCGAAGGTTGGCAGGCGCAACAGAGAGTGGCTGGCTTCGTCGTAAGCTTGGCGGATGAGTTTGGCGCAAAACAGCTTGTGGTAACTATCCAGCTCCATCGTGAAGTCATAGAAGATATGATCTTTCCAGTTCTTTTGCGACTTACGCACGCGGCGGTAAATCCGATCGGCGGCTTTTGCAGCCAACTCGGCATCGCGATGGCGGAAGAGTATGGCGCGGGAGAGATTGTGGGTGAGGGTGTAATCGAAGTCAGAGATTGTTGCGCCTTCTGCGATTAGCGCCTCGACAATTCGGCGATGACCTCGCTCGTCGATGTGAACCATTGCAACGTGAGAGAATTGCGAATCGACATCGCCAATGCGCGCGATGGCGGCTGAGTTGTTGATAACGCCGCGAAACACCAGCACGTCGCCCGACTGGAATGCAACTTTATCCGTTCCTGCAAGTGCCGGGTGGATCAGTGTGTTATGGTGAGGGCCGGTGAAGGCTTTGAAATTTCTCTCGCCGGGGCTTATATCGTCATAGGCAATCAACATTTCACCCAGCATATCGGTAACATAACGAGTGGCGCGGAATACATCGCGCAACCCACCTTGCACTTCTGCCAGCATGAAACCGTTCGCGTTCCATTCTGGGATACGATCGCGCAGTGAGATCCGAAGCTGATAGATCTGGCTCAGCACCTCTGGGCCGCTATCGCACAGTTCACCGATATTATATTGAGCGAGATCAACATCGAAAACCAGCCGATAGATCTCTTGCAGGACGTTCGCCAATTGCTCGGCGGAAGAAATATTGGTTTCAGCCAATGTGGCAATCGCGCCAAAATCTCGATCGAAGTTTGCACAACCCGTGGTCAATAGCATGGCGCCCCCTCAGCATGGCTCTAGTGTCATGACGCACGATGCATGAAAACTATCAGATCAAATCCATCCGGCCAATTGGATCGCTATTTTGGTTTCGGCTGATGGAGTAATTTTTCTACTGACAAACGCTGCTTTGGGTCCTGTGTCAATGCAGAGGAGAACTGTCGGGCGAGAGAGCGACCTATCGCTGTACAATATCGGCTGTTCATTGCGCTCGAAAGGTCGATATCTTACTCGACAGAACTTCAAGTGGGTAATGTTTCAAGAAAGGCATCCTTCAAACACTGCTAGCGCTGGTTTGAAATTCTTCGGCTGCCAATCGCAATGCTTAGTGATTATCGCGCGGGATGCCCTTAGTTGCGGCGATGCGCTGATATTTTATCGCAGGCTTTAAGACCATGCCGTTTGAAAGCTCATCAACAATTCCGCGCTGAATTTCCTGCCAGGGTGTCTGGTGATCAGGAATTTTGAAACCGCCCTGGGCAGCCATAGCGCGTCTACGCTCAGCCAATTCAGCATCTGAAATAAGAATATTGGCAGAGCGCTTGGTGAGGTCGATGCGAACACGATCCCCGGTTTTCAGAAGCGCCAGACCGCCGCCCGTCGCGGCTTCGGGGGAAGCATTGAGGATAGAGGGTGAGCCGGACGTACCTGACTGGCGGCCATCGCCGATACAGGGCAATTCGGTGATTCCTTGTTTCAGGAGATAATCAGGAGCGCGCATGTTCACGACTTCGGCAGCACCCGGGTAGCCGACAGGACCAGCGCCGCGCATGAACAAAAGACAAGTGGCGTTAATCTCCAGGGACGGATCATCGATCCGATGATGGTAGTCTTCCGGGCCATTGAAAACAATTGCGCGGCCCTCGAATGCATTGGGGCTATCGGCATTACGGAGATAACGGTCGCGGAATTCTTCGGTGATCACCGATGTCTTCATAATCGCGCTATCGAACAGGTTGCCCTTTAGATTTAAAAAACCAGCCTGGGTCCGCATTGGTTCGTCGTAAGCCTTGATGACGTTGCGGTCATCAGAGAAAGCGCCTTCGCAGTTTTCGACGAGAGATTTACCGTTCACGGTTATCGGTTTTGAGTTGATTTTTCCCTTGGCTATCAACTCTGCGACGACGGCGGGGACACCTCCGGCGCGGTGGTATTCCTCGCCCAGATATTCGCCCGCTGGCTGGAGGTTTACCAGCAATGGGATGTCATAACCAACGCGCTCCCAATCATTGTTGGTTAGCTCGACGCCAATGTGCTTGGCGATCCCGTTTAAATGGATTGGAGCATTGGTGGAGCCGCCAATGGCTGAGTTAACAATGATAGCATTTTCAAACGCTTCCAGCGTCAAAACCTGAGAAGGGCGTAGGTCTTCCCACACCATATCAACGATGCGCCGGCCGGTTTCATAAGAGATCTGCTGGCGCTCGCGGTAGGGTGCAGGAATTGAAGCGCAGCTTGGCAAGCTCATGCCCAGCGCTTCGGCCAGAGAGTTCATGGTGGATGCGGTGCCCATAGTGTTGCAGTGACCGGCCGAGGGGGCGGATGAGGCTACCAGTTCGGCGAAGCCTTTGTAATCGATCTCGCCACGAGCCATCATCTCGCGGGCTTTCCAGACGATGGTGCCGGAACCGGTGCGCTCGCCCTTGAACCAACCGTTCAGCATTGGCCCGCCTGAGAGCACGATTGCCGGGATATCGACGGTTGCTGCCGCCATGATTTGAGCAGGTGTGGTCTTGTCGCAACCTGTTGTGAGGACTACGCCGTCGATCGGATAACCATAGAGGATTTCTACCAAACCCAAATAGGCCAGGTTGCGATCAAGTCCTGCGGTTGGCCGCTTGCACGTTTCCTGGATGGGATGGACTGGAAATTCAAAGCACACACCGCCTGCCTCGCGGATACCTTCTCGTGTGCGTTCAGCCAACACCAAGTGATGCCGGTTGCAAGGCGAGAGGTCTGAGCCGCTTTGCGCAATGCCGATGATTGGTTTTCCGGATTGCAGCTCTTCCAGAGTGAGGCCGAAGTTCATTGTCCTCTCTAGATAAAGTGCCGTCATGTCAGCGTTTGAGGGATTGTCGAACCAGGCTTTTGAGCGAAGATTTGCGCGTTGTTCGGGTGTCGGCATGATTGTCATGGTGTCCCTCCACTAGGTGTATGTTTTTTGGTTAGTTGCCTCTGAGCTTAAGAGCGTTCCAGCGCAAAGTGAAGCCGCTCATTCATTGGCAGAATTAGTGACACCTGGAGAGTGCGCGAGAAAGCCGCCGAACATCGACGCCGAGCCAACGATGACTGGCGAAAGTTGGCATGTTTAATGCTGTTATTCCAACGATCAAAGGTTGGGCTGTTGTTACGGAGTTGAATACTATTTTTCTAGAAGACCGAGGCCCATTCCGCTCAAGGTTTTAGGCAGCAGATTTGCTTTGAGGCTTATAACATTCCATGTAGACCGGATATGTTTTTGAATTTAACTCAAATTTTTTGATCGTTTCTCGACTCTCGTTATTTCGACTACAGCATACCTTTAGTTCATTAAGCACAGGCTGCATTTTTTCTATAGCGCGTAAAAATTGAAGAAAATGGCATAAATTATGCTCCTTTAACAGTGAGTTGCACACAAGATAGTGTCTTACTGGAGAAATCTTCAATGAAAATTCGTGCTGCCTATATTTTTCTATTTGTATTTTTTTCTCTTTGCTTGGATATTCACCCGTGCACTCCAATTCACTTCATATTGCCACAAAAGGCGACCTAAACGCCTTGGACCCGCATTCGCTCAATGAGACATTCTCGATTGGTATTCTAGGCAATGTGATGGAGGGGCTGACCCGACGTGACAAAAACCTGAAAACCATACCTGGCCTGGCTGTAAGTTGGCAGGCATTGTCACCCAAGCATTGGCGTTTTTTTCTGCGCCGCGGAGTGAAATTTCACGATGGTTCTCCGTTTGGCGCGGAAGATGTAGTGTTCACGTTCCAACGCGCAATGCATCAACACTCGCAAATGAAGGTGCGTGTGCCGGTTGGTACACGCATTGTTAAAGTTGATGAATATACCGTCGACTTCATTCTGGAACGGCCTAACCCAATTCTGATTTCAGACTGGGATAGCCTCTATATCATGTCAAAGACCTGGGCTGTCCGCCACGGAATGGCAGAACCGCTTGCTGCGACAGCACGTATTTCGCGACCTGCAGCGCTCACAGCGAATGGAACTGGTCCGTTTCACATTGTTTCGCATCTGCCAGGAATGCGCACGGTTTTTGCGCTGAATACCAACTGGTGGGGACAAGCAGAACACAATCTGACAAAGGTAATTCTATCAACAGTGAAATCTTCGGCAACGCGGGTTGGTGCACTGCTGGCCCGTCAGGTCGATGTTATCGTGCCAGCACCGGTTGAAGAGATAAGCTGGATTGACGCAGTCAGTTACGCGCGCTCGATAACTGCTCCGGAACTTAGAACGATATTTCTCAATCTCGATTCGCTTCGGAAGCAATTGCTCTACTCAGACGTTAAAGGAAAAAACCCGTTTTCTGACATTCGCGTTCGGAAGGCTATCTACCAGGCTATAGATATTGAGGCACTCCGCGACAAGATAATGCGCGGATTCTCGAAACCTTCAGCACTGTTGATTTCGCCTAAACTTTTTCATCTGTCGTCTGAATTCAAACGTTACCCTTTTGATGTCGCTGCTGCGCGATCTTTAATGAAGGATGCCGGTTACGAAAATGGCTTCTCGATTATTATGGATTGTCCAAATAACCGCTACGTCAATGATGAAGCGATATGTATTGCGATCATCAATATGTTGGCAAAAATAAACCTGATTACCCACGTATTTCCGCAATGTCGCCAGGAGCGCCTGATATCCGGTTTTTATC